>Ga0224722_1000119_pt1 | contig 44126 bp, 40 predicted proteins | sample Balambano_FR1_Me_FD_161646 | JGI IMG/M metagenome (GOLD analysis project Ga0224722, IMG submission 161646) | Freshwater sediment microbial communities from Lake Towuti, South Sulawesi, Indonesia - Balambano_FR1_MetaG | ecosystem: Environmental > Aquatic > Freshwater > Lake > Sediment | place...
ATTGCTCAAATGTGCGGCATTGAATCGCATGATTCAGTTGGGTAAGCCCGATAGTGACAAAGTAGAAAACTAGGGACTGATTGGCAGAGGAAATTGCGGTTTCTAAATCATTTATGCAACAAAGCCCTGCATGTCTATCGATAGTTCACTGATAGGCCGATGCATCATTGTCGGCTCAGGTCTAGAATTCAATTCCAGCTTGGGCTTTGATGCCCTGTTCGCGGAAGGGATGCTTGACCAGAGTCATTTCAGTTACAAGATCGGCAGCATCAATCAAGGCTTGAGGTGCGCCGCGGCCAGTCAAGATGACATGAGCATCGGCAGGCTTTTGAGTTAGGCCATCTAAGACTTGCTCAACGGTCAAATAATTGTGTTTCAAGGCCACGTTAACTTCATCGAGTAAAGTTAATTTCACTGCTGGATTGCGAATAAAGGTGAGGGCTTTCTCCCAAGCGATTTGCGCCATTTGCGTGTCTCGTTCCCGATCCTGCGTTTCCCAGGTGAAGCCTTCTCCCATCGCGTGAAATTCCAGCAGGGGCGATCGCGTTTCAGTTGCGATAGTCCACGGTTCAAATGCGGCCTTTTCAGCCGGCTCCCAAGCGCCCTTAATAAACTGAACGATCGCGACCCGCTGCCCATGCCCCAGCGATCGTAACACCATTCCCAAGGCGGCTGTTGTTTTACCTTTGCCATTCCCCGTATGCACAATCACGAGTCCTTTTTCGGTCTGCATCCCCGCTAAGCGCTGCGCCTGCACTTCCTTCCGCCGCTGCATCTTGCGCTTGTATTGCTCGCTGCTCAAGCCTGCGGTAGATTCGGTGGGAGCATTTGCCAATTCCAAAGAGTCACTCATAGGTCATAACGGATGATTTGGGCAATCAATATTTAATCTTAGTTCTCCTGCAAGATTTTGGCGTTAAAAAATCCAGAATTGGCAGATTTGTTAACTGCACCCAGGGCCTCAAAGGTAATAGCTTGGGCCTCAGTCAAACCAGTTGCACCTGTAATCAGAGTTCCTTCATAAGGACGAGCGCAACGCAAGGTCTTCAGGTGAGTTCCATCCAAACTCCAGGCATTAATGGTTTCATCCTGGCTACTGCTAAGGAGAATTTGCTCAATTGAATGCTGGGAAAGTGCCCAAACCCAATGATGATGCCGATCAAGCGCAATACAATCTCCAGTCGCGATCGCCCAAATCCGAATAGTTCTGTCCGCGCTACTGCTAATTAATGTCTGTCCATCCGTTGTGAACAGCAGTGACAACACTTGGCTAGTGTGGCCTGTAAACGTGTTGAGGCATTCTCCAGTTGCCACATCCCAAAGTTTAATCGTGTGATCGTCACCGCCAGTTGCAAATAACAGCTATCAGGACTAAACGCGATCGCCCACACTCGGTTGAGATGTGCTTTCAGCGTTTTGAGACATTGACCTGTCTTAGGCTGCCAAAGTTTGATCGTTTGCTCATAACCACCGCTCGCAAGCCATTGCCCATCGGGACTGAAGGCAATCGATAAAACAGAACTGGTATGTTCTTTCAAAGTTTGGATGCAGTCGCCTGTCGCAATATCCCAAATCTTGACCGTGTGATCATAGCTGGCACTGGCAATTTGCTGGTTATTGGGATGAAAGGCGATCGCCCAGACCCAACTGGTATGACCGTGTAATATCTTCACGCACTGCCCCGTGTGAGGATTCCAGAGGCGGATCGTGGCATCGGGGCTGGCACTGGCAAGCATTTGATGGTCAGGACTAAATGCCAGGGATAAGACTCGTCCAGTGTGTCCGCGCAAGGTGCGAAAGGGGCGGTGAGAAGCTGAATCGGACAGGGTCTGAGGATTAAAGTTCCAGAGTTTGATCGTTTGATCTTCGTGTCCACTGGCCAGCAATTGATGGTGAGTGTTGAGAGCGATCGCGTAGATCGAGTTGCTGTGTCCCTGCAAAGTTTTTACACATTGTCCTGTCTGCAAATCCCAAAGCCGAGCAGTGTAGTCTTCCCCGCCACTGGCAAGCAACGATTGAGTGGGATGAAAGGCGACTGACCAAACAAAGTTCGTATGCTTGTGCAAGGTTTGCAGGCATCGTTGAGCGGCAATATCCCAAAGTTTCACAGTTTGGTCATAACTACTGCTGGCGATCGTTTGTCCATCAGCACTGAAGGCAACAGCAGTCACGGGTTTATGATGTCCGCTGAATGTGGCGATGCAATGACCCGTTGAAACATCCCAACATTTCAAGGTCTGATCATAGCTACCGCTCATGAGATATTTCCCATCAGGGCTGACGGCAATGGCTCTAACCCAATGCTGATGTCCAGTCAAAGTCTGGATACACTGCCCAGATTCAATTTCCCAGCATCGAATTACGTTGTCTTCTCCGGCACTGAAAAGCCGCTTCCCATCCGAGTGGAAAACTACACTCCAAACACAAGCAGCATGCACTTGAAGTACTTGCACACAGTTTCCAGTGGCAACATGCCAGAGCCGCACTGTTTGATCACCACTGGCCGTGGCAAGCAACTGCCCATCAGCACTGAAATTGACAGAGGTGGCAATGCCGATGTGTCCTTCCAGCAATTTGAGGCATCGCCCCGTTTGACGATCCCACAATCGCACTTGATGATCCTGTCCACAACTGGCAAGAAGTGGTTGGGTCGGACTGTAAGCAACACTCCAAACCCAACTATTGTGTCCGCTGCAAAGGGCAAGTTGCTTGCCATCGTTGAGATGCCAAATCTGAATGCTGCCATTTGTATCGCTTGTGGCTAAGTGCTGTCCATCTGGACTGAATGCGATCGATGTTACCCCACCAAATGTGGAGGCAAACGCACAATTAGCAAACTGGGCTTGGGTGAAATTCACTTGATGCAAATTGACATCTTGCAAGTACGCCTGCTGGATGCTTAAGCCAGAGAAGTCGTAGCCCGTCAAATCGGTTTCCAGTTGGCGGAATAGATTGAGTAAATTGCCTGCTCCGTAGTTTGGTTGATGTTTATTATGAGTTTGTAGATATGTCAAAAGTCGATTTAACTTCTGTTCCAGTTGTTTGGGAGAACCCAGTTGGGACAAGAGACGATCGCATAAGGGTTGCAAAATGACTCGTATTTGACTATCACGAATATAATCTTTGACCTGAGCTTTGATTAACGCATGACTGAGAAAGAGTTGGGGTTGCTCTGCCACAATTTCATTGGCAACTTGCTCAATCAATGCCTCGGTAACGGCTTCCATAACAACGGGCTGTTGCGTGAAGCCGGTGTCGCTGCTTTCAATCAAGCTGCGCCAACGCAAAGACTCTAACACCGACAGCAGTTGTGACATCGATAAGTCTGTGACCAGATCAGTTTGCAGAGCCGCGAGAGTAACAGATTCACGGTTAATCGCTAACCAATTCATAATGGATTGCTCAAGCGGTGGCAGACGATCGCACTGTTGTTGCAGTAAGTTGCCAATGCCATTAAATGCAACGGTGCCCTGAGCCAGAAACTGAGCAATATCCCCACCAAAGAGATCTTGAATCGAAGTGGCTGCCATTTTGAGTGCTAGAGGATTGCCGCGATAGTGGGCGATCAGTTGTTCCAGGTCGTCTATGGCTCCCTGCAAGCCTTTGGCATCCAGAATATACTGTCCCGCAGCGACATCTAAACCCACCAGGGGTAATGTTCGGACAGGCAAGCGATCGCCTTCTAGAATGCCGACTTCTTGGGGCTTTTCACGGCTCGTGATGACCAAACAACTTTGATGGGCAACTTCCCCCACCCCATTGAGTAGTTCCCCATACATTTCATAGCCATCGCGATAGGAACCCGCCCGTTTACCGCTTTGCAGCACAGTTTCAAAATTATCGAGGATGAGCAAACAGGGCGATCGCTTGAGCAATTCAATCAGCCGTGACAGTTTACCGCTAGTACTGGTAGGTAACTCAAGATCCTGCTGTTGCGACAGAAATTGAATCAACGTGGTCAACAGTTCATCAATTGGTGGCGCATCTCGCAGCGATCGCCAGATCAGACAATCAAATTCACCTTGAATCTCTTCAGCCAGCTTGACTGAGAGTGACGTTTTGCCCATGCCGCCCATGCCCAGCACTGTTACCAGGCGACACCGATCCTGAGCAATCCAGCGAGTCAATGTGTCCAATTCTTGTGTGCGTCCATAGAAGATGGAAACGTCGATCGCGTCGCCCCAATCGATTAAGTTTTGAGCTTTGAACTGTAGATTTTGATTGGCTTCATGTTGAGTTTCTAACTTAGTGCGAATTGCACGTTGCAATACTCCCTTGAAATTGTGCTTAGTGACTTTCAAACCATAAACATTTGAAAGTGTTTGCCACAATTTAGAGCCTGTGTCTTTGATATAGCCTGGATCGTAGCCCACCTCTCTTGCAATTTCGAGGTATGATTTGCCTTCCCATGCTTGCCGAAACACTAATTCTTGAACCTTGTTAAGTTGTCCTTGCTCGATGATCTGCTCAACAACTGCGATCGCTTCCTCAATGCTCATATTGATCACTACAGGGAACTACCAATTATTCTGAATAATTCTCCAACCGTCGCCATTACCTCTCTGGGTAATTTCTGGTAGCCACCCAAGCGTTCACCGTAAAATCACAATCTCGAAAAGTGATTTTTTATTTGTAAGACAAACTTTTCTTAAGTTATCAGACCTGCACAATTTTTTTAGATTTCCCCCTGCCCTTCATCTGACCTTCATCTGACCTTTCCTAATCGCCACTTTTTGTCCCTTCCATTTGCCACTCTCAGAAAAAATCTAACTTTTTCCTGACCTTTTCTGACCATCAACCTCTACATTCTTAGCTAAATTCAGAAATAACTGGTAACACCACTAATCGAGTCATCTCTTTTCCTTTGCCCCCTTCCACTTCAAAAGGAGTTAAACGCATGGTTCAAGACACATCGCAGCGGGAAACTACGATCGTTAAAGGCTCAAACATATCTAAACTTCGATCAGGACGGTTGGTAAAAGGTGTGCTTTCTTCGGCTGTGTTGGTGACGCTTCTAACACCGGGAGGAATTATTCATAACATCACGACTGCGTTCATAAACCGTCTTCCTCCAATAGAGGTTTTGAATCCTGGCTCCTTAGGAAATTTTCGAGTAACGCAAACAATCTTTCAGGATGAAGACTGCATCCAACCGAGTAAATTTACCAATTTTAATTCGCCAGCCAAAGAACTAACGGTTGATTCAGCATTGTGTTCTTTAAGCAATCGGGTCGCACTCTTCATTAAAGGACCTCGCTTTCCCAACGGAACGTATCAATTTGTACCGATCAAATCTGATCAGACGAATGCTTTCGTCAATTTTTGGGTGCAAAAGGCTGTAGCGGAAGCTATGCCTGCCCATTCATCTACTGCTGCAATCAGTCAAGCCCAACCAATGGATGCGTCAACCGTGCATGCGTCAATCGTAATTTGTCAAAAGCAACTGGATGGCGGCTTATTGCGCCGCCGCATCAAAAATAATGATGGCAGTTGCACGGATGAAACGATCGATTTAATTACAGGAAACGTCACTAAACGGGAGAAAGCAGCTTCTTGTAGCAATAATTGCTCCTGAACCTTGGCTAGCCATGCCTCACCTAAAATCAGGACACGATCGCATCCTATTCAAGCTTCAGGGCATCCAAAATCGCAAAACTGACCTTTTCCTGACCTTTCACCGACCGCCGATCGCCCATCTCCCCGATTAAGCTAGCAGCAAGCGGGCATCACCATTGCCCCTCATGCTTCAAAGTACAGTGTTAAACGCTTGTTCCAAACAGGGACTCTACCAATCCATTCACCCTATTTGGAGTTCTTCAATTCATGTTCAATCTCAAGCAAGTTTCCATTTCCATCGCAGCGATCGCTGCAACTCTGACCATCAACATCCTTGACTCAACCACAGCCCAAGCCGCCATCATCAGCGGACAAGTGACTGGCACATGGCAGTATGACTACGATGGTGCGGGAGGCTTCAATGTTGGTGATGCGTTTACAGCAGAGTACACCTACGACAGCGACAACGTTACCACCTATGATTATTCCGACCCTACTTACTGGAGTCGCTATCTGGTCAGTAGTGTGCCGTTGCTGAGTTTAGTGCTGAATTCTGGTACAGTTAGCCAGATCTTTGATTTCAACACTGTTGGCTCAAAATACCTGCAATGGCATGACATTCAGGCTCAGCCCACTTATTACGGTCAATACGGTTACAAACAAACCTACCTCTACGCTGAAGATTACTCACTGCCCGACTACAACTATTTCAACGCCTACAGCCTGTTAGGTCAATACTCCGATGGCTCTCCCTGGTCAGGCTCCTATGCCCTGGCTTACTCCTACGACACCAACACTGGCACCTACTCAGCGTATGGATACACCTACGATCGCGTCACTTTTTCCACCTCATCTCCAACCGCAGTTCCCACCCCGGCTTTGCTACCAGGGTTACTTGGCTTAGGAATCAGCGTAGTGCGGCGACGCAAACAAGCTGATGTGGAAGCGGTGGCTGAATAATAGTAGGTTACTGTTTTGGGGGAGTGATGAAGCTGAAGCAACTCAAGTCTTTCTCTCTCATCACTCCTTTTTTTACTTCCCATTCAGGCTCGTTATCTCTCCCATGCAAGCCAGCCATGAAGCAAAAACAAATTAAGGATATCATTTTTCCAGCACTGCTACTGCTTACTGTTACATTCACCCTTCTAACTCACTCTCCTGCTTTTGCTGTCGATTCAAAATCTGAGCCAGAGTCATCATTTATTTTAACGAGTCTCTCCGAACAACAAAGAGATGAACTGGAAAGGATGATTGATGACAGACTGGAGCGAAGTGCGACAGTCAGCGATCGTATTCAGGAGACGGTCAACCAGAACTTTGGTTTACTGTTTGCAATCTCAGGTTTGACGATCAGCGCTTTAGGTGCAATTCCCGTCTTTTCTGCGGCGATCATCTTTTTTTCAGGCGAGTCATCCTCGAAGGTGTTCGCAGCACGATCGCAAATCAGATTGTTAGTGAAGAGATAAAACAACTGCTTGAGGATGAAGTTAACAAACAACTAAGCAGTCAAGTTGGAGAAGAACTCAGTGACAAGATCAAGCAAAAGCTAACTGAGTTAGAGAAACAGGCTGTTAGTGAACTATCAGTGTTTAAGATGCAGCTTGATCAACTTGTTCAGGAGGTTGGAGAAAGTAAACAGGAATATGTGGAAAAGTTAACATCTCTCGATCTAAATATTGTTCGCGAGGCTGCTGCAAAAGCCGCAACCAAAGTCGTCGCAGATAAATTTGAAGAACTTACAAACAATTGGAAACCATCTCTGCTTAGAGGTGGACGAAATAAGCGTTAAATGCAGACGGAAGGAATATCCTTCGAACTTATATAGACAGGGTCACCTGAACACAATCAGAATTACTGCATTTCAGCGTTTCGGTTGAATACCGGCCACGCCCAAAAATCAAATTTAGGGTAATTCCTTGAGAGATAACGCTTCCCGTACCCAAATTGCTAAGCCGCCACCGCGTCCACGAGCGGCAATGAACTCATCTGTAATCAGGAAGAAGGCAAAGAAAGGCAGTTGGGCAATGGGCAATTGCTCGAAGCGATCGTGACGAGTTTTACCGGATTGAAACCTGCCGTTGTAGAGCAATTTGCCGAAGATAGATAGGGTTGCGTGGGTAAAGTCAAAACCCAGTAAATTCTTTTTTCCGAAATACTTAAAGGGGCCACTGAGCTTGAATAAAATTGCACCAAATCGGATTTGATTGCCGATCGTACCCGTGTTAGCTTCAGTTGCATCAGGGGAAAAAGAGATTTGAGCAGGAGCAAGCTGAGGCACATACCAGCCGCGTCCCTGAGAAATGCCAGATTTTTGATGGGCACTGCGAGGAGCCGTGAAACACAGTCGCCATTGTCCCGCTAATTGCGGCAAAGAATAGGTTAGGCGCTGTTGCTTAGCAGCTTTTTCTGCCTGCAGTAGAGCATCAACAACAGATTGAGCAGACGGACGATCGCCCACGTCGCGAACGGCAGCTACGACCTGAAACAACGTTTGCAAATAAGTTGGAGTATCAGTTGGCACTAATGTCGTCATTTTGTGGAATGAAAGTACAACAAGATCGGGAAACAATCTTTATCCTACAAAATTTTATCCAGCTGCGACTGTGACAAACAACGATCGCATAAATGCTAATGCCAGTAAAACAAGTGCAAACCCGAGCCAGTTATTCCATTTAGAGGTTTGTGGCAGAGGATGTAGCCAAAACTTGAGCAGGCGAGAGACAGAAGGCATCACAAACCAGGTGAGCAAACAGCATGAAACGAAATTACTAATTAGCATGGCATCGGCTCGTGAGATTTGCTGCATTGAACTTAGCGAAGCTTGAATCAGCAGTAAAATCATGACTGTGGGATAGAGTCCTAATAAAGTCGCCATAATTTGCTTCCAGGCAGGGGGATTGGTTTTCTGGTTAATGAACCATCGTTCTAATCCTGTTTTGTAGTACGTGATTTTAGTGGTCGAGAAAATCTTTTTGCCTGTATTCACAAAATCGCGTCGATCGTCAGACTCCAACCACTGATTCAAGTTCGCTTGCGAATCAAAATGGACAACGATATACCACTTTTCATCTTCCTCGACGGGGGGACAAACATCCGTACCCTGATATCCCTCGTACTGGCTAGCAGCTCTGGTAATATCAGATTGCCATTTACGAAATTCCGCCTCTTTGTGAGAAGCAACTTCATGTTCGATCACATAACTGGAGCTACGAATATTTTGCAGTTGGTTAGAAGCCATTAGTTGATCAATTCCTCAACATTTTTGCAGCATTTTTAGAGAGCTGTGGTACAACGGTTCAGTTAATCATAAGGCGTGTTCGGTGTGAAACATCAGGCCTCGGCTCGAGTCCCCAATCGGCAACACAACCAAGTCAAACAGGGCCGGAAACAACGCTCTGCCCACCGGGTTCATGCTGCCAATGCCGATACAAGGTCAGCGCATGCAACACGATCGCGATCGCACCTTGTTTCTCGTTCGTCCCGTCGCTTGCAGTTTCTCCAAAGTGGGATGAAACAACTTCATCGGCTGCTCCGGCTTGGCCTCCAGGCGATCGCTCGAAAGCGGTTAATCGGTCAACCAATGTGGGTTTTGGCGATCGCGGCGATTACCATTAGTTTCATTGCCGGCCAAGGATTAGGCACGTTGCTAGCCAGCACCCAGCGATCAACGACTGACACCACGCATGCTTTCTCTACGGGTGATGTGCAGGCAGCGATTGCTCGCCCCGAACTTTCTCCCCTGCCAGCCGCCCAAGAGACCTGGAATTGCGATGTGGTAGTAATTGGTGGCTCCTTGGGCGGGGTAGCCGCCGCTTCCCATGCCATGCAATCAGGGGCCGTCACTTGTTTAATTGAGTTGACCCCGTGGCTGGGAGGGCAAATTAGTTCACAGGGCGTTTCTGCCTTGGATGAATCACAGGAAATGCGATCGGAAGCTTCTTTTTCTCAAAGCTGGACAAATTTCAAAAACCTGATCGCCCAACAGCCTGTTCAACTCCCCACCTGGACAGAAATCCCACCGGGGAAACAAGTTCATGATATCAATAGCTGTTGGGTCGGGATGTTGTGCTTCCCGCCTCACGCCGGAGCTACCGCCTCAGAACAACTGCTGCAAGCCTCTGCGGTCAAAGCGCCTGGTAGCCGCTGGAGCCATTCCACCGCATTCAAAGGAGCCGAATTTGATACCTCAGGTCGCACGATTACGACTGTGTATGCCGTGCAGCGAGTTCCCCGCGACCCGAACTACATGCCCAAAGGCCGCCTCTCAGCAGAATTGCCCACCTGGTACGCCTGGGAGAGCAGCGACGAGTTTGAAAAAATCCCGCTCAAAATCCAAGCTCCGCCTGGCAAACGGTTGATGGTGATTGATGCCACCGACACGAACGAATTCATTGGTTGGGCGCGAGTGCCCTATCGTTTAGGTTCCGATTCGCTAGCAACAACCGGCGAGCGCAACGCTTCCAAGTGGGATAACGCCGATTGTACCCAGGCATTCACCTACCCTTTTGCCCTGGCAATTCGGGATGATCAAGGAGCCAGCCTCAAAACATTAGAAACACTGGAATCGGTGTATCCCAAAGAAGAACATCGAAGCGACTTTGATTTGCAAGGTTTCCCCATGTTCACCGGACGCAGTGTGTTTAATTATCGCCGCATTGTGAGTACGACACTCGATGATCCCTACCTCAGCACACCCCAACCCGGTGACATTACAGCTATCAACTGGAATCGCGGCAATGACTGGAAATTCATGGATCCACCACTCATTCTCAATACGGAAGACCTGGATCAATCCCCTCAGCGCCAAAACTGGATGGGCGGGATGTCTCTGGAAGCCTTGCAACATGCCGAATTTCACGCCTTACTGTTTGCCCATTGGCTGCTGGAGCATCACGCCAAAGAACTCCCCCTGTCTTACTTGACCGGATCAGACTCGCCGATGCATACCCTATCTGGCTTGAGCATGACTCCTTACATCCGCGAAGGCCGTCGGATTGCCGGACAGCGAGCCTACAACCAGCGAGAGTTTGCTGTGCGGGAAGCCGATTTGCGCCGTGATATGCCCGGAACGCGAGATTTTAGCCCCAGCGCGATCGCCCGCATTCATTACAGCATTGACATTCATGGGTGCAAGTACCGCAAGGCGGATAAAGATGGAGAAGCTTCCAGTGCCTCAGTCATGGAAGATGTGGTTCGTCCCACTCTAATTCCTCTAGAGGCACTCATCCCCCAAGGTATCGACAATCTTCTCGTCGGCGGGAAAGGCATCGCTGTCACCCATATCGCTAACGGTATGACTCGGATTCATCAGAGTGAATGGAGTATTGGCGCTGCGGCTGGAGCAACTGCGGGTTGGTTAGCGACGCAACCCCAACTGGCTGCTGTGAAACCGTTTGATATTGTCGTCAAAAACCTGATGCCCCACCTGCGACAACACATGAATCAACAAGGGTTGGGTTTCAGTTTGCCGACGGAGAAAACCTCTAGCAGTTTCCTCAAAGACTTGGTCGGGCTTATGCAGTGGAATTAGTGAAAAGGCAATTATCCCTAGTAAGACTGGGCTTCTAGCCAAGCTTCCAAATCAGCCAGTGTGGTGAAATCGAGCAAGGGCTTTGCGAATTTCAAGTGTCAACCAGTCGCAGGTCGGCTGCCTCAGTTATTTGGCTAAGTAACAGTGGCAATCGGGTTTTGCAATCAAGGATTCTGCCAATGCGTTGAGTGTGGTGGCTGCCAGGAGTCCGCCGCCAACTGCGCCCTCGATTGTGATGAACGGCACCTGAGATTGCATCAACTGTCGCTTGGCGATCGGGGCATGGCTGAAACCGATCGGCATCCCAATCACCAGTGCTGGCTGAATCACTTGCTGCCGAATTGCCTGACACACTGCAAGTAGAACTGATGGAGCATAGCCAATCACCAGGATGCACCCCTTTGGACAAGTGTGTAGTCGTTCTTTCCAAGTTTGTTGTTGCCAAAACGCTTGCTCTGCTTCCATTGCATCGGTAATGTGCGGGTCATCAATCAGTGTCGTGGTTTCACAGTCTAAATGCTGCAAGCGAGTTTGATCGATTGCAGCGGTTATCGTGGGCAGATCTCCCACAACTGGACACCCCGCTTTCAATGCCGCTCGACTCACCGCGATCGCATCTCGACTCAACCGCACAAACGACACCACACTCACATCTCCACAGGCCAGCACCAATCGCGATAGCAGGTCTACCTCAATTTCCGAGCGATCGCTGAGGTCGGGTAATAGCCAGTGCAACGATTCCTGAAACGCTTCGGGATGAGCGCAAACATCTGCATCCATTCCACTCCACAACTCTTCAAAATTGTTCAGGTGAGTTTGAGTTTGTGCTTCTAGTTGTTTCAACCGTGCCAGTACCTCTGCCTGCGTTGCCTGACAGGAGCGATCGCGTCCTAGCAACCGTTCCAGGGCAGATGCCGTCTGTCGCAACTGGCTCATTTGCCCAATCACGACCTGGTACTGGCGTTGCAATTGAGCTAGCAAGGTTTCTGGAGCTTCATGACTTGGGTCGGCTTCCAGCAATTTTTGAATGTGCGCCAGTTGAAAGCCTTGCTGCTTCAGGGCCACAATTCGCTTCAGCCGTTGCACATCCTGATCAGTGTAGAGACGGTAGTTGCCAGTTGAGCGCTCTGGCTGCGGCAGCAACCCCAATTGGTGATAGTGTCGCACCATGCGGGGAGTCGTGTCGCCGCCAACGGCATCGGTTAGTTCTTTGATAGTCAGCATCGGGGGACGTAGAGAGGGGGAGATGGGAATACTCCCTCTTGACCTTAACATCAATGTCAAGGTTTAGCCTGAAAGCAAGTGTTTCTGATTGTGCTTCATGCTCCACCCTGTTCGTTTAACTCGGATTGCCACCAATTATCCTGATGCGCTTGCAGCCTTATTGTGCGCCGTTTTGGTGCTTTTGAGTTGGGCCGCCCTACAGCTTAACTGGCTGGAACTGGCGTTGCTGTTGCTTCCTGTGGCCTATGCGATCGGCGGATTTGACAGCGCTCGTGAAGGTCTAACTACGCTCATCAAAGAAAAAGAACTGGATGTCGATCTGTTGATGATTGTGGCCGCACTGGGGGCAGCAGGCTTAGGTTTGTGGCGACGGGAATATTATTTGATTGTGGATGGAGCCGTTCTGATCCTGATTTTTGCCATTAGTGGAGCACTGGAAACTTACGCCATGCATCGGACTGAACGCAGCATTCGCAGTTTAATGAGCTTGACGGCTGACACAGCCCAAGTGTTGCGGGGCGGTAGAGAAGTATCCGTTGCCATTGACCAGTTAGAATTGGGCGATCGTGTTGTGGTCAAGCCTGGAGAACTGATTCCAACCGATGGATTGATTTTGGAAGGAATGAGTACGTTGAATCAAGCTGCAATTACCGGAGAATCAATTCCGGTGGAAAAGGCGATCGGGGATGAGGTTTTTGCTGGAACACTCAACGGCACGGGTGCTTTAATCCTCAAAGTGCATCAACCCCCAGAAAGTAGCCTACTGCGGCGTGTGATTCGCTTGGTGGAGCAGGCGCAAACGGAAACCCCACCTTCTCAACAATTCATCGAACGATTTGAACATGGTTATGCTCGCGTCATTGTTTTAGCTGGTTTATTGTTGGCAGTGTTGCCACCCTTCTTGCTGCACTGGAGTTGGGAAACGACAATTTATCGCGCTTTGATTTTTCTAGTGGTCGCGTCGCCCTGTGCATTGATGGCGGCGATTATGCCAACCCTACTCTCTGGCATTGCTAATGGTGCAAGACAGGGGATTTTATTCAAAAACGGTGCCCAGTTAGAGCAGATTGGCAATGTGCGAGCGATCGCCTTTGACAAAACGGGTACGCTCACCACCGGACAGCTACAAATATGCAAAATCATTCCAGCAGCAGGATTTTCTGAAGCCGAAGTTTTGCAAGTTGCTGCGGCCCTAGAGTCCGGTTCAGAACACCCCATCGGAGCGGCGATCGTTGCCGCTTACGAGGGAAATGGGGCATGGGCACAAAACATTCAGGCATACCCCGGCCAAGGGATTACAGGCAGTTGGCATAAGCAAGCAGTAGTTGTAGGCACGGCCAGTTTTGTGAAGCAAGCCATCACCGATTTACCGATCGAACTAGTGCAGGGAGCAAATTCGCTGGAGCGAGATGGCAAGACCGTTGTTTGGGTAGCTCAAGCACAGCAGGCGATCGGCGTGATTGCAATCGCGGATCAGGTTCGACCTGAAGCAGCACGAGCGATCGCGCAACTCAGGCAACTGGGCATCGAGCAGATCATCATGCTAACGGGTGACAATCCACGTACGGCAAATAATATTGCGCAGGCGATCGGAGTTGATCAGGTGTATGCAGAACTGTTGCCAGAAGACAAGTTGCACTTGATACGCCAACTGCAAAAGCAGTACAAGTCTGTGGCAATGGTTGGCGATGGAATTAATGATGCACCCGCGCTGGCTCAGGCATCGGTTGGGATTGCAATGGGCGTTGTGGGTAGCGATGTGGCTTTGGAAACTGCCGACATCGTGTTGATGGCAGATCGATTAGAGAAAATTGCAGCAGCGGTCAGATTGGGACGGCGATCGCAGCGCGTGGTTAAACAAAATATCGTGTTTGCGATCGGCTTTATCCTATTGCTAATCGCAGTCAACTTTGCAGGCACAATCACGTTACCGATCGGTGTTGTGGGGCATGAGGGATCAACCGTCTTAGTCACGCTAAGTGGATTACGATTGCTCAGAAATTAGAACATTGAGTATTAAACGAGTTCACCCCACTTCCGCAATGTTTCACGGCACTATCACTTCATTCAAAATGACAGAATTGGGCTCCTCCCTATTGAACTGTGCATCGTTGATGCTAATTCTCCAAAAACTGCCTAATGAATTTGGAGAGTTGGGGAAAAGGTTGTCACGGGCAGAACCGTAATTAAAACCAATACTAAAAGAATTACCGAGAGGAATTGTTCCAGGTCTACCAAAGACTTCGATTTTGGTTGGGTCTCGAATAGTAGATTGTTGCAGTCGAGCAAGAAACTGCCCACCGCCTGGAAAAGTAATGGTGACCTGGTTCCCGTTGAACTGCACCCGGGCATCATAAACACCTCCCGTCTCATAGGAGTAGACCTGAGCCGGAAATGTTCGACCATCAATGATCTTTCCTCTATACTCTGCTGCTAACCCATCAGGCATCTGGCAGAGCAGCATTGCTAGAGTTAACCAAACAGACTTCATCTTTCCCCCCATGCAACTCTATTACAAATTCATACCTGTCCAGTCACACTCAGCGATCCATGAATTACAGACTTCTCCACTGTAGCCAGAAAACGCGGTAGCAGCTCAGTGTAATCACGTCCAAGATTGACACCTGCCACGGTTCTTTAACAAACCTATAGCCTCCTCTCGCGCCGCGCTGACTTTGAATCAATTCACCCCGCCAGAGCAGGGTAAAGATCTGCTCTAAAGATCGTTCTGGAATAGCATGGCGAGCCGTAATTTCATTGATTGTCAGCGGATGTTTGGCATCCGATTGACTGGCGAGTTCGATTAACGCCAGGAGTGCGTATTCCACTTTGGCAGGGAGTTCCAGAAGTGTGTACTTACCACCATCGTTTGGAAGCATGGGTTCGGTCTCAATAGGTTTACCCTAAATGCTCGCGTGGGGCAGGGAACAAGAGGATGTTACTAGACGTTAGCATTTTCATTCAAAACACACGGCAACTCTACCAATTTACCGTATGTTATTAAGGCCATGTCTCTACAACTCTACCAATTTACCGATGTATGCATTTCATGAGAGATAGCAATGACTTTAGAGCAATTACGCATTTTCTTTTGCTGTTGCGGAACAGTTACATTTTTGTAACACATTGCTGCTTTGCAGTTTCGCTGTAGTTGATACCGATTTAACCATTAAACCACCCCTGGAATCCGGCAATTTCCAAAAAACACTGTTTGTCGATCAAGTTTAAGAAGTTTCTCTTGCCTTTTATTCTTTATCCCTGTACTATCAGCTTTAGTGATTTTATAGGCGGTAACTCTACTGATTTACCGTAGTTTTAGAGCAAGGAGAGCAGGATATGATTCGATGGCAGTCACTTCAAAGACGGTGGGAGTACTTTGTCGCCGCCTTAAGCAATCGACTGGGGCTAAATTCGCTTCGAGGGTTTGTGTCGCTGTTTTTGGTCGGGGCGGTGTTGAGCGTAACGGTGGCTGCCTGCTCCGGTGGAAACGCCCCTTCCACTGATGCCAGTTCCCCTGGGGCTAACCCTGCCGCTGCCAAACAGGATGTGGAACTGACTCTGGTTGCCTATGCGATACCCAAAGCCGCTCATGATGCTATCATTCCCAAGTTTCAAGAAAAGTGGAAAGCGGAACACGGGCAAAATGTCACTTTCAAGCAAAGCTATGGCGGTTCCGGTTCTCAGACCCGCGCTGTTATTGATGGACTGGAAGCCGATGTGGTGCATCTGGCGATCGGGGCCGATGTCAACAAACTTGTGACAGCCGGATTTGTGAACGATAACTGGACGCAGCGCGTTCCGAACAATGGCATTGTGAACGAAACAGTCGCTGCCATCATCACGCGAGAAGGCAACCCCAAGAACATTAAAACCTTTGAAGATCTGACCAGACCTGATGTGAAATGGGTCACTCCTGACCCCAAAACCTCTGGCGGTGCCCGCTGGAACTATTTTGCCCTATGGAACCACGCCAAGAAAAGTGGAGCGGATGATGCCAAAGCCTCAGAGTTCATCACCAATGCATTCAGAAACGTTGCCGTGTTTACCAAAGATGCGCGAGAATCAACCGATGCTTTTGCCAAGCAGGGACAGGGGGATGCGCTAGTGAACTACGAAAACGAGGTTATTCTGGCACAACAGAAAGGACAGAATTTGGAATATGTGATTCCAGATATCAATCTTTCCATTGATATTCCAGTTGCTACTGTCGATAAAAACGTCGATAAGCACGGAACGCGGGAAGTGGCTCAAGCGTTTGTTGATTATTTGTTTACTCCAGAAGCCCAGCGAGAGTTTGTCAAAGTTGGATACCGTCCTCTGGGCGATTTGGCTAGGGAGAAGGAGTTGGTGGAGAAGTTTCCGCCTGTGAAGACACTGGGCAAGATTGATGAGTTTGGCGGCTGGACAGAGGCTCAGAAGATCTTTGATGATGGCGGCAAGTTTGACGATATTCGCGCTCAAATTGCCAAATCGTAGATGAGTAGGTCATTGAGATATTGGTCATTAGGAGAAGCAAATACCTGATGGCCAATCCTAATGACAAACGATCTATGACAAATATTCATTCATCAACGACGCTATGACTACTGCTCAAGAAAACCTTTCTCGCACTACAGGTGACTCACCCTGGAAAGTCTTCTGGCATTCTCTGATTCATATGCCCTGGACTTGGCGCATCATGTTTGGCTATCTGGCATTTATGCTATTTTTGCCAACTGCGGCGATGTTAACGAGGTCCCTATCCATTGGTCCAGCGGAATTCTGGCGGATTGCCACGACTCCCCTTGCCCTCTCGACTTACGATGTCACCTTTACCACTTCTCTAATTGCAGCACTGATTGATGGTTTGTTTGGGGTGCTGATTGCCTGGGTACTCGTTCGCTATACCTTTCCGCTTAAAAAGCTAATTGATGCCTCGATCGACCTTCCTTTCGCTTTGCCTACTGCGGTTGCGGGTTTAACGTTGGCAACGGTCTACAGCGAGAATGGTTGGATTGGCTCTTTATTAGCACCCTTCGGGATCAAGGTTGCCTTCACCCGTTTGGGAGTTGGAATTGCGATGATGTTTATCTCACTCCCATTTGTGGTGCGAACGGTGCAGCCTGTATTAATGCAAATGGAACGAGAAACAGAAGAAGCTGCCTGGTCATTGGGTGCATCATCCTGGCAAACTTTCTGGCGAGTACTGCTGCCCCCCTTATTTCCGGCAATTTTGACGGGGATTGCGCTGGGTTTCTCTCGGGCGGTCGGTGAATTCGGCTCGACTGTCATCATTTCATCGAATACACCTTTCAAAGATTTAATTGCGCCCATCTTGATCTTTCAACGGTTGGAACAATACGACTATGCCGGGGCAACGGTGATTGGGATGGTGCTGTTGATTATTTCGTTGCTGATGTTGCTGGTGATTAATTTTATCCAAGCTTGGGGAAAACGGTATGACTGACAATTTAATTGGCGCTTCGTTGCAAACGCCTGAGTTGCCACCCCATGATAAACCTGTGACACAAGCCAATTGGATTCCGGTTGTGCTGATCGCGATCGCCCTGCTCTTTTTGGCACTAATTCTCTATATTCCTGCCATTAATGTGTTCTACCAGGCATTTCACAATGGGTTTGGTCCGTTTTTGCATAACTTGGCTGAGCCGAATTTTCAGCACGCCGCTCGGATGACTGTGGCGCTGGCGGCGATCGCGGTGCCGCTCAATACCATCTTTGGCTTGTGTGCTGCTTGGGCGTTAGCAAATAAACGGTTTCGGGGTCGGACCCTACTCTTGAGTATCATTGACCTACCGTTTGCCATTTCACCTGTGGTTGCAGGTTTGATGATTATGTTGCTTTATGGGCGGCAAGGTTGGTTTGGCGAGTGGCTGATTGAGAACAACATTAAAATTGTGTTTGCGTTTCCAGCCATGATGTTAGCGACTGCCTTTGTGAGTTTGCCGTTTGTTGCCCGCGAAGTCATTCCGGTGTTGGAAGAAGAAGGAGTCGATCAGGAAGAAGCCGCGTACACGTTAGGGGCAACTCCTTGGCAAACGTTTTGGCGCATTACGGTGCCAAATATTCGTTGGGGACTCTTGTACGGTGTGTTGTTGACAAATGCGCGGGCAATGGGCGAGTTTGGTGCGGTGTCTGTTGTGTCGGGGAACGTTGCAGGTCAGACTCAAAGTCTGCCGCTATTTGTAGAAGAAGCTTATAAAAACTACGACACAGAAGCTGCCTATTCTGCTGCTGTTCTGCTCGCATTATTAGCAGTTGTGACTTTGGTGTTGAAGGAGATTTTGGAGCGTCGAACCGGTGGACATTTGAAGAAAACCCATTAGCCATGAAGATAATAATGAGTAGCCATACACGATTCACGCAACGGCGAGTTCGATTGCGAATTCCTAAACACTTTCATCAAGAACCCGTCATTTCTCAACTGGTGTCAAACTATCAGGTCACAGTCAACATTATGGCGGCAGTGCTGGGAGCAAATGCCAATGGCGATGGTTGGTTTGACCTGGAATTACGCGGCACTGATAAGCAAGTAGAAGATGCTTTGGACTATGTGAATGATTTGGGTCTGGAGGTTTGGCGAGAGTCGGATCAAGATGGTTGGTAATGATATTCACCTGGCAGCAGCAGATCTGGCATTACCGTAGAGTGCTGTTAGCGATCGCGGCAGGCACTACAGCCAGGGCATTGGTGTCTGCCAGTGTTCCTTAGCCCATCCTACGCAATCGCTGGCAAGGAGCATGACGACCAATGGCAATTGGCAATGCTTTAGATTTCATAATGCCAGGTGTCGTATGCTTTGAGCAGAATCCGATGGAGTGATAAGCGTTCAATCAAGCCCTGTTCTTCAAATTGTCCCAGGGTGCGGGTAATCGTGACGCGAGTTGTTCCAACTAGTTCTGCTAAATCTTGATGGGTTAACCGGAGATCAATCAGGTTGCCACTATTCACCGATCGCCCAAATCGCTTTGCCAACCATGCCAACAATTTCACCAGCATGGTATCAACGCGACGGTAGCTACGAATTACTATCAAAGCTTCTGCATGTTGCAAATGCGTTAATAGCCATTCTGCTGGAATTTGCCCATTTTCGATCGGCAGTAGAGTGGCATCAACTGCTGTGAGGCACTCAATTTGATAGGGATCAACTGTGGATAAGGCTTTGCCAACCATATCCCCCGGGCCCCAAATGCCAGTGCTAATGTTGGTTCCATCTTCTAGCCAAGTGAGAGTACGGACGGCTCCAGCATCAATTCTCCAAAGCGAGTTTTGCCTCACAGGCAGGGACGATCGCAACGAAAACTTTTGTTGTAGCGGCGGAGTTCCACGGAATTGGGAGGATAAAGCAAGAGACATGTTTGAAAACTACTATTCTCGATAGAGTAACCGTAGTATACTACGGTATTCCTAGAAAGCAAAAGGTTTATCATGGGCATAGCGATTCAAGACGTTTCCAAGCAATTTGGCTCCTTCCGTGCCATTGATCATGTCAGTTTAGACATTAAGACCGGTTCTTTAGTGGCGCTCTTAGGTCCATCCGGATCTGGTAAATCAACCCTGTTGCGGATGATTGCTGGACTAGAACAACCAGACACTGGGCACATTTACCTGATTGGCGAAGATGCCACTTATCGCAAAGTCCAGGAACGGCATATTGGTTTTGTGTTCCAGCACTATGCGTTGTTTAAGCATCTGACGGTACGCCAAAATGTTGCCTTTGCCCTCGAAATTCGCAAAGTTTCCAAAAATCGAATTCGTCATCGAGTTGAAGAATTAATTGATCTGGTGCAACTGACCGGGATGGGCGATCGCTATCCGTCCCAACTTTCGGGGGGACAACGGCAACGGGTTGCTTTGGCAAGAGCGCTAGCAGTCCAACCCAGAGTGCTACTGCTGGATGAACCCTTTGGCGCACTGGATGCGAAGGTGCGAAAGGAATTACGAACCTGGCTGCGAAATTTGCACCACGAGGTGAATGTCACTACTGTCTTCGTCACCCACGACCAGGAGGAAGCGATGGAAGTGGCAGATGAGATTGTGATTATGAATCACGGACGGGTTGAGCAAGTTGGCTCTGCTGCTGAAATTTATGACAATCCGGCTTCGTCTTTTGTCATGAGTTTTATTGGTCCAGTGAATGTGCTACCGCCAGTGTCAGGATTACTCCCTCGCAATGGCAAAGTACTTGGCAGCGATGCAAATTGGGATCATGCTGGATCGAGCAGTAGTGCATTCGATTCGTCAGTCCGCGTCTTTTGGCGACCGCAAGATGTATTGATTCAACTTCAACCCACTGATGAAACGGTGACAGCCAGAGTTGAACGAGTCATTCATTTGGGCTGGGAAATTCAAGCGGAGTTAGAGCTAGAAACTGGACAAACAGTAACGGCTAATCTAACTCGTGAAGAGTACGATCGCCTCCGGCTTCAGCGTCATCAAACTGTGTACGTCACCCCTAAGCAGGTGAAAGTGTTTAGCGAATACATCGGTAGTCCTGCTTCTTAAAGGATGAAGAATAATCGCCTTTTTAGAGGGCTTGTCAGGTAGAGCTCTCAGAATCAGGCTTTTTTCTCTGTCCTTTACGTAAGGGCACTACCAATTTATCAACTGGTCGTAAAGCTACTTCACAGCAGTGGGCTTCGCTTGATTGAAGCGTTGCGATTGCGCGTTAAGGATGTTGACTTTGCTCAACATCAAATCGTAGTTAGGGACGGTAAAGGTAGCAAAAGCCGTGTGACAATGCTGCCATCAAGTGTTGCAGCAGAATTGCGCAATCATCTAGTGAGTGTTCAACGTCAGCACCAACAGGACTTGAGCCGCGGGTTTGGAGCCGTGAATCTGCCCTATGCGTTACGGTGCAGGAATTGTTGGGACATAAGGATGTGAAGACGACAATGATTTATACCCATGTCCTGAATCGAGGGGGGCGAGGGGGGCGAAGTCCGTTAGATAGCTGAGATGGACGATCGCCCCCAGTTGGTTTGGGCTACACCTTCACGGCTGTTGGCATGCCCAAAATATCCTCAATTCGAGGCATCTCATCCAGCGGAATCACCCGACCTTCATCTTCAAATCCAGCAATTTGGTCAAAGTTAAGATATTGGTATAGATCAGCCGCAAAGGGATCGATTTTCTTCGTGACGATTTCCATGTACTCCTCAACCGTGGGAATGCGACCCAGTAAAGCACAAACAGCCGCCAGCTCGGCTGAACCCAGATAAACTCTGGCATCCTTCCCCATCCGGTTATTGAAGTTGCGGGTCGAGGTGGAAAACACCGTCACGCCATCTGCGACTCGGGCCTGATTCCCCATGCAAAGGGAACAACCGGGCATTTCAGTTCTCGCGCCCGATGCCGCAAAAATGCCGTAATAGCCTTCTTCCCGCAGTTGTTTTTCATCCATGCGAGTGGGGGGACAAATCCACAAACGCACTTTCACCGGACCTGCACCTTCCAAGACTTTAGCCGCAGCGCGATAGTGGCCAATGTTGGTCATGCAGGAGCCGATAAAGACTTCGTGGATGGGATCTCCAGCACACTCGGACATGAGTTTGATGTTGTCGGGATCGTTTGGCGCGGCGACGATCGGCTGCTTAATTTGATCTAAATCTACTTCAATCACATCAGCATATTCGGCATCGGCATCGGCCTGCATCAAACCAGGATTCGCTAACCATTGTTCCATCTTGGCCACCCGCCGCAAAATTGTTCGAGCATCGCCATAACCGCGTGCCACCATGTTTTTCAACAGCGCCACATTCGATCGCAGGTATTCGGAAACAGTATCGGTGCTAAGAGCGATCGTGCAACCTGCGCAAGAGCGTTCGGCAGTAGCATCCGTCAACTCAAATGCTTGCTCCAGCTTCAAGTCAGGCAATCCTTCCATTTCCATAATCCGCCCGGAGAACACATTTTGCTTATTCTGCTGCTCCACAGTTAGCTTGCCATCTTGAATCGCCACATAAGGAATCGCATTGACAATATCTCGCAGCGTTACACCCGGTTGCAAACGGCCCTTAAACCGCACCAGCACCGATTCCGGCATATCCAGCGGCATCACGCCCAGCGCTGCCGCAAACGCCACCAAACCAGAGCCAGCGGGGAAGGAAATCCCCAGTGGGAAGCGCGTATGGGAATCACCCCCTGTGCCCACCGTGTCTGGCAGCAGCATCCGGTTCAACCAGGAGTGAATGATCCCATCACCCGGACGGAGCGACACCCCCCCACGAGAATTGATAAAGTCAGGCAATTCGTGATGAGTTTTGATGTCTACAGGTTTGGGATAGGCCGCCGTGTGGCAAAAGCTTTGCATCACCAGATCCGCCCCAAACCCCAGGCAGGCCAGTTCTTTCAGCTCATCGCGGGTCATGGGGCCAGTGGTATCCTGCGAACCGACAGTTGTCATGACTGGTTCGCAGTAGGTGCCGGGACGGACACCGGGCAAACTGCACGCATTTCCCACCATTTTTTGCGCCAGGGTGAAACCTTTGCCCGTGTCGGCTGGCAGACTGGGACGCGCAAAGACGGGGCTAGGAGCGAGTCCTAAGACGCAGCGAGTTTTGTCTGTGAGGGTACGCCCAATTAAGAGGGGAATCCGTCCGCCCGCCCGCACTTCGTCCAGAATGGTGTCTGGTTTGAGCGTGAAGGTGGAAATGACTTCGCCTGTGGCATTGGTAATCTCGCCCTTGTAGGGATAGATGGTGATGACATCCCCTGTGTTGAGTTGGGTGACATCGCATTCGATCGGTAGGGCGCCGGAATCCTCAGCGGTGTTGAAGAAGATGGGGGCAATTTTGCCACCCAGAATGTAACCGCCCGATCGCTTATTAGGGACAAACGGAATGTCCTCGCCAATGTGCCATAACACAGAATTGATGGCCGATTTGCGGGAAGATCCTGTCCCAACGACATCTCCCACATAAGCCACCGGATGTCCTTGCTGCTTGAGCTGGGCGATCGTTGCCAGTCCTCCGGGCAGCCGCGTTTCCAGCATCACCGTTGCATGCAGCGGAATATCGGGGCGAGTAGTCGCATGAGGCGCAGGCGACAGATCATCGGTGTTCGTTTCCCCTGGCACCTTAAACACCGTCAGCGTAATGGCTTCTGGGAGTGGGGGACGACTGGTGAACCAAGCCGCATTTGCCCAGGATTCGATCACTTGCTTGGCGTAGGTATTGCCTTGATTAGCCAACTCTTCCACATCATGAAAGGCATCGTAGACGAGTAAGGTCTTGCTCAGCGCCGCCACCGCTGTTTCTGCTAGCTCAGGATTGGTAGATGACAACAGCTCAATCAGGGAATGCACATTGTAGCCACCCATCATCGTCCCCAGCAGTTCCACCGCTTCCCTCGGCGAAACTAAGGGGCTGGTGAGAGCACCTTTGGCGATCGCCGTTAAAAATCCCGCCTTCACATAGGCTGCCTGATCTACCCCTGGTGGCACTCGATCGCGCAACAGTTCCAGCAAAAAGGTTTCTTCTCCAGCAGGCGGGTGTTGCAACAATTCACCCAGTTCCGACATCTGCTCGGCACTCAATGGCAGCGGCGGAATACCCAAGGCGGCGCGATCGGCAACGTGTTGGCGGTAAGATTCAAGCATGGTCTAACTCTCTCAAGGAATAACAGGAAATTTCGGCATGGGTTCAGTTACATCAACCAGATAGCGTATCGCTTAACGAACTCGTTTTGTAGTGGGAATTGTTACCTTCTCGCGCGGTCTCCGGTTGAACGTGGTTATTTCTAATGTATCGAATCCTGTTGGGGAGAGATTGGCAAATTGTGTTTTCCGATACATCTCCTGCGGGTGCGATCGCCTTAATTGAAAGCAAAGCTCCTGCAAATACTTTTGGGAATCAGGCTTCCAGGGAATTTATTTGAGACCTTGGTAGAGGAATCGTTTGGACTTTAAGATTACTTGGGAATGGTGTGAGAGGGCATGATGAAATTTCGACGCTTTTGGCAATTGGCCGCAGTTGCAATAGTTTTAGGCGCTTGTGGGAGTCCAACGCCGCCAGGAACCCCAGACAGTGGAACATCTCCTGCTGCTGGTGAAGCCGCCAAAGATTTTACCGTAGGGATGGTGTTGGTTGGCCCGAAAAATGATGCAGGTTGGAATCAGGCTCACTTTGAGGGAATTGAACGGGTATCCAAAGAACAGGGAATCACGTTGGAGTATGCCGATAAGGTCAATCCTGCCGATCGCCCCAATGTCACAGGGGCCCAAGTCGCCGATGAACTCATCGGCAAAGGAGCCAAAATGGTCGTCTTTAACTCAGATGACTTCAAAGACGATGCCCTGGAGACCGCCAAAAAGCACCCAGAAGTGGCCGTCATTCACGCTTCCGGTGATTATGCCTGGAAAGAAGGCAAAAACTTCAAAAATCAACCCAACCTCGGCAACATCATGGGCAAGATGGAATACGGCAAAATGATGGCCGGATGCGCTGCCGCCCTCGGCTCTGAAACCGGGAAAATTGGCTATGTAGGCGCACTAATTAACGACGAAACCCGCCGCTATGCCTCTTCGGCATACTTGGGGGCCAAGTATTGCTGGGAAAATTACAAGCAGCAAGACCCGAAAGACCTGGAATTCAAAGTCACCTGGATTGGTTTCTGGTTTAACATCCCCGGTAAAACCCTCGACCCCACCAAGGTTGCCGATGATTTTTACAACGGTGGATATGACGTGGTCATGTCCGGCATCGACACCCCAGAAGCGGCCATCCAGGGCAAGAAAGCCGCAGAAGCTGGCAAGCCGGTCAAGTTCGTTCACTATGACTATCAGAAAGGCTGTGATTTAGCACCGGACATCTGTTTGGGTGTGCCCTTCTACAATTGGGCGCTGACCTATGGCGATGCGGTGAAAACAGCAATGAGCGGCAAGATGCCTAACGAATTTGTTTGGTCTGGGCCAGATTTTGCTAGCATTAGTGATCCCCAAACTGACATGATTGGTTTTATGAAAGGAAACGCCCTGGGGGATAATGCCAAGTTTTTGGATGAATTCATCAAAGGCATGAGCGACGGCAGTATCAACCTGTTTAAGGGACCGATCGACTTGCAAGATGGGACGACTTACGTGAAAGCAGGCGAAACTGCAACGGATCAGCAGATCTGGTATTTGCCTCAACTGTTGGCGGGAATGACCGGACCGAGTAAGTAAGTCGGGGAACAGAGGAGGGAGGAGCCTATAGGTCTCGAAGTTTTCAAAAGCTCCGAGATCTATAGCTGTAGCCATGAGTAATGTTGTTCTCGCTCAAGCTGAATTAAACACGGGATAGGATGTCAAAATTGCCAAAGTAAAAATCTCGGAAAACTATAGCCAAGCGATGTTTACCGATGGTGGACTTAATTACGCAACAGAATTGATTAAAGCTTCGAATACTGCCGCCTTGTACCAACTGGCTGATGCTGAATTAACTAAAGCTTTCATTAAATAGTAAAGACTTATTACTTGAAACTAATGTGAGAGCCAGTTCAAATGAGTAGCTGAAAAGACGGCTTTACCTTTCTCAAATTCAGTTTGAGAACATTCCAGGACTTATTTTTATGGAATTTAAGCTCAAAGTGAGTACTTTTAACTGGGGGAATTATAAATCAATCGTAACTGCTACTAGTGACTACAAAAAGTTTGACGATATGCTGCGAATGATTATTGCCTGTACTGCTAACCAACGTGAACAACTCACGCACTATCTTGATTCCTGCTTCAAACAGGGTCAGTTAGTCTATAGGTTGCATGTTGCCAATTCTGCCTTGATGACTTGTTTGATGTTTGAACGCAGCGGTTACCAGGTACATTTTATTGATGGGGCAAAGGGTGGATATGCTTTGGCAGCGAAACCCTTGAAAGAGCAACTCAAGCGCAAAGCCGTGAATTGGAAATCCTTCAACAACATCTACAAAATTCGACAGCAGACGGAAGCTAAAAATGGCGATCGCTCGATCCACTCCTAGTTATAGCGGTGTTCAAATGAAAGATGCTGAAAGTGCAGGCATAATGTCAGGAGACATATAAGGATTCTTCTCCAATGAAAGTTGAGCTGCTTCATATCTCCAAGTTTTTTGGGTCTGTTTGTGCCAACGATGATATTTCTCTAACGGTTCAAGCGGGGACAATCCACGGGCTACTGGGTGAAAATGGAGCGGGCAAAAGTACGTTGGTGAAGGTGCTGAGTGGGTTTATTTCCCGCGATCGGGGTCAGATTTTGCTGGATGGGGTTCCGACAGAAGTGCAGACTCCCGCTGATGCCATTCAAGTGGGAGTGGGGATGTTGCATCAGGATCCACTGGACTTCCCGCCCCTATCGGTATTGGATAATTTCATGGCGGGGCGATCCGGGGGCATTTTCCTCAACCGGAAGCGGGCCGCCACTCAGTTTGCCAATCTGGCGACTCACTTTAATTTTATGCTGGAGCTTCATCGCAAAGTCACGGATTTAACCGTCGGCGAGCGGCAGCAGTTAGAGATTCTGCGGTTGCTGGCCTTAGGCATACAGACGTTGATTCTGGATGAACCGACGACTGGCATTTCAGCGTCTCAGAAAAATGCGCTCTTTACGGCTGCTAAACAACTGGCCGCGGAGGGGAAGTCGGTAATTTTTGTGTCTCATAAGCTGGAGGACGTAGAGGCGTTGTGCGATGAAGTCACGGTCTTGCGGCAGGGAAAAGCCGCTGGCCACCTGCCGATTCCCGCTCCCGATCAAGTTCTGATTGATCTCATGTTTGGGCGAGAACTGGCTCAGCCACTGAAGCCAGAAACTCGTCGCGATGAGCCAGCTTTAATACTCACCGATGTGCGGGTGGAAGACGATCGCCTGTCGCTCCAAATTCCCTCACTCATCGTTGCTCAAGGGGAGGTGATTGGGTTAGCCGGGTTAGAAGGTAGCGGCCAACAGTTGCTACTCCGGCTTTGTACGGGCCTGCTCAAGCCAGTAACTGGGTCTGTAGAAATTGATGGCGTTGAAATGGCGCGTAAACCCTACAACGAATTTTTGCAGGCCGGAATTGGCTACTCACCCGCCGATCGCCTCAACGATGGGTTAGTTCCGGGTCTGACCATTCAAGATCATGTGGCCCTCCGCACCCCGCCCCGTGGTTGGTTTATCGATTGGCGAGATGTAGCGCAACGAACCCAACAGGCGATCGCCCTCTTCAATATCCGCGGCAAAGCTAACTCCAACGTCGAGCGGTTATCGGGGGGTAACCAACAGCGCACCCAACTCGCCCTCCTCCCGGTGCCGCTTCACTTACTTCTCATGGAGCATCCCACACGTGGCCTGGACATCGAATCAACCTTGTGGGTCTGGCAGCAGTTAATCGCCCGCTGCGAAGGAGGAACAGCCATTTTGTTCATGTCCTCCGATCTGGACGAAATCATGCAATACAGCGATCGTGTCATCGTCGTTAGTGGCGGTAAACTGTCTGACCCCATTCCAGCCGCAACACTGACAGTCGAAAAACTGGGGCAACTCATTGGGGGGCGGTTTGATGATCCGATTCAACCCATACCTGTAGGAGCTTGAAGGATGGCAGTAACCTGAACCAGTGATTGACAGAAACTTTAGAGAAGAACTGTGATTTCGTAGCAATCCCTTACATGTTGGCAGGGATGTTCCATGGAAAGTCCCGGCCAGTTGCTATAGCCGTCGCCATGTGAAACGTGGCAGAGGCGAGTCAGAACGCCTATTCAGAATCGGCTTTTCAGCAAATCGACTTGTCCTAAGACGTTCTGACCAAAGCTATGATTCAGTTAGGAGTCAGTAGAGCTACCGCTGAGCCAGGGACTTAACTCGATCGGGGCTTTTACTTGAGCGAGTATGGTTTGCAACTCTTTGCCTTCCAATATTTCCCGTTCCAGCAAAGCTTGAGTTGTCGTCTCTAATAAGTCGCGATTTAGTCGTAAAATGTGCAACGCCATATCATGGGCATTGTCGATCGCATTTTTTACCTGGCGATCGATTTCTACTGCAACCTCAGAACTGATGGCCCGTCTAGAATTGCTCCCTTCTAAGAACTGCGCTGAGTTCTTCTCGAAAGCCACAGGTCCCATTTGGCTCATGCCATACTGTGTGACAGCTCGCTCAGCCAAATCAGTCGCTTTTTGGATGTCGTCGCTGGCTCCTGTGGACACCTTACCAAAGACAATTTCTTCAGCTGATCGCCCCCCCAACAACGTTGCCAATTGCCCGCGTAATTCATCTTCCAGCAACAGGAAGCGATCGGCTTCTGGAGTTTGCAGAGTATACCCTAATGCACTCAAACCCCGCGGCACAATGGAGATTTTAGATACTTTGTTGTTGCCGGGCATCAACGCCCCCACCAACGCATGCCCCACCTCGTGGTAAGCCACCGTTTGCCGTTCCAACGGAGTGAGAATCCGCGATCGCTTTTCTAATCCGGCAATCACCCGTTCGATCGCTTCTTTGAAATCGGTCATCAGTACCGCTTGGCGATTGTTCCGGGCAGCCATCAGGGCCGCTTCGTTCACCAAATTCGCCAGATCTGCCCCCGCAAACCCAGCAGTTTGAGCCGCGATCATCTCCAGATCAACATCTTCTCCTAACCGCACAGGGGCCGCATGCACACGAAGAATTGCCACCCGACCGGTCTTGTCTGGGCGATCGACCAGCACCTGACGATCAAAACGACCAGGACGACGCAACGCGGGGTCAAGAATCTCCGGGCGATTAGTCGCAGCTAGGACAATCACACCCTCATTGCCGCTAAACCCATCCATCTCAGTCAGCAGTTGATTCAGCGTTTGTTCCCGTTCATCGTTGCCAGCATGGGGATTGTTGCCGCGAGTCTTGCCGATCGCATCCAGTTCATCAATAAAGATAATGCAGGGAGCTTGCCGCTTGGCCCGATTAAACAAATCCCGCACCCGCGAAGCACCCACGCCCACATACAATTCCACAAACTCAGACCCCGACATGCTGAGAAAAGGAACGCCTGCTTCGCCTGCGACAGCCTTGGCCAGCAGAGTTTTTCCCGTTCCTGGCGGCCCAACTAAGAGAACCCCTTTGGGAATCTTAGCCCCAATCTTGCGGTACTTTTCGCCATTGGCCAGGAAGTCAACTACTTCTTGCAGTTCTTGCTTGGCTTCATCCACCCCCGCCACATCGGCAAACCGAACGCCCGTTTTGCCCTGGTTGTAAACACGAGCATTACTTTTGCCCATGCCTGCACCAACGCCCACACCGCCACCTGCATTGCTGAATTTCAACAACCAGGCAAACGCACCAACTAGCAACCCAGTTGAAAGGAGAAACGCTAAAATACCTCCATTCGTTGCAGAGTTATCAGATGGAGCAGCAGTTTCTACCCCATGACGCTGCAACAGGTCACGCAAATCATTAATTTGGCCAATGAACGAAGTTGAGTATTGCTGTCCACCAAATTCTGGCTTAAGTGAATAATCGATGTGATACGAAGCCATTCCGCCAATGGGAAAACTAGGCTTCAGTACTGCTTGTTGAACCTGTGAAGCCTTAACCTGGGCAATAAATGTACTGTAGTCCGACTGTAAGCGGGTCGCTGTCTTCATCAAACACTCCTACGTGTGGCATGGAAGATTATTGAGAAGCCAGACATCGAGTTTTCGCTCCCCTTCAGACTTCTCACTATCTTGATTCTCCTGTTCCGTTCCGCAAGCAGACAGATGGGATATCTCCACTCTTTTTAGCGTTTTCCGAATTAAGCGATAGATTTCTCTATCCACGGATAGAAAGACAGTTCTGACTCTAGATGGGCTAGTTTTGCTGGATACGCTTGATATATTTCAACTGTAACAAGTTGATTGCATCAACTAATACTAAGAAAGTTCACACGAACTGTTTGATTGACTAGATTTAGTAAGCAAAGGAGAATTTACGATGGGTATTCTGGCATGGATCGTTTTGGGTTTGATTGCAGGTGCGATCGCAAAAGCAATCTATCCTGGTTCCCAAGACAGCAGCATTTTAGGAACAATGTTATTGGGGATTGTTGGTGCCTTTATCGGTGGTAGTCTCTACACCCTGTTGACGACAGGTTCTCTGGCACTGACTGCAGTTGGATTCACTTTTGGTGGAGTAGCATTGGCTGTTGTCGGCGCGATCATTGCACTTTGGCTCTATTACGCTTTTGTTGGTCGCAGAGTTTACTAAGGAATGAGGATTAATTAGCGTCGACTTTTGTCGAGTGTGTTAAGCGTTAATCGTGGCGCATCGATCCCTTGAACCGCGTAGGTTACGCTGTGCTAATCCACCCCAAGGATCATGGATTTAATAAAACCGCATTCTTGCGTAGGATGTGTTAGCGCAGCGTAACGCATCGACTCCTGGGCTTGCGATGCGTTACGGCTAGCGCCTAACGCATCCTACAAAAACCGATCTTATTTAATTCTCATTTCTAAGCAAAAACGTGGAGTTATTTAATCCGTGGTTCTAAGCCTGTTCTTAAACCTGTTGTAATAAAGAAGGTGGGCCGCCTAACCCACCTTTTTGTTGTAATGTAACGGAGATTCTCATCTCTGGTTCGCCATACAATTTGACTCCTGTTGAATTCAACCCGACCTGACGGAACCCTGATGGGGAAGTACAGGTAGAAATATTTTCTGCATGGGACTGCGGCTAGCATATTGGCAAGGCAAAGTCTATGGAAAATATTGCGCGTATGCTGACCCAAGAGCAAACTCAACTGATTACAATCCTGCGATCGCAGATCCAGCTTACTGAAAGTGAAGCAGTTCAAGCCGTTTGCTTGTTTCAAACCTGTACCTTGAATCGAGGCGAGTTTTTTGTTCGTGCAGGCGATGTCCCTCAAACGCTTGGATTCGTACTCTCTGGCATTCTACGCTTATACTACATTGCTCCTGACGGCAATGAGTCTACGAAATCATTTTGTGCTGAAAATAGTTTTGTAGCAGCGTACAGTGCCTTGCTCATGAAACAGCCTTCTCGACTATTCATTCAAGCGCTGGAAGATGTGAAGCTATTAGTTGCAGATTATTCTGCCTATCGATCGCTTTCACAGTCTCAGGGGAACTTGCAGCAGTTGAATTGCAAAATTGCAGAATGCCTCTTCATCAAAAAGGAACGGCGAGAAAGTGCTTTGCTGTTAGATGATGCCAAGACACGCTACCTCAGTTTTCTAGAGGAATATTCTGAGTTAGAAGCGCGGCTTAAACAACATCACATTGCCTCCTACCTCGGTATATCTCCAGTGACTTTGAGCCGAATTCGCGCTCAATTGAAATTGCATTAACACAGGTTAATGCTTCGTCACAGACTTCCGTTTAAGCTGATTGGAAATGTCATTGACTGGAGGACGTTGTGAAGACTGCTCACCATACCATTCTGATTACAGGCGGAACATCAGGAATTGGATTAGCACTGGCAAAACGATTTCTGATGGAAGGGAATGCTGTAATCGTGACAGGAACGAATGCCCAAAAAGCGGAAGCTGTGAAGCATGACTTGCCTAACTTGACTGTTGAGCTTGCTGACATGCGCGATCGTCAAGCCCTCAAAAAATTGGTGCATCGATATTCTGATGTCAATATTCTGATTAATAATGCAGGCATTCAGTACAACTATGAATTTGCTGATCCTGCGATCGTGCCAGAGCACATTATGACAGAACTCGATATCAACTTACTTAGTCCTTTGCACCTGGTCAAGCTGTTTTTGCCCCAGCTTCTAAATTATCCGACTGCTGCCATTATCAACGTGTCATCTGGCTTAGGCATCATACCGAAGCAAAGCGCTCCGGTCTACTGTGCCAGTAAAGCTGCACTACACAGTTTCACCAAAGCGTTGCGCTGGCAACTTGAAGGAACTTCTGTTCGAGTATTTGAGATCATTCCGCCGATCGTAGACACTGCTATGACGCAAGGACGGGGACGCGGCAAAATTACTCCAGAGGAATTGGTTCAAGAATTCTGGCGCAATTTTAGCAACGATCGCTATGAGATGCGAATTGGTAAGACAAAATTGCTCTTTGTACTTCAGCGGATCATGCCCTCCCTTGCAGAGCGGATCATGCGTCCTGGACTCTGACCACTTATTCTTACAAGAGAAAACACTCGTATCGCTGTTCAGCAATGCCACAGTTCGATTTGGCGGCTTGGTGCGTCGAGTTGAATTCATTGCAATATAATGCTACACCAACGCAGCCATTGACTTGTAATCTATGATTCCTCCTCTAATTGTGACGCTCAAACTGGATCAATCCACTTTTGAACGAGCTAACGCCCTGCGACAGCAATACTTTCCACCCGATCGCAATCTTGTTCCGGCTCACATCACACTATTCCACGCACTTCCAGGAGAGCAAGAAACGGTGATTAAACAGCACCTTCAACGAGTGTGTGGCGAGACACCTAAAATTGTTCTAGAGTTGCCGAGTTTACGGTTTTTGGGCCAGGGGGTCGCGATCGAGGTTGAAGCTCCTGCGTTGGTGGCACTCCGGCAATCTTTAGCAAAAACCTGGCAGGATTGGCTCACCAGGCAAGATCGGCAACGCTACCAACCTCACATCACCATTCAAAATAAAGTTGCAGGGACGATCGCCAGACAAACCTACGAACAACTCCTGGAACGGTGGCAACCGTTAAATGCTTATGGCGAGGGCTTGTTGCTCTGGTACTACTGTGGTGGCTTATGGGAACTGGCTGAGGCGTTTCTGTTTACCAGTGCAGCGTGAGTAATCATCTTGCCATTGATAAGCAACGATAGAGCCTCCACCATCCAAAAGGTTGGACTTCAGGTAAGTGACTAAATCAGCACTGGGTTTGCGCGTCGCAACACAGCCATGTCTTCTGCATCCAGTTCAGCGGGAATGCCGCTCCGAATGAGTTCAGCAAAGTCTTCGTTGGGCACCATGAAACAGAGTGCGTAGAGGCGTTCAGAGCCTGTGTTGTGAATTTCATGAATTCCAGTGGGGGGAACCAAAATGCTATCGCCAGCACGAATTGGGACAGTCTTACCATCACAGGTTGCGGTTCCTTCTCCTTTCAGGACAAAAAACATTTCGACCGCCAATTGGTGGCGATTGGGGGGAGTTTTGCCGCCGATATCAAAAATCTCAACGCATAAGGTCAAAGACATGTTTGCTGATTGTGGATCAAACACGATCGCCAACCGATTTGTGTCCTGCGGGCTAATGCGAAACGCTTGATAATCTGTAGGAGATTTAACAACCGGAATCACGCAACTGGATGAGTTCATAAACGACCTCAATAATTTACTTGATTTGAGCTAAAATCGCGGTTGAGTCTGTCACAAATCCAAAACACTGTTTGACATTGTAAAGCGTCGCTAACCAACAGTATTCGGGTGAGGTCGTGGCAGTGCAATCTTGAATCAAAAAGCAATCGTAATTCAGGAAGTTTGCATCTTGTAGAGTAGCCATCACGCACTGATCAGCATTAACTCCAGCAAACAATAAAGTAGTACGCCCTAAATTTTTCAAAATACTATCTAAAGGGGTATCCCAGAAACCGCTCATCCGATATTTGTCGACTTTAATATCTTCTGGTTTCTGTTCCAACTCGTCCACTACGGCAGCAGCCCAGCTATCTTTTTGCAGCACGGGTGCCCCATTGCGAGGTAGGGGATCACCCAATCCAACGCCTGTGCCTGTAGGGTTATATACATGACGTGTGGCAGCACTAATGTTCAACAAATCAGGACGATTACCCCAGTTAATCCAAACAATGGGAACTTGCATACTCCGGAGGGCGGGTAAGAAAGCTTGAAGTGGCCTGATCGGCGATCGCGCGGGAGAAACATCAACACCGATACTGGCCAGCCAACCATCGGGATGACAAAAATCATTTTGCATATCAATCACTAGCACAGCCGATTTAGCTAAATCTAACCGAACGGTTTTGGTTTCTGTGGGAATGGTGATGATGTGGGTCGGCAGCGGCGGACGGGTAATATCGGCAATCGTTGCATCTACAGCCCAAGCATTAGGCGGAACTCCCAATGTTTGCAGTGATTTAGCCATACTTCAACCCTCTGATGACTTGCTTACTACCTGTGCTGATCTTGCCGCATTGGTTTGCTAACCCAGGCGAATCGATCGAATAAAAACATCTTTTACTACAAAACCAGGAGCCGGAAATGTTTGCTCTGTACTAAACCTCAGTTGACGAGATCATTCGCATTGTATAGGGTTGCCAAACCCAGTACGATCGCCGTCAAATATCTGATTTTCCTACCCCCGGCTGTCGCCGCCCCCCTTGGTCAGAGAAACTACAGGAAGTGGCTGTTTAATAGGACTGAGCTGCTTAGGAATGAGAATTAAATAAAGTAGCAAACTCTGTGGAATGGGCATCCTGCCTGTCACTCACAGCCGAAACGGCTATCCACTTTATTTAATCCATAGTTCTTAGCATTCGTCTTTTATAGCTGTAGCCATGTGTAACGTGGCGAAAGCGAGTCAGAACGCCTACCCAGCATTGGCTTTTCAGCCTTGCCTTGTCCTCAGCGTTCTGACCAAAGCTATATCTTCTCAAACACAACCGACAAATTGTTTGCTGGCATAGCAACTGTTTTTACCAGCGATAATTGGTTCTTGGCAGCAGTTTCAACCACAGCTTCCAAATCTCGTACGCCCCAAGCTGAGTTTTGCGATCGCAAGTTCTCATCAAACAACGCATTGCTAGGGGCAGTATGTTGGCCGTTTTGCTTATAGGGGCCGTACAGATATAACACTCCACCCGGTGGCAGAATTCGGTTGGCTCCTGCCATGAGTCCTAAACATGCTTCCCAAGGCGCAATGTGGATCATGTTGATGTTAACAATCGCGTTGATTGTTGCAGGAGCAAAATCGGTGTGAAGGAGTGGTTCTGGCGGCGGCAGGGATTCGATCGACCAGATGGGTTGGGCTGCATCCAGGTCGATCGGGGGATACACATTGGGGCTGGGTGAATGAGTTTGCCAGGCAGAAATACTGGCCCGCGCGATCGGGTTTGGATCAGATGGCAACCATTTTCGTGGGCTTAGTTGGGGGGCGAAAAAAATCGCGTGTTCGCCTGTGCCACTGGATATTTCCAGAACTGTGCCCGTGGCGGGTAACACCTGCACCAGAACATCCAGGATAAACGCTCGATTGCGTTGAGTCGCGGGGGCATATTGTCGAGCAGCGATAGAAGCATCTGTCATACGAGCGCGGATTGAAATTGCCCTATTCTTTCCCGTCTCTTCCGGCTTGTCAAATCGATAGCGAGACGTTAAATCGTTTAAGGGTACGGGCGATCGCTTGCATGCGCCGCTTTTGGTCGGTTTCTAAGCGTCCTGGATTTCTAAAAATGGCGGCCACGTCAAACCGTCCCGTCACCGGATTGATGTAGTTATTGATCCGCGCGCATAGCAGTGCCGTCTCGCCAGTGCGCCCTTTTTGCCGACACTGTTTGTAATTCCAGGCAAAATCAACAGCGGCCCGTGGTGCTTGAATCCAGATGTCACAACTTTCAACCAGCAGCCTGGGCGTCAGAGTTAAATCCTGCGCTTGAAAAGATTTCACTGTGTAAGGAATGCATTGGTTTTTGATGCGAGAGATCGCGTTTTGATCAGCTTCTGCAACTGTTTTGACGGGTGTAGCCTGCCAACTGGCAAAGCCTTTGTTGGTCGCTTTATTGGCCGGATCAGAGTGCCCATAATAGGCCCAGGTAGGTTTCCCGTGGCTGGTCAATGTGCCTTCGGCATGCCCGATCGCGATCGCTCCTGGTCCTAATTGATCGGCTTCGCCAAACAGTTGGTAATGGGTCAGGCGGTTAGCGTTCCTTATCTGTTGCGAACCACCCAATAACTGCTGCAAGATGTTCAGGCGCTGATTAATGCCCTGCCCAATTAACGAAGGTTGAAACTCGCCTCTTAAAGTTGAATCGACAAAGTCTGGACAAACGACTAAAAAGAAAGTGGAGATTGCCACCACGCTCCAGGCGATCGTCAAGCCATAAACTTCACGATGCACTTTATTGATTTGGGTCATGCTCAATCCTAATCAGGGAAATTTCCCGCTGAATTTATTTTTTGATTTCTCGGCAAAAGCCAGCATCTTCCAATCCCTTTTCTCACGGGAAAAGAGGAAATGCTAAGTCCATGCTTAGATGAGTTATTGTTTCCGCGTCACTCAAGTCACCACAAACTTTTTCAGGCTAGCAAAGTTCTTTTTAATTGGGTTTGAATTCACCCCACAAATCAAAATTTTGCAAAACTTTTTTACATTGATAATCCTTGCCCAGGTGAATTTGTGAAGCTAGTGTCAGCACCTTAGACCAGTAATGAGGGCTTCGATCAGAATTTGGTTTTGGGCATCGGTGCCAACTGTAATCCGCAACTTATTGTCTAAACCAGGGTAGTTAAAAAACCGAATTAAAATCCCACGTTCTTTCAAATATTGATAAAGAAATTCTGCCGATCGCCGACTGGGTTGAGTCAAGAGAAAATTTGTTTGAGAATCCCACACTTTGAAGCCAATGTGCTGCAAATCTGTGGCTAACTGAGCACGCGAGGCCCTAATTTTAGCGACACATTCATCTTTGTAGGCTTGATCACGGATGGCGGCGGCACCTACCAAACACGCGATCGCATCCACGTTGTAGCTATCTTTAACTTTAAATAAACCCTGAAGCAAATCTGGATTTGCCACTGCAAAACCGAGTCTTAGACCTGCTAAAGAATAGCCTTTTGACAAGGTTCTAACTACGATTACATTTTCGTATTCCTTAACCAGAGGTAATGCTGATTGATGGGTGAAATCAACATACGCCTCATCAATCACCAAAGCTCCAGTCAGTTGAGCGGCCAGGATGCGTAACTCGTCGATTTCAACTCGATGGGCAGTGGGGCTGTTGGGAGAAACGATAAAGGTCAACGCACCGTTGGCGGCAACTAATTGGGCGAGCGGGAGCCGCAAATCTTCTCCATAGGGAATTTCGGTTACTGCTGCCGATTGCATGGCGGCCAAGGTGCGATACAACACATACGTGGGCATGGGATACACTACCCCTCGACCCGGTTCGGCACAGGCTCGCACAATCACGTTCAGCAAGTCGTCACTCCCATTGCCGACCATGATCCAATCTGGCGGCACCTGCAAAACGTCACTCACCGCCTGACGAAAATCGTTGGCATAAGGGGTAGGGTAACGGCGCAACCATTCGCTATCCAGCGATCGCAAAACCTCCAACGCCTTGGGAGAAGGGGGATAGGGATTTTCGTTGGTGTTGAGTTTAATAATCGGAGTCCCAGGCGGGGGTTGTTCTCCGGGCGTGTAACCCGTCATTTGTGCCACGGCTGCGCGAAAAAACTGCGTCATGAATGAGAACTGCCCCTAACGATTACGCCGAAACAGCCAACCCACGCCTCGCGACGGATTGGCCATCCGTTCATCTTTGGTTGATCTTACCCCGAAGCCATAACGAGCCGGGCGCGGTTGAAGTCGTCCTTTCGCGGTTGTTGGTTCACCTTCGACGATTTCCGCCCCTGTCACCTCGTCGGTAATGTAATCTTCTTTAGCATGCCACCAGGAGGAAATGAATCCGCTGCTTAAGCCTGCGATCGCCCCTAAACAAACACTTAGGAACAAGGAATAGCGCAGGAAGAAAAAGGCAAACATGAAAATCAGCAGGACTTTTGCGCCGGTGCGATACCCCATTGTTGAGTCAGGTCTGACTGCCATTGGTGAAGACTACGTTAGAACAACTGCTTCAATTGTGCCGCTAAATCTTGTGTGGAGTCGATCGCCGTGACAAAAGGTTGTTCTGCTGCTGTGAAAGGTTCCATGTGTTGTTTGGGTAGCAGTTCGGCAGTTGCATCAGAAACGTCGCCCTGCCGCTGATTTATCCATTCCTGGCGGGTTTCCAGGGGGGCATCACAGTGCAGGATGTGGAGTTTCAAAGGCGAACTGGCCTGTTCTACGGCTTGCAGCACAGCTTGCCGGAGCGCTTGCCGATCGTATTTCGCATCCAAAATCACCGGATAACCTTGCGTTGCCAGCTTCAGCCCCAACTGCAGCAAGCGATCGTAAGTTTTTTGGATCATTTCGGGGGAGTACAATTCAGCACTGCCCTGCTGCTCCAGGGGAACGCCAGCCAGATGTTTGCGCACAGCATCTGATCGCAGCAAGACAGCCCCAACCCGACGCGCCAGCATCCGGGCCACAGTGCTTTTGCCAGAACCTGACAATCCAGCCATGAGGTAAATCGTGCCGCCGTGCGCTTCGCTGGCTCTACCCAAGGGCGAGCGTGTGTATTCCCAGGCCAACCGGTAATAACGGGTCGCGGTTTCGTGGCACTCTTGCTTCACAGCAGGCGGAATCGACGGATCACCCAGCAAAAAAGACGTGACTTTGGCCCGCACATAAGACTGCCGACTGAGATACAACGGCAATACCTGTAAGCCTTCCCAGTCGCCCATTTCCTCGATGTACGCATTCAAAAACACGTTGCTTAAGTCGGGTCGATCGCGGGCATCCAGATCCATAATGATGTAGGCAATGTCAAACATGGTATCGACAAAGCGAAATGGCTCGTTGAATTCAATGCAATCGAATAACAAAATCTTGTCATGCCACAAAGCAATATTGCGCAAATGCACATCGCCGTGACATTCACGAATCCAATCCTGTTGCATGCGTTGCTGGAAGATCGCTTCGTTTTCGGCAAACAGGCGATCGGTGTACTGGCGGGTTTCATCAAACTGTTGCTGCGTCTGCGGTCCGCCGATGTAGCTGAGGGTTTGCTCGTAGTTTTCGTCGATCGCCTGCCGAATTTGCGTCACTTCCCCAAAACTGCGAATGTAGTCGTTAATGGTCCCCCAGCGATGAAAGGCCACCAGTTCTTTCGCCAATCGGATTAGCAAGTCTGCTGTTAGCTGACCCGCCTCAAATAAATCGGTGAACAGCGTTCCACCGGGAAACTGTTGCATTTTGACCACAAACTCGACTGGCTCACCCGCGCCATGCAATTGAAATTGTTCTGCCGTTTGCGTGATGGGCAGCACCTCCAGATACAACTCTGCCGCGCCCCGCTGATTCAAGCGAATTTCTTCGTGACAAAAATGCTCGCGCTTCGCCAAAGTTGAGAAGTCTAAAAAACCAAAGTTGACAGGCTTTTTCACCTTGTAGGCAAACTCACCCGTGAGCAGAATGTAAGACACATGGGTTTGGATCAATTGAATGGGTGGGGTCACCGGATGGGGGTAAAATTCCGGTTGCAACATTTGTTGAATCAGAGCGGGCAGGGCGGTGTCAGTCATGCGGCGATCGCAACATTTAATTCTTCGGCAATAACGCTAACACACTCTGCCGACCGAACTCACAGGTTTTCAACATCTTCATACCAGGAGGATCTGGGTCAGGCTGGCGGAATGCGGCAATCCAACCTCAACTGCCCCGGTAGGTGCTGTACGACCAGGGGGAGACGAGCAACGGGACATGGTAATGGGTGGTGCGATCAGCAATCCCAAATTGAATGGGAATCTCGTTCAAAAAAGGGGGATTGGGTATCTCCGTAGATTGTTTCGCGAAATATTCACCCGCCGCGAAGACAATTTCATACACGCCATTTTGCAACTGGTCATCGGCTAGCAACGGCGCATCGGTTCGGCCATCCTGATTGGTCACGATCGTTTTTAACAGGATTTTTTCACCCGAACGGGGATTGACCTGCCAGAGGGCGATCCGCATGCCGCCAGCGGGTTTGCCGTGGGCAGTATCGAGTACGTGGGTGGTTAATTTTCCAGACATGCAGGTTCCTTGGTGGAGGGTTATTTCAACGGCCCAGCCAGAATGACTTTGGCGATCGCGGCTCTCACATCAGCGGGATTTTCTCGTCCCAATTGTTCATACCATTGCTGCGTCACAACTGGATCTTTGCCATGAATTTGCTCTGCCCGTTTGCGGGCTTTCTGCACAACCGCGCCGGTTCGTTCCACCCGTTCGGCTTCGTAGCGTTTGAGGGCATCTTCCACGCTGATATTTGTACTGGTCAAGTAGTTGGCCAGTACCAGGGCATCTTCCACCGCCTGACATCCCCCCTGCCCCAGATCAGGACAGGTTGCATGGGCCGCATCTCCCAACAAGGCCACGCGCCCACGCACCATCCGATCGATCGGCCCCATGTCGTGAATCACCACCCGATTCGTCGTTTCAGGGTCAAGGCGGTGGATGAGTGCCTGCACAGGCGGTGCCCAACCGGCAAAAAACTGCATTAGATCAGCGCGAATATCACCCCCCTGGCCAGCTTCTGTCTGGGACATAGGCACATCAAAGAAAAAGTAGAAGCGATCGCCCGCGATCGGCATCATGGAAGCGCGTTTATGTTCGCCCACATACACCACCCAGGTATCTTTGGGAGCTAAATCGGCACTTACCGGCACTAAGCCGTTCCAGTTCACATACCCGGCATATTTCGGAGCCACTTCTGTGCCCAAAACGTAGGTGCGACAGTTAGAGCGAATCCCATTTGCCGCAATGAGTAGATCGCCCGTCGCCCGATGCCCATTGTCAAAGATGGCTGTCACCGATGTTTCGTCCTGCTCAATCCCAATGCAGCAATGACCCAACTGAACTTCTCCAGGAAACGCGCGGCGTAGCATCTGTTGTAAGTCGGTTCGAGCCACCGGATAAGGACGCTGTCCCACCTGCTGCATCAATGGCAACAGGTCGATATTATTGAGAATTTCCCCAGTAACGGTGCGGTATTCCATTCGATCCATGTGGCCGCCGATCGCCGCAATTTCTTTGCCTAATCCCAGGCGATTCAGCACCTTCACCCCATTGGACCAGAGCGAAATTCCAGCGCCAGCCGGTCGCAACTCGTTGACCCGATCGTAAATTTCCACTGTGTAACCGGCCTGACTGAGGGCAATTCCTGCTGTCAAGCCACCCATCCCGGCACCGACAATAATGACCTTCAGGCTGTCCACGCGAGGTTCTCCGTTCCAACTGTGTTGCTGCATCATGAATGGAAATTGGGTTGGATAAATTATTGTGTCACGAGCGGAGCGATCGCACGAACTAAATGGTGGAACAACTCCTTTTGTATACTGTATACATCTTTGAACTTAAATTGGTGTTGCTCGTAACACCTTTTGTCCTCTGTCCTCTGTCCTCTGTCCTCTGTCCTCGGCCCTCTGCCCTCTGCCTTTTGCCTTTGGCGATACCCTCTCACCGTGACAAATCAACTAGGATACAGAGGTCTCGCATAGGACTTGGTTATGGCTACTCTGCTTGTCAAAAACATTCATACGCTGGTCACGATGGACGATCTGCGTGGCGAAATTGCCAACGGTGCCCTGTTTGTGCAAGACAATGCGATCGTCCAAGTTGGCACCACCCCAGAACTACCGCAGACAGCAGATGAAGTGTTGGATTTGCGCGGGCGATTCATTGTGCTGCCAGGACTAGTGAATACCCACCATCACTTCTTTCAGGTGCTGACCCGAGTTCTACCAACAGCGCAGGATGTCAGCCTATTTTATTGGCTGCAAAGTCTGTATCCTGTGTGGGCCAAGCTCACTCCCGCAGCCATCTACACCAGCGCCCAGATGGCTGCGGCAGAACTGATGCTATCCGGTTGCACGACCGCCAGCGATCATCTCTACATTTATCCCAATGGTTGTACGTTGGATGATGAAATTCAGGCCATCCAGGAAATTGGGCTGCGGTTCCATCCCACGCGCGGCAGTATGAGCGTGGGTGAAAGTTTGGGTGGGCTACCTCCCGATTCTGTGGTGGAGCGTGAAGCAGACATTCTCAATGATAGTCAGCGGTTGATTGAGCAGTATCACGACCCCGCGCGCTTTTCGATGGTGCGCATGACTCTCGCCCCTTGTTCACCGTTTTCTGTGTCCCCCGACTTGATGCGGGAATCGGCTAAGTTGGCCCGATCGTATACTGGCGTGCAACTTCACACGCATCTGGCCGAGAACCAATCGGACATCGATTATAGCCTGGAGAAGTTTGGCATGATTCCCGGTGAGTACGCTGAATCGGTAGGTTGGCTGGGATCGGATGTGTGGCATGCTCACTGCGTCATGCTGGATGATGTCACCATTCAAAAATTTGGAGCCACGGGCACGGGCGTCAGCCATTGTCCCGGCAGTAACACGCGCTTAGCCAGTGGCATTGCGCCCATTCGGAAAATGTTGGATGCGGGAGTGCCCGTGAGTCTGGGGGTGGATGGCTCATCCTCAAATGATGCTGGCAATCTGCTCCAGGAAGCTCGTACCGCGTTTCTGCTGGCTCGGGTGCGCGATCGTGATGCCAGTTCCATGACCGCGCGTGACATTTTGGCGATCGCCACCCGCGGCGGCGCGCAGGTCTTGGGGCGAGATGATATTGGGGCTTTAGCACCAGGGATGGCTGCCGATTTTATTGCGATCGACCTTGACCAACCCCAGTTTGCCGGAGCCTTGCACGACCCTGTGTCCGCTGTCATTATGTGTTTAGCTCACTCCGTGGATTACAGTTTCATCAATGGGCGGAAGGTTGTGTCTGAAGGTCAATTGACGACCGTAAATCAAGCACAGTTAATCGAAAAAACAAACCAACTGGCAAGAGACTTAATTGATTAGTCGGATCGATGCTGCTTCCGCTAGGTGGCTGGTCGTCTTCCTAATTTACCGAGTTGACAGAAGTTGCTATGTGAACCGAGAAGACAATTTATAATGACCAACTCAAACACGAAGGGGCGATCGCACCCGTGACTTCAAAGGCTTGCATAAGTTCTCAAGAGAATATAGATAGCAAAATTCTAGCAAGGGGCGATCGCTTTTCTTGAAGGCGTGATGGAAGAACAAAAATAAGTGGAATTAAAGCAAATGAACAACTGGCAAGAACGCGTCAATATCAATCCAGATGTCTGTCACGGTAAACCCTGCATTACCGGAACTCGCATCATTATATCTGTCATCCTTGATAATCTGGCAGAGGGCCTGACACCCGATGAAATTGTGGCAGATTACCCCCCCCTCACCTTGATGGATATCCGAGCTGCGATCGCCTATGCTGCTGCACTGGCAAGGGAAGAAGAACTATTGCCCCTGCGGTAACTTGCAATGCTGATCAAACTGGATGAGAACCTGAGTGATACCCATGCTGAGTTTCTCAGACAGATAGGGCATGAGTGTGACAGAGTAAGTGTGACAGAGTAACAGATGAAGGGCTTTCCGGTGCAACCGATGAGATTGTCTGGCAACAAGTTTGTCAGGAGCAACGCTTTTTCATTACCCTTGACTTGGATTTCTCCGATGTCCGGCGTTTTTCACCCGGAACACATCCAGGCATTCTGCTCTTGCGGCCTCGTAGCCGAGGCCGACAAGCCATATTAGACTTGCTTTCCCGTATTCTCAACGAATATTCTCTGAAATCTCTGCAAGGCTGCCTGGTTGTTGCCGATGAAGCCCAAACTAGAATTCGCCGTCCACTTGAATGAAAGAGCATTTGGCGTTAGGAGTGCAGCGGTTTCTTACTTCGAATTTCGAGCCTTTTGCTGCAACCGGCAAGTTCTGAGCTTCAATCGTCAACCTCAGAAGTCAAATCGTCAGGCTTTTTACTAAACTGTTGGCCCTTTCCACCTTCACCGTTCCATCCTGAGCCTCTGCCTTCCGGGGGTTGCGGGCAAACCGTTGACCCATTTCACCCACGACTACATTCAATCTCCCGCCTTGTTCACTTGCCTTGCGAGTTATATATAGCTATAGACAGGACTATTAGGACACAGCATCCTTCAGAACCGACTCCATTGCTTGGCGTAAAGACTCAAAGTTGGATAAACTTTGGCGAATGCGACTTTTCAGCCAAGCCCAGCACTTTTCAA
>Ga0224722_1000120_pt1 | contig 44065 bp, 40 predicted proteins | sample Balambano_FR1_Me_FD_161646 | JGI IMG/M metagenome (GOLD analysis project Ga0224722, IMG submission 161646) | Freshwater sediment microbial communities from Lake Towuti, South Sulawesi, Indonesia - Balambano_FR1_MetaG | ecosystem: Environmental > Aquatic > Freshwater > Lake > Sediment | place...
GCCATAGCCGGCAAAACGGCGTGATAGGCGGCGCTGCCGATGAACTCCAAAGTCAGCCCCGGTTCAAGGTTGCGCGAATCGTATGCACCCTGGTTCGGAAACAAGTCCAGCGTGTAAGAGAACAAAAACAATAGGAGCAGCCCGAAGATAAACGGCGGGATCGAAGAAAACGTCAGCGTGATGGGCAGCATGCTTTTTAACCAGTTCGGCGTCTTGCGCCAGCCCAGCAGCGCGCCGATGAGGTTGCCCATCAGGAAGGTGATGACCACAGCCACGCTGAGCAGCGCAATCGTCCATGGCAATGCCCGTGAGATCAGATCCCACACCGTTACTGGAAATTGTGTCAGCGAGTAGCCAAGGTCAAGCGTGATGCAACTGCGCAGAAAGTTCAAGTATTGGACATACCATGGCCCATCCAGGCCGAAACGCTCGCGCCATACTGCAATCAACTCGGCGCTATTTTCGATCAATTGACCTTGCGCCGACATGCGGCCAATCATGGCCGCGATCGGATCACCTGGGGCAAGCCGGGGAATGGTGAAAATGAGCGTTGCGCCGAGCCACACCGTCAGCGCCCACATCAGCACCCTGCGAATGACATACCCGCGCGTCAATCCACCCATGTGTTTAAAGTAAGAAGTGAAAAGTGAGAAGTGAGAAGTGAGAAGTAAGCAGTGAAGACACTTCTTACTTCTCACTTTCTACTTCTTAATTACGACATACTACTTCGCCGGCTTTACAGCGACGAGGATATCGTAGAAGCTCTGCCACCACGTCCACGATGGCGCATATTTGTTGGCATCCGTCGGCCAGTTCGTCCAGTAGGTCTGATCGAACGGGATCAGCTTCTTGGCCTGGGTGATCGGGATGGTCGGCAGTTCTTTGAGATACTGCTCGTAGGCCACCAGGAACAAGTCGTCAATCTTCTTGTCGCCCAACGGCAGCACACCCATCTCGTCCACGGCCTTGCTGTAGACCTTGTTATCCCAGCGGAAGCCGTTGCCGCTGGCGCGCTCACCCACTGGCTTGAGCCACTTGGCGTTCAGCGTGTCCAGCGTGGCCCACGGCTCGTTGACCGAGCCGCAGTTCTGCCAGCCCATCTGCGCCTCGAACTTGCCGAAGTTGAGGTTGTCACTCCACAGCGTACCAGCCTCATTCTTGCGCGTGGCGTTGATGCCGACGTTCTGCAGTTGCTCGACGAGCACATCGCCGATGCGCTGCTTCTCGATGAAGGCTTCGTGGGTGGTAATTACGAGCGCAAGTTGCTTGCCACCCTTGGCGTAATAGCCATCACTGCCCTTGGTGTAACCCTTCGACTCGATGATCTCCTGAGCCTTCTCCGGGTCATGTGTCCAGATCGGATACTTCTCATACAGGCCCTTGGACTCGGCCAGCTTGTCGAAGCGCTCGATCGGCGGATACATCGGGTGCGGCATGCGGCTCTTGGTGGTCGTGCCTTCGTACGCCACCTGCACGATCTGATCGCGGTCAATGGCATAGTTCACCGCCCAGCGCATCTCTGGATCGTTCCATGGCACCAGCGTGGTGTTGAACTGGAACACGCGCGAGCACGGGTCGAGCACCGCAAACGGTGCCTTGTCGTACCACGCCGTCACTTTCGGGTTCTTCTCCTGCAGCGTCTTGAAGCCGCCCAACGTGATGTCCATCAGGCTGTCCAGCTTCTTGTCGGCCATCAAGGCGATACGGTTCTCGGGCGGGCCGGCCCACGTCCAGATCAGACGCTTGGGCGCGGGCAATGGCTTGAAGCCACTCTTGGCGCCCCACCAGTTGTCATCGCGGTCATAGATGAACTCGGTGCCGTCGGCATTGAAGCTGACCAGCTTGTATGGGCCGCTGAACACCGGGCTCTTGCCCTTCTCATAGTTCTTGAAGGTGAGGGGGTCCTTTTGCTGCTCCCACACATGCTTGGGGACGATGTTCCAGCCGCCCCAAATTTTGACCGAGAAGTTGTCGAGCTGGAAACGAGGATTGGGCTTATTGAGCGTGAATTCGACTGTTTTGGCATCAATCTTCTTCATGCTCTTAATCCACTCGTTCATTCCCGCGCTCGAACCCATTTCCTTGATCTTCTTCTGCATGTCAATGCTGAAGATCACGTCGTCGGCGCTCACGGGCTTGCCGTCGCTCCAGTTGGCATTCTTGTTCAGCTTGAGCGTCCAAACGTCCTGTTTGGCGTTGGCTGTCATGCTCTCACCCAGCCACGGGTTGATCTTGCCGGTCATGTAGTTCAGGATGAACAGCGGCTCCAACATGGCTTGATGGAATCCGTGGTCGCGGCGGCTGCCGGGGACAAAGGGGTTCCAAAGATCGGGGGAGATGACCTTGCCACCGTCAATGTCAAGGATCATGGTCTGTTCGCGTGGAACAGCCTGCGCGGGCGGGGCAGCCTGCGCTACGTTCGCGGTCGCACCCAACAACAGGCTGATGCCTGCGAGGGCCGAGCCCAATGCATACAGTCGTTTCTTCGAGCTATTCATGGATTCCTCCCTGGGACATCGGGGTAAGTTAAGGTAGAAATCGAGCCTTAGTTCTGTCTGCGGTAAGCACTCCCATCATCAACGGCCTAAACGGCGCGCGCTCATCACCTCCTATGCGACAAATAACCACGAAGCGCTTTCGACGTATGAAAGCCAGTGGGCCGGCGCGTTCGTGGTATTGAGTGCCATTTGACTGTGCTCAAGGCACTAAGCGACGGGGATTATCTAAAGGCAGTCACTATTGTCAAACTGCGCACCTGCCCAGCGCGGAACCACTTTTGCTGCCGTGTTATTCCGCCTGCGTTTCACACATCACCAGTAGCCAAACGCCAGATACCCACCATCCACATACAGCGCATGCCCGGTGATAAATGACGCCTTGTCCGAACACAGGAATGACACGGCGTTGGCAACATCTTCCACCTTGGCCAGCCGGCCCAGCGGAATGCGCTTCTGCAACACTTCGACCGACACAGCGCCACGCTTGATATTCTCCACCGTCATCTCGGTCTCAGTATGGCATGGCCCCACGGCGTTGACGCGAATGCCATGTTCGGCCCATTCGATGGCCAGCGTCTTGGTCATCATCGTCACGCCAGCCTTGGCGCATGAGTAGGCCGTGCGCATGGGAAAGGCCGCCTCAGCGTTGATGGACGAGATGTTGATAATCACTCCGCCCCACCCCTGCGCCACCAATTGCCGCCCGGCCGCCTGCGAGCAGAAGAACGTGCCATTGAGTTGAATGTCAATCATGCGCCGCCAGTTCTCCGGCGTCACATCCAGCGACGGTTCGGGGCGGCTGATGCCAGCGCTGTTGACCAACACATCAATACGCCCGAATGCTTCGACTGCCTTAGCGATCATGGCAGAGCACGCCGCAGCGTCGGTCACATCGGCCGCGGCGCTGGAGGCGCGGTAGCCCTGGGAAATAAATTCATTGGCTGTCTGTTCGGCGGCCTCGCCACGCACATCAGCGATCACGATGGCATAGCCGTCAGCGGCCAGTTGCGCGGCGCAACCGCGGCCAATGCCGCGTGCGCCACCAGTAATCACGGCGACGGGTGGAGTGGATGGAGCTTCAGTCATGGTGTTGTGTAGTTTCAAGGCGATTCACCAACGCGCAAAGCATCCTGAGCGGAGCGCGAATCTACCAGAGCGTAAATCTACTCTTAACCCGCGCGCAGTCGAAGGATGCGACTTGGAACTTCGGTAGCGTCGCATCCTTCGACTGCGCGCCCAGTTACGCTCACGTCAGTCGAAGCTCACGAGGGCGCTCCGCTCAGGATGCTCACGCTCTATTTGATTTTCTTGCTCGCCTCCCTTCGTTTCCGTTCGGCCTTCACAATCGCATGAATCTCTTGAAAGTCACCGCGAATCAAAGCCTCCTTCTTCGCACGTGACCATCCTTTGATTTGACGTTCCAGCAGGAACGCTTCATGCTCGGTCTGAACTTGAAACGACCAAACGAGTTCTACCGGTCGCCGCGAATTCGTGTAGCCCTCATAAACACCCGCCTGATGTTCGGCGAGCCTATGCTCAAGATCAACCGTTGATCCAGTGTAGTAGGAACTGTCGGCGCACTTCAAGATATAGACGCAGGGCACACCTGAAATTTATCAGAACACACGTGCTTTCGCATTCCAGTTGTGTGTATACGCTGTTATACTCACGCAGCAGAAAGTATAACGTCAGGAGGTGCGCATGTCGCTTCTCACAATCTCGACAAAAGGCTGGGTGGTGATCCCAGCCGAACTCCGCGAAAAGTATCGGCTCAAGCCAGGAGCGCAGGTGCGCGTAGTTGATTACGGCGGTGTGCTGGCGATCGTGCCGCTGCTTGATCAGCCCATAACTCAAGCCAAAGGGTTGATCAAAGGCAAGACCTCGTTGACTAAAGCACTCTTGGAAGACCGGGCCCGCGAACGCCGGCGCGATTCCAACCGTGGCAGGTAAAGCTCGCTTCGTCCTGGACAGCTTCGCCGTCCTCGCCTATCTCGAAGATGAGCGAGGTGCAGACCGAGTGCGCGCTGTGCTCGAGGCCGCTAAACAGAAGCGCTCGACTGCGCTCATGTCCGAGATCAATCTCGGCGAAGTGCTCTACATCACCGAGCGTGAGCAAGGCCTACTATCTGCCCACAAAGCTCTGGCCACACTCGAACAGTTGCCAATCACATTCGTACCCGCCACACGCCAACGCGTGCTGGCTGCCGCACATCTCAAAGCAGGCCACGCGATGTCCTATGCCGACTGCTTCGCCGTCGCCACGGCGCTTGAGCACACCGCAACCATCCTCACAGGCGACCCCGAGTTCAAAGCTGTTGAGGACATCGCTCCGGTCGAGTGGGTTTGAATGCAACCTCATCGCATCATCAACGCCGTCGCGCCCATTCGCATTTGCGACACCGGCGGCTGGACCGACACCTGGTTCGCCGGCCATGGCAGCATCTTCAACATCGGCGTCTATCCCTACATCGAAGTGCAGGTCGAAGTATTCCCGCGCCACACACAGACCGAGCGCATCACCGTCTTCGCCGAGAACTACGGCCAGCGCTTCATCGCCACACCGGGCGAAGGATGGAATCACCACCCGCTGATCGAGGCTGCCATCGAGCGCATGGCCGTTCCAGCGGATGTGGCGCTGCGCATTACCCTGTTCAGCGAAATTGCCGGCGGCGCGAGCACCGGCACGTCGGCCTCAGTCGCGGTGGCGCTGATCGGCGCGCTCGACCTGCTCACGCCCGGCCGCATGACGCCGCACGAAGTCGCCTACGCCGCGCACGCCGTCGAGACCGACATGCTCAAGCGCCAGAGCGGTATCCAAGATCAACTGTGCGCCGCTTATGGTGGGATCAACTTCATTGACATGCACGCCTACCCGCGAGCATCCGTCTCACAGTTGCGCGTGCCCGATGCGACGTGGTGGGAACTGGAACGCCGGTTGGCGTTGATCTTCCTCGGCAAGACGCACGACTCGTCGCAGGTGCATCTCAAGGTCATCCGCGAGTTGGAGGACGCCGGGCCGGACAACGCGAAGATCGCGGCCCTGCGGCGCTGCGCCGAGCGTTCGCGCGATGCCGCCTATGCCGGCGACCTCGACGCGCTGGGCCAAGCCATGATGGCCAACACCGACGCGCAAGCCGAGCTGAACCCGGCCCTGGTGAGCGCCGACGCGCGCCGCGTAATCGAAATTGCCAAGGCCCACGGGGCCATCGGCTGGAAGGTAAACGGCGCGGGCGGCGACGGCGGCTCGCTCACGCTGCTGTGCGGCCCGCATTCGCACGTCAAGCGCGAGATTCTGCGCACCATCGAAGCCGAAGTGCCGCCGTGCCGCGCTATCCCTATTTACCTCAGCCGCGTCGGGTTGCGGGCGTGGGAAACGTAAGATGAGTAGCTCGACCACCGGTGAATATTTCAGCAAGATCTCGTCATTCGCCAAACACTGGCTTTGTTGAGTGACCTATTGTTTGATATTTATGCAATTCAAAGTTTCATTCAAGTAAGTTACGCGTTCTTGGCATGTGAGCTGAAGAGTAGTTCGACTCTGCGCCATTTTTAGCAGATCAGTTGTATTGACTAGATATGCCTTAACCAATCCATCGAAGTCTCGTGCAAAGATAAGTTCACCCGACGACGAGAGTCTTGCAGATTCGATTGAGTAATTTCCTCCAAATTCAACTGTTTTTACGCCAGTTCTTGCATCCCAAATACGCACGTATTCGCCATCAAATGTAAAGAGCCTCTGACTATCAGGCAAGAAGCGCAATTTGGAAACCTCCCAACGAACCCTTATATTTACAATTCCAGAGATTATTGCAATTTTGGCACCTGTCGCTACCTCCCAAATGTAGATATCTGCATTCTGTTTCCGCTCGTCAGGCACCCCATGAGTATCTCGCGCAGCCAGCAGTTTCTTGTCGGGAGAGAAAGTAGCTTGGTTTATGGGGATGTCTACTTCGTGCAGCGTTGCCACAACGCTATTCGTTTCAGTGTTCAGTATCTCGTAATTGGAGGACAGAACCAATTGATTGTCTATCGAAGACGCCAGAACAGATGCTGGTTCGGGTGCCGAAGAAGCAGTCATATCTGCATATCCAGCCCGCAACTCGTCTTCAGTGATCTTGTCGTACGCATACTTGAGCTGTCCACTATGAACGAACCACACCCAAAGCGAACCGTCTGCGCAGCCTGTCGCTAGGCGTGCGTTATCTGGTGAAAACGCGAGATCGTAAATGCTATCTGGAAGCTCCGGCGTTTTCATAAGAAGTTTGCTTTTGTTGTACGAAACAAACTGACCAAAATCTGCTCCAAACACTCTAGCCATGTGTTCAAGCTCATTGGTAGCCACTAGTTTGCCATCTTGAGAAAAGAGAACTTGAAACACTTCGTTGTTGTGGGGGCCGAGTACTTGATCCGGATCAATGGAATCTGCTGGCTTGCCATCGGATGCTCGCCAAGCGCGAGCTGTGTTGTCAAGACTAGATGTTACGACAAACTCACCATCTGGTGAAAACCTTGCCTCTGAAACATCGTCAGTGTGCCCAGTCAAAGTAATCACCTTTCCGATTTCTGGTTCCCATATAACTGGTGGCATATCCCCAGGCAGATTGCCCCGCGTTACTATCGCAACACGCTTCCCTGTTGGAGCCAATTGCACATCACGAAATTCACCTTTGAGAAGGTAAGTGCCTACGAGCTGTTGGGTCTGTGAGTTCCAAAGAGTTACAGTCTTATTGTTATTGCGCGTTAAGATGCGCGATTCGTCGTTTGAGAACTGTGCTGTGATGACAGACTGACTGGCAGCTTTATAGGTTTTGATCTGGCGACCAGTGCTGATATCCCATACATGGACAGTATCATCACCTGTTGTGAGAAGCACCCTATCCTTGTTCATCGGCAACTGTGCCATGAAAATGGTCCGCTCTTTATCGCCGATAATGCCCAGCGAGTCACCACTTTCTGCATCCCATATTTGGGCGGTCATATCTTTGCTTAGGGTCACAATTCGTTTGGAATCAGACGAAAAGAAGACGTAACCGGCTTCGTCTGGAAGCGATATTTTTGCAATTTGGCGACCCGTGTTAGCGTCCCATATACCCACTGACTTGTCTGCGCTTGCCGTCGCAATTCTCTGTCCATTAGGAGAGAACTGCACTGCATGTATCGCATCTGTGTGCGCCTTGACACGAAAGTGGAGAGGGAAAGCATCGAGTGCTTTGCGAAGCGCATTGTCTGCTTCAACTGTAGTTGCAGTCTTTGCACTCTCGATTGCCAGCAAGAGCGCGCGCTCTGGATCACTACCTATGCTCTGGCTCAATTGAGAGATAACCAGGGCAGCAAGCTCGCGGGAACGCGATAGCTTTTGCTGAGCGACAGCCTGCTGCTCTCCCCGAACCGCTCGCGCTGCCTCGGCCGAAGCTGTGCTTTTTGCGCTTACCGCGTTTACAGCCGCTTGCTCTGCCTCACGCTGGCGCGCAACGCCAAAGCCAAACGCTGCCAACGCGACCACAAGCAACAGCGACACAACGACGGTTGCGATACGTGCAACACTTGCGCGCCGTCGTTCGGCCTGTGCCAACGCTTCGGCCTGCGCGAGCTTCAATTGCTGTTCTCGCTCCGCTCGCTCGATGCTTTGCCGCAACAGTTCGCGCGCATCGCCGCCTTGCAGCGCGCGGTCATCCTGCTTATCCAACTCGCGCGCCGCAGCCAACGACATGCCGCTCAGCAGATAATCTGACGAACGGTTGTTGTTCACCCAATCGTTTACCTGATGACGAAAGCGCGCTCGCTGCTGCAACAATCGCCGTTGGTCAGCAATCGCACTGCGCAGCGCGTCCCACTCGCGCAGCAGCGACTCGTGGATGATGTCCACCGTCACCGGCGCATCGTCATTTATTCTCGCAATGCTCAATAGGCGCGCACTTACCAGTGCGTCAATCAGCCGCCTGCGCTCAGGTGCGTTCCCCTCCAAATCATCGCGAGTCAGTCGCAGGCGCACATCGCGCCTTGGGTCGTCGTCTAACGACACCTCAACCAAGTCGAGAAAGATGCTGAGCACGGCTTGCTTCTCGGCGTCGCTGCGCGGCTGGCAACAGTCGGGGTAGTCGGCATAATCGAGCACCTTGTTCGCCCGCCCCTCAATCGCATCGCCGAGGTTGGTATAGGCACCACGCACCAGCCTGCCCTTATCCCAGGTGTCCTCGAGCGTCACCTGCAACAGTGGCAGGTAGGCCGCGTCCTCGGCGGCATCGCTCGCCAGTTGTGCGATCAATGTCGGATCGAAGCGTTTGCCTTTGTCGGGATACGTCGCCTGCACCGGCTTCTGGATCGCCTCGCGCATTTCGGCCTCGCTCATTGCGCGCAACTCGATGCTGCATCGCTTCTGGAACTCAAACAGAGCAGGCAGCTTAAACAACTCCGGTAGGTAGTCCGAGCGCAGCGTAGCGATGACCTGCGTGCGGGCTTGCGCGAACGACGGGAGGTTCGACAACACCGTAATCAGCGCATCGCACTTGTCTGGCTCGGCCTGCGTGAACAATTCCTCGAACTGGTCCACTACGATCACGTTGACTTGTCGCGGCGGCGTGTGCTGGCGAAGATATTCGGCAAAGGACTCCGGCATGAGATTTGTCGCCTCCAACGGTGGCAGGCCGAACTGTCGCCAAAGTGCGTCGCGCAAGCCGGCGATGGGGTCGCGCGAAGGGCGAAACATTCCATGCTTCACGTCCAAACCAGCGTAATGCGCTTCGAGCGCAGGAATCAGACCGGCCTGAGCGAATGAGGACTTGCCGCTGCCGCTCGCGCCGGTGACGAACATCAAGGCTTGCAGCGCAGCGGGATCGGTGAGCTTGGCGACAGCGGCTGCGATGTCTCGCTGGCGCCCGCCATACTTTGCGCGGTCGTCGTAGGTGAAGGCGGCGAGGCCGAGGTAGGGGTTGGGCAGGCCACGCACGTCGTAGGCGGCCTCTTCCGTATAGACGATTTTGTCCCGCAGGACAATATCTCCACCAGCAGTGATGTCCCCTTCGATGTATGCGCCACCTGCGGTGTTAACGTTGGCGGTGTTAGACGACTCACCCCTCTCGTCCGACATGCCTACGTTTTACTCCAATTGGGGGGTGATGTAAATCAGGAGGGAAGCACAGTATTTGCAAATCGTAAAGCAAGCTCACGATTCTGAAAGCTTTGTATCCATATACTTTAGATGCCAGAGTTGTCCGTATAAGTGGGTAGAAATCTCAGTCCAGTGCAGAGAACTTGAACACAGTGGTTGAGCGATAGGTCTCGCCCGGCCGCAACACCGTGCTGGGGAAATTCGGCTGGTTCGGTGAATCGGGGAAGTGCTGTGTCTCCAAGCAAAAGCCAGATCGCTTGGCATAGACCGCCCCACTCTTACCGGTGATCGTGCCGTCCAGAAAGTTGCCGCTGTAGAGCTGCACACCCGGCTCGATGGTGCTCACTGTAAGCACGCGCCCGCTCACTGGTTCATACACTTTGGCCGCGGGGCGCAACGTGCCGGCCAGCCCATTGACCACGTAGTTGTGGTCGTAGCCACCGCCCAGCTTAATCTGCACATCATCGGCCTCAATGCGCGCGCCGATGGATGACGGCGTGCGGAAGTCGAGCGGCGAGCCGTCCACGCTGCGCAACTCGCCCGTGGGAATAAGCGTCGAGTCTACCGGCGTGAACCGGTCAGCGAACAGTTGCATCTCGTGGCCCAGCACATCCCCTTGGCCCGCCAGGTTGAAGTAGGTGTGGTTGGTCAGGTTGACGACTGTCGGCTTGTCTGTCGTGGCCGAGTAGTCAATGCGCAGCTCGTTTGCGCCGGTCAAGGTGTAAATCACAACCACATGAAGATTGCCGGGATAGCCTTCTTCGCCATCCGTGCTGTGATAACGCAGCACCAGTCCGGGGCCATACGCACCCAGCACGCCCGTCGCCTGCCACACGACTTTGTCGAAGCCCTTGAGCCCGCCGTGCAACGCATTCGGGCCATCGTTCAAGGTCAATGAATACTCGACGCCGTCGAGCGTGAACCTGCCCCTGGCAATGCGGTTGCCGAAGCGCCCGACCAGACAGCCGAAGAACGGATTGCGGGTGAGATAGCCCTCCAGCGTCTCGTGGCCGAGCACCACATCGCCAAGCACGCCCGTTCTATCCGGCGCAAGCAGTGAGGTGATGATGCCGCCGTAGTTGGTGATCTTGGCCGTCATGCCGTGATCGTTCGTCAAGGTATACAGGTCAACGGCTGAGCCGTCGGCCGTCTTGCCGTAGGGGTGTTTGGTGATGTTCATGGAATTTACGATTTTCGACTGACGATTTACGATTGCGTGTGACTAATCGTAAATCGTAAATCGTCAATCTGAAATCGCAAATCGAATCATGTTCACCCTGTCCAACGACCAACTCTCCGTCACATTGCTCGACCCGAACAACGACCGGGCCTACCTCGGCGCGCGCTATTGCGCCGGCGGCTACATCTTCCAGATCGCCGATCACACGTTAGGCAATTTGCTCAGCGGGCCGACCTACCCCGATTCGTTCAACACCTTCGACGGCCAGGGCATCCCCGACGCATTCAACCTGTCGCCGTTGCGGGCCGTGGGCGAGCCGAGCGAGGCGCTCATCATCGGCGTAGGCGTATGTGACCTGAATCCGAACTACACCCAGAATAGGGTCAAGTCGTTCGACGATTGGGCATGTGACATCGGTGATGCGCACATCCGCATGACCACACACCAGTCCTATCATGATTGGTCGCTCAATCTCGACCGCGTTGTTCGGCTGAACGGTCGCACTGTGCGCTCCAAGATCACCCTGACGAATACAGGCCGGGCGCCCATCCCCATGCGCTGGTTCCCCCACCCGTTCTTCCCGCACGCCAACGAAGCGCTGTGCAAAGTCAACATTCCTCTTGGCCCCGTTGAGAGCGAGGGATATGAGTTGGGACAGGACGGCTGGATTCATCGCAAGAATTGGCCCTGGCCGGGTGTGGGCCATTACCTGCCACTGCCACACGCTGCACAGGCACCGCTGGTTATCCAGCAGCGCCATCCCCTGCTCGGCATCGTCACCGCCACGTGCAGCTATGTGCCCGACTTCTTCCCCATCTGGGGCAATGCCAACACGTTCTCGTGGGAGCCGTTCTTCGAGCGCACTGTCGCGCCAGGGCAGGAACTGAGTTGGTGGATTGACTACGACTTTTGAAACTGAACCTTTCCAGTCTCGCAGAGACTTGGCGCTGGTTGCCCATGACTTGAAATCATGGGCAACATTTGGCAAAGCCCTCGCGGGCTGGAACGGATCACACCACCACGAACTTCACGCACACAGGCTTCGGCACAGGCGTCGTCTGACCCGTCGGCGTCAGCGCGCCGGTGGTCGCGTTCATTTTGAACGCCACCACGTCGTCGCTGTTTTGATTCGCCACGAACAAGAACTGATTGGTCGGGTCGAGCGCGAAGTTGCGCGGCCACTTGCCCAGCGTAGATTGATGCCCGACCAGCAACAACTTGCCTGATCGGCCATCAATGCTAAAGATCACGATGCTGTCGTGACCACGATTCGAGCCATACACAAACTTGCCCGTCGGCGAGACGTGAATGTCGGCGCAATAGTTGATGCCGCTGAACCCCGCGGGCAGCGTGCCAATGGTTTGCACTTCGCGCAGCGCCCCGCGCGCCGTGTCGTAGGCGAAGGCCGTGATGGTGCTGTCCAATTCGTTGATAACGTAGGCGTATTTGCCTTGCGGATGAAAAGCGAAGTGGCGCGGCCCCGCACCCGGCTTCACTTGCGCAAACGGCGGCGCGTTGGGCGCGAGCTTCCCGCGCGACGCATCCAACTGATACGCCAGCAGCTTGTCCAACCCCAGGTCGGCGACGAAGGCGACGCGGTTGGCCGGGTCGAGTGTCGTCGAGTGCGCGTGCGGGCCTTCCTGCCGCTGCTTGTTTTCGCTGGAGCCGCTGTGCTGCACAAAGTCGCTTGCTGGCGCAAGTGAGCCGTCGGCCCTGATCGGCAGCAGGGCAACGCTTCCGCCGCCATAGTTCGCCACTAGGGCGAACTTGCCTGTCGCGTCCACGATGATGTGAGCTGGGCCAGTCCCCACGCTCGACTGCTGGTTGATCGGCTTGAGCGCGCCGGTCTTGGCGTCAATCGCAAAGGCGCTGACCGCGCCGGCCGGCTTGCCGCCAAAATCGCCCACCTCGTTGACGGCGTACAAGAAGCGCTTGGACGGATGAATCGCCAGGAACGACGGGCTGGGCAGGCCGGCCACTGCGCCCACCTGCGCGAGTTTGCCGCTGGCCGGGTCGAGCTTGAAGATAAAAATGCCCTCGCGCCGGTCGTCGGTATACGTGCCGACGTAGGCATAGATGGTGGAGAGGATGGCTTGGGGTTGAGTCATGCTGCGCCGGTTGTATGCGCACAGCGCAAATGGTGCAACCCGGGCGATCATGCGGCACGCGCGGTATGTGCGCGAATCGCCGTTACAGTCTCGCCGACCGTCATCGCCGTCGTATCAACGATCAGCCAGCCCTCCTGTGCCAGCTTGGTCAGGTTCGGCGTCAATTGCTGATACACCATGCGGATGCCTTCGTCGATATAGACCCGGCCCGCGCCGTCGCCGGAGCGCCTGAAGTTGCGCTCGTGCGCTGTAGCCTGAACGGGCAACAGAACGATCCTGTGAACCTCCGCCGGGCCGAGCAAGGCCGCATAGTCTGTGGCGTGATTAGCATCCCAGAAGTCATCAATGACCGCCGCGAAGCCCGCGTCGCGATAGGCCAACGCCATGTATGCCGCGTTGGCGCGCGCCAGCGCGATCTGACGCACCAAATCGTCGCTCCACACCGCGCTGGGCAACTCCAATCCCGAGACCACCATGTTGCGTAAGTCGTCTACCGGAATATGCACACTCTTCGCGAGGCTCGCCGCAAGCGCGCGACTGGTGGTGCTCTTTCCCACCGCCGGCGGACCGAGGACTAGAAAGATGGGCGTCATGCCGCAGTTTTACAACACCACGCCCGCGCGCGCTGCCGCCTCTGTAATCAAACGCCACGACTCATCGGCCAATGGGATGCCGTCGCGCAGGCGTTGCTCGCGCACGCGAAAGTCAATCACGCCCGGCATCACCACCTCGCCAAAGCCGTCCATCAGTGGCACATCGGTCACGTAGGCGCGCAAGTCATCTATCAGCGCCTTGAACGTGGCCGCGCCGCAGAACGCCTCCGGGTCAATCGCAATCAAGCATAGGCCGTTGACGTGTTGATAGGGCTCGCTGGCAGCGTAACCGGCCAGCACGCCGCCAAGCACTTCCACCAGCAGCGCCAGGCCAAAGCCCTTGTAGCCGTAGTGCGAGCCAAACGGCAGGATCGCGCCGCGTGGCGGCCCGTAAAAGTCTTTTGGCTCGGTGGACGGCCGGCCAGCGGCATCAACGATGATGCCCGGCGGCAGTGGCTTCCCGGAATGCAGGCTCACCCGAATCTTGCCCTCGGGCATCATGCATGTGGCCATGTCCATGACGATGGGCGTGTTGCCGGCCAACACCGGCACGGCCCAGGCGATGGGGTTCGTACCCAGCCGCCCTTGTCGCCCACCCCACGGCGCCACCGAGTGGCCGCCCTTGGTGTTGTTCACAAACGCCAAGCCGATCAAGCCGCGCTCGGCCAACTTTTGCGGCCACGCGCCCAGCCGGCCCACATGGTGGCTGTTCTGGCTGACGACGCAAGCAATGCCGTTGCGCGCCTTATCCGATGCGATCTCGACCATGCGTTGCGCGCTGACTGCGCCAAAGTTGAAGCCACAATCCACGAGCGCCGTCGTCGGCGTCTCTTTCGTGATCGTGATCGGCGAGCCAGGCCGGATGCGACCTTCGCCGATCTCGAGGGCGTATTGCGAGGCGCGCATCACGCCGTGCGAGTCGAAGCCCATCAGGCTGGACTCGACCAATTCATCAGCGGCGACGCGCGCCTCAGCCTCCGGCGCGCCGAGGGCGACGAACACATCCGTGCAGGCGCGCAACAGGTATTCAGCGGTGAAGGTGGGCATGGGCGCAGTGTAGGGGAAAAGCAGAAACCCGGTTCTGCGCGTACGCGGAACCGGGTTTCTATGAAATGCCCAGGACAGGACTTGAACCTGCAAGCCTTGCGGCACCACCCCCTCAAGATGGCGTGTCTGCCAATTTCACCACCTGGGCTTGAGTTTGATGCAGGGGATTATATCAGCAGGACTTGCGCAGGTGATCAGAATTCGGACGCGGATGCCCGCAGACAACGCGGATCGGAACGAATTTATCCACGAAATCCGTGTTCATCTGCGTCCCAGAAACGGCCTTGCGTAAGTCCAGATCAGTTGAGAAGCGTATGCAAGAGTGTGCATAAAATGTGCATAAACTGTGGAAAACACGATTGACACGAAAACCGGTCAATGCCAAAATCAGCCACACAGATTAAGCGATGACGAAGGGGGCCCCTGGGGTGTTTCGTATTCGTCCACGTAGGATCGCACGTTAGCACGACAGATTGAGGAGCGCATGAAGTTTTCCATTCCGCTACGTCTCACCCTCATTGCAGCCATCACACTCAGTGCCAGTTTAAGTTTGATTGCATCGCCCGCAACGCCGGCCCATGCGCAAGAGCAGCCGCCGGCTGTGCCGGAGCCTATTCCCGCGCGCGCCAACACGATTGATCTGCCGCCCGGCACGTTCAACATCCTGCTGCTTGGCCTGGATAAGCGCCCAACGCGTGGGTTCATGAACACCGATGTCATCATGATCGCCAGCATCAACCCCGACATCCCGGCCGTGACGCTGCTCTCGATCCCGCGCGACACACCGGCCTACATCCCCGGCGTTGGCACGCGGAAGATCAACACTGCTTACGGCATCGGCGGGCCGGATCTGATCAAAGAGACGATCCGCTACAACTTCGGGCTTGACATCGCCAACTACGCCCTGGTGAACTTTGCCGGCGTGGTGCATGCCGTGGACGCACTGAACGGCATCGAAGTGATCGCCACCTGCCCCATCCAGCACACTTTCCCGCGCGACCCGTATTACATGGGCGGGCTGGTGACCGGGCGAGATTGGACGGATTCATTTACCGGCGAAGTGTGGCGGGCCGGCACGCGCATCCCACTGCTGACGATAGACATCCCAACGCCGGGGGTGTATTCGCTGGATGGGTTGCAGGCGCTGGCGTATGTGCGCGCGCGCAAGGGCATCCCCGGCGGCGACGTGGATCGCGGCCGGCGCGAGCAGCGCGTGGTGCGCGCCATCCTGGCCAAGGTGCGGCAGGCCGGGTCGCTGTCCCGCCTGACCGAGCTATACAACGCGGTCAAGGCCGATGTCGAAAGCGACCTGACCCTCGAAGCGTTGTTGCGCTATGCGCTGATGGCCAACAAGATCGGCGACGCCGTGATCCGCAGCCGCTACCTGAGCGGCTACGACGCCAACGGCGCGGTCATGGAGGGCGCGCCGACGCGGGCGCAGTTCAACAACCGTCTGGCCTACATCGAGCAGGCGCTCAACGTTGCGCTCAATCAACGCATCAACGACGGCGTGCCCATTGAGGTCATCAACGGCACCGGCGACGCCGGCTTTGCGCTGGCCGCCGCCGATCGGTTGAAGGAGTTGGGCTTCGTCATCACCAGCATCCGGGCTGCCGACGCGCCCGTTGCCAAGACGCGCATCATTGACCACACCACCACGAAGAAGGGCAGCCCGCTCCCGCTGATGCTGCGCACCTTTAACTTGAAGCAGAGCGCGGTTCAAGCCGATCCGCGACCGGACGGCCCGCGCTTCCAAGTGATCGTGGGGCCGGATTTCAACACCTGCTATTACGCCGGCTCGCTGCGCGCCTCGGGCAGCGATGCCATCGAGCGCGATGTGGCCGTCGAGGTCGAGATGCCATTGCAGGCCTCGGTCGTGGTGACGAATGCGGCCGAAATCGAGACGGCGATGACGCAACCCGCGCCCGACGTGAACGTGGTCATCTCGGTCACGCAACTTCTGACCGACACAACGGCCGTAGGTGCGCCGCCAATTCTGGTGGCCAACGCCATCACGCCGACGTTCTTCGTGCCCGCCGGCGACGTTGTCAACGTGCGCAGCTCGCCCACCACGCGCGCCCGCGCCATTGGGCGGCTCCGTGGGCCGTTCGATGGCGACATCATGGGCCGCAGCGTGGATGGCCTGTGGTTGCAATTTCAAGTGCCGCGCAGCCAGCGCGTCGGCTGGGTTCGGGCCGATGTGGTGACGGTCAAAGGCTACTTTGAGGAGCCACCGGTCGCCGAAGTGCCGCCCACGCCCGTAGTCGCATCGGCGCCGGTGGCTGAGTTGCCGCGTGTGCTGGTGCCGCGTGGCGACGTGGTCAACGTGCGCGCTGGCCCCGGCACCGGCTTCGACATCATGGGCCGGATGCGCTCGCGCCAGACGGCCTTCATCACCGGCAAGAGTGATGACGGCTCGTGGTGGCAGATCCGCTACGGCCAAAATCAAGCCTGGATCTCGGCCGATTTCGTACGCACCGTCGGCAACCTGATCGGCGTGCCGACGGTGCAACAATAGGCCTCACTCCGCCACAAGTTTTGTCTCCGCCGTCAACGTCCGCACGAACGCCGCGATCAACCTCGCGGCGTTCGCCATGATGCAAAGTCAACGCGCTGCCACGATACCGTTCGCCCAGTCGTAGACTGCCTGAGCCACAGCGACGGCGCTTTGATATTCCTCGATCTCAATCACCTCGCGCTCGCCCGGATAACGCATCGCAACCGCGTACTCAGTCAACGCAGCAGCTGAAATCTCATCTGTGAGCGCGTACTCCGGAGGCAACTTCTCAATCAGCGACTTGATGTTGTGCGTCCGCTCGAAGGGAACGCCACAAAACACCAGAACCGCTTTGATGCTCTTCTCGGTCGCCTGCTGCGCATGAAAGCAAAGCGTCTCCAGTAGGACGTCGGGCGCATCTATCATTTGCGACAGAGCGAGGTCGCTCTTGGCGAAACGCAACCAGTCCTCCGGGCTGCCGGGTTCAGGCAACGGGCTGGGCATACACCATCTTTCCTTCGCGCAGGATAGTCCGATAGATCAAGCCGATGTTGTCTTTGTGTTTTGCAAGATCACTGGGGGTAGCCACAACCAAGTCGAACGATGTCTTGACGCCGTTGATCGTTTGATAGAGATATTGCGCAGTGTGACGCCTGTGCGTGCCATCTGGCATCACAACAAGCAAGTCAATATCACTGTCGTGTGACATTTGGCCGCGTGCAGCCGAGCCAAACAGAACGATCTGAATTGGCTGCACCGCATCGGCAATCGCGGTGACCAACTGTGCAACAAGCTTTGGATCAGGCTCCATCTTTTCAGACACGATACTAGCACGACTCGCCGTCTATCACTCCGCCACAAGTTTTGTCTCCGCCGTCAACGTCCGCACGAACGCCGCGATCAACCTCGCGGCGTTCTCTACGTCGCTCAGTTGAATCATCTCGTTGGGCGAGTGCATGTAGCGGTTGGGGATGGAGATGACGGCCGTGGCCACGCCGCCGCGAGTGAGGTGAATCGCGTCAGCGTCGGTGCCGGTGGCGCGCGGGTTGGCTTCCACGCTGAACGGAATTTTCTCGCGCTCAGCGATCTCGATCAACGCATCGAACACCAGCGGGCTGTTGGCCGCGCCGCGCGAGAGTGCCGGCCCGCCGCCCAGCGTCACATCGCCGGAGCGACGCTTGTTCGCCTCGGGGTGGTCGGTGGCGTGGGTCACATCCACGGCGATGGCGACCTGCGGATCGAACGAGAATGCCGAGGTATATGCGCCAGCGAAGCTGGTCTCTTCTTGCGCCGTGGCGACGGCCGCCACGGTTGCGGCCGGACGTTCATTTGAAAGCAGCCGCAGCGCTTCCAACACGGTGAACGCGCCGATGCGGTTATCCACGCTGCGCGAGACGATGCGGCCATGTGGGAACTCGTAGACCGGCGCGTCAATCACGCCGACCGTGCCAACGCGCACGCGCTGCAGGGCCTCGTCCTTGCTGGCCGCGCCGATGTCAATCCACAGGTCTTCGATCTTGCTGGCGTTGTCGCGGTCGCTCGGCTTCATCAAGTGAATCGCCTTCTTGCCGATCACGCCGATCACCTCACCCTGCTTGCCCAGCAGCCGGATGCGTTGGCCGACCAGAACCTGGGCATCCCAACCGCCCACCGGCGCAAACCACAGGAAGCCCTCGCCGTCTATGTGCGTGACCATCAGGCCGATCTCGTCAATGTGGCCGGCCAATAGCACGCGTGGCGCGCCGTCTGCGCCATTGAGCACCGCGTATGAGTTGCCGCGCACGTCGGCCCGCACCTCGTCGGCAAAGGCTCTGGCCTCATCGCGCCAGACTTTGGCCGCAGCGGCTTCGTCGCCCGATGGGCCGGGTGTACTGAGCAACGTCTTGAGGAAGGTGATGGCGTGGTCGTTCATGGGGCTGGAGGGACTTTGGGGTTACAGGGCCGATTCCATCGTTTCGCTCGGGTGTAGCTTGTCCTTCTTGTCGAATTCCGAAGGTTCGTTAGGCGGGTACAACTCCACGTCTTCGGCATGAAGTTGGTAGGGCACATCTGTCACGATCACGCGATCCATGGCTTGCAACTCACTCATGATGCCGAGCGAGTTGTTGGAGTGCAAGGCGCGCGCCCAGGGCGTGTCCATCACCAATTGGCCCATGATCACGTGGACAAAGCCATCAGGTGATTTATCCAGTTCGGCCTGGATATAGTCCATGATCGGCTTGGCCAGGCGGCGATAGGGCGATCGCAGGATCGTCAGCTCGCCCTCGCCGATGCGCTCGCGCCATTTTTTCTGCACCGCTTCGGTCTTGCGGTCGTCGTAGTCCACATGCACTGGCGTCCATTCGCGGCCCAAAGACTTGGCGAAGTCCACCACGCGCACCGTGCCGCGATGCACGTCATCCACCAGCACGATCGTCTTCATCGGGTGCGGCGTCGGCTTTACGCGCGCCTTGCCCAGGCTGAGGATACGCGCGACGTTGTTGTAGTGCTGGTGAATCTTTAGAAACAGGAAAACCAGCGTCGGGATAAGGATGACCGTGATCCATGCGCCGGAAGAGAACTTCGTAACAGCGAAAATCGTCATGACCAGAACTGAGAGCGTGCCGCCGATGACGTTTACGAGTTGCTTGCTACGCCACTTCGAGTCGTGCGTGATTGTGCTGTGGCCGGTCCATTGAGACTCGCCCAATTTGAGCTTGGCAATACGGCCCCAACGGCGCACCATGCCCCACTGCGACAGGCTGAAGCTCATGAAGACGCCGATGGCGTAGAGCGGGATAAGGGCCGTGGTGCGCGCGTCGAAGATGACGATCAGGGCGATGGCCGCGACGGCCAGCACAAGGATGCCCCAACTGAACACCAGGCGGCTGCCGCGAAACTTGAGCTGGCGTGGCAAAAAGCCATCGCCTGCCTGCAACGCCGCCAGCCGGGGGAAGTCGGCGAAGGCGGTATTGGCCGCCAGGATCAGGATCAGCGTTGTCGCCGCGATTAGGATCGGCACGAACGGGCCGAGGACGACGTTACCGATTTGGAAGATCACGGTCTGCGTCTCGGACGGCACGGCCTCGATCTGGTGTGCCAGCACCGATGTGCCGATAAACGTAATGCCCAGGATAGTGGCCATGACCACCAACGTCTGTGCGGCATTTTTACTTTTCGGTTCTTTGAAAGCCTGGATGCCGTTGGAGATTGCCTCGACGCCGGTGACCGCCGCGCAGCCGCTGCTGAACGCGCGCAGGATGAGGAACACCGTCAGTTGCTCGGGCACATGATGCATCATCTCGACGCCCTCGACCGTGCCCAGCGAGCCGGTCGCCCAGCGAAAGAAGCCGATGCCCAGCGTTAATAACATCGTACAAATGAAGAAGTAAGTGGGGACGGCAAAGAAGGCGCCGGACTCCTTCACACCGCGCAAATTCATGAACATCATGAACAGCACCGCGCCGACAGCCATCACAACGCGATAGGGTTGCAGGGCCGGGAAGAGTGACGCCACCTGTTCCATGCCGCTGGAGATGCTCACGGCCACAGTGAGGATGTAATCCATCAGCAGCGCCGCCCCGGCCACCTGCGCCGGAATCTCACCCAAGTTGTCGCGCGCAACGACGTATGCGCCGCCGCCGCCCGGGTAGGCGTAGATCGTTTGTCGGTAGGAGATGGCGAGCACGACCAACAGACCAACGATGGCCATTGAAATCGGGATCGAGAGGGCGAAGATTTGCTGGCTGGCCGCCGCCGTGCCGGCCAATACCGCCGCGCCAGCCAACACAACCAGGATCTCCTGCGTGGCGTAGGCGACCGAAGACAGGTTATCGGAGGCGAATACTGCCAAGCCGACTTTTTTGCTGATGGCTTGATGCGGCGCTTCGTCCGTGGCCAACGGACGGCCCAGGACGGCTTTCTTAATGGGATCCAGAGATGCTCCGGAAATGACGCGAGACATATGGGATGGAAACTATCAAAAAAGGGAGGGGTTGCCTGACAACGGTTGGAAGTAAGCCTGAAGACTAAAGCGCTATCACGTCAGCATTGCCGGTGAGCTTCGTGGCCATCGGCACACTGTGCTTTGATTGGCGACATCACGTTGTCATGTTCGCAGGCAGTATACACCTCAGCAATAACTCGTTTTTTGGAGATGGGCATTTGCCAAATTGCGACTGCTTGTGATTGAATCGCGGCACATTCAGGAGACATTCATGCCCGAACGACGCACACCTTTGTTCGACTACCACGTCCGCCATGCCGAGATGGTGCGCGGCGGCGGCGACTTTTTCTTCCCCCTTGCCTACACCAGTCCGGTCGAAGAGCACCTGAACACCCGCCAGAACGCCGGCATGCAGGATTTGTCCACCATGGGCGAGGTGGACCTCAAAGGCCCTGGGGCCGAGCGCTTGATCAACCGGCTGCTGGTGAACGAGGTGCGCGACCTGTTACCCGGGCAGGTGCGCTACAGCACCCTATGTAACGAGCAGGGCGGCATCGTGGATGATGTGACGGTCTACAAGTTCCACGATGAGCACTTCATGATCGTGACCAGCAGCGCGCCGCGCAAGAAGAGCGCCCGTTGGATCGGCGAGCACGCCATCGGCCACAGCGCCTACGCCACCGACCTGACCGGCGCGATCGCCCTGATCAGCGTGCAAGGCCCGCGCAGCCGCGACCTGCTTCAAGCACTCGCAACTGGGAACTCGGAACTCGGAACGCTGAAGTTCTTCCACTTCACCTCCGCAGCAATCAACGACACGCAACTGATCGTCTCGCGCAGCGGCTACACCGGCGAGCTGGGCTATGAGCTTTACGTGCCGAGCGAAGAAGCGCTGGGCGTGTGGGAGTTCCTGCTGCGAAGCGGGCGCGACTTCGGCCTGCGGCCGTATGGCACGGCGGCTATGCAGAGCTTGCGCATTGAGAAGGCGCTGCCGCTGGCCGGGCCAGACATCCCCGACGACGAAAGCCGCACGCCGTTTCACGTCGGCCTCGACCGCTGGATTCGCTTCGACAAGCCGGACTTCGTGGGCCGCGAGGCGTTGCTGCGCCAGCAGGAGATGGGCGTGAGCGAGCGCTGGGTCGGCTTGCACATGGAAAGCGAGATCGCCCCGCGCGCCGGCGCAGCCGTGATGGCCGTGGGCGAGATTGCGCCGCAGCGCCGCGTGCGGAAGAGCGGCGCGCGGGCCGGCGAGGCGATTGAGCCGCGTAGCGCAGGTGCACAGTTAGGTGTCGTCACTAGCGCCGCGCGCGGGCACAGCGTGGGCAAGCTGCTGGCGCTGGCCTATATGCAGACCACGCACGCCTTCCCCGGCGCGCAGGTGATGGTTGACGTAGAGGGCGAGCCGCGACCGGCCAAGGTCGTGCCCACGCCGTTCTTCGACCCGGCGGGCCAGCGCATGCGCGGCAAAGCAAAATAGCGCTCGCCAAGTCCGCCAAGGCTGCTAAAACTTTGCGATCTTCGCGTTCTTTGCGAGAAACTCATCATGTCGGACTTTGAATACGATCTCGTCGTCATCGGGTCGGGGCCGGCCGGCCAGCGCGCGGCGATTCAGGGCGTGAAGCTGCGCAAGCGCGTCGCCATCATCGAGCGCAAGAGCCAGGTTGGTCTAACAAGAAGAAGTTTCGGAAGGTGTCGAGAAGTGTCGGGGAGTGTCAACAGCATCAGGAGGTGTCCTATGGCCGTGGTGAAGCGCTTCGAGGACTTGATTGCGTGGCAGGAGGCGAGAAAGTTATCGTCAGCTATCAACAGCATGACAAGGTCGGGGTCGCTGGAGCGCGACTATGCGCTGCGTGATCAACTTCGTCGCGCGGCTTTGTCAGTCATGACAAACATCGCCGAAGGGTTCGACTGCGAATCACGAACTGAGTTTGCCAGGTTCCTGGTCATTGCACGCCGTTCCGCTGTCGAGGTGCAATCGCTCTTGTATTCAGCACTTGACGATGGACACATTTCGCACGACACATTTCAAACTCACTACGAACATACCGGTCGCACAAGGTATCTGATCAATCGGCTACGCTATTCCATGACGACAACAAAGACACCTTCCGACACTTCCCGACACCTCAAGACACCGGTCAGCACGAATCCATGACGACCTATCCACGCAACCAATCTAAGCGATTCAACACCATCGTCGTCGGCGTGGGCGGCATGGGCAGCGCCGCGTGCTACCACCTGGCGCAGCGCGGCCGGCGCGTGCTGGGGCTGGAGCAGTTCGATGTGCCGCATATGCGCGGCTCCTCGCACGGCTACACCCGCATCATCCGCCTGGCCTACTACGAACACCCGTCGTATGTGATGTTGCTCAAGCGCAGCTACGAGCTGTGGCATGACATTGAGAAAATCGCCGGCGAAAAACTGTTGCACTACACCGGCTCGATTGACGCTGGCCCGGCCGACAGTTGGGTGTTCAAGGGCGCGCTGCAGAGCGCCATGCAATACGACCTCTCGCACGAGGTGCTGACCGGCCGAGAGATGGCCGAGCGCTGGGTCGGCTATCGCTTCCCGCACGACACCCTGGCGCTATATCAGCCGCAGGGCGGCTTCCTCACGCCGGAGCGGTGCATCGTCGCCTATGCCAACGCGGCCATGGCGCTGGGCGCGGAGATTCACGGGCGCGAGAAGGTGCTGAGCTACGAGCCGACCAGCGAGGGCGGCGTGCGCGTGCGCACCGACCGCGACGAATACGAGGCCGATTCGCTCGTCATCACCGCCGGCGCGTGGGACGCACAACTGATGCCGTTCCTGCGCGGGTTGGCCGTGCCAGAGCGGCAGGTGTTGGCATGGTTGCAGCCGCACAAGCCGGAGCTGTTCCAGCCAACGAACTTCCCCGTCTTCAACTGCCTGGTGCCGGAGGGCCGCTTCTACGGCTTCCCGATTCACGGCGTGCCGGGCTTCAAGTTCGGCAAATACCATCACTTCCAGGAGGTCGGTCACCCCGACCGGCTGATTCAGGACGACGGCGAGCCGCGACCGGAGGACGAAGCCATGCTGCGCGACTTTGCCTCGCGCTACTTCCCCGACGGGGCAGGGCCGACCATGACGCTGGCGGCGTGCATGTTCACCAACACGCCCGACGGCCACTTCATCATTGACCAGCATCCGCAATATCCCCAGATCAGCTATGCCTCGCCGTGCAGCGGCCACGGCTACAAGTTCGCCAGCGTGATCGGCGAGGTGATGGCCGAGATCGCCACGCTGGGCTATTCGCGTTGGGACATCAGCCTGTTCCGCGCAGATCGGTTTGGCGTGCCGACGTCGCACCTGTTCCGCGATCGTGGCCCCGCTCCGCGCGCCGAGGTCGGCGGGCATGATCCGTTTGGGTCGGCAACGCAAAAACCTCCGGGGTCTCAGAGACCCCGGAGGTTTGATCGGACTGACGACACCCGCGACCCGCGCTACTGGCAACGCGATGCCGTGACGCCGTTTTGGTAGAGGTTGCAATGAATGCCCACCCCCTACCCCTCCCGTTGCACGGGAGGGGAGCTGCCGGCCCCATTGCCCTCGTCGGCTCCGGCGAATACACCGACGCCATGAATGCGACCGACCGCGCCATGCTTGGCGCGCCGGGCAAGCCGCTGCCGCGCGTGGCAGTCATTCCCACCGCCAGCGGGTTGGAGCCGGGCATGCCGGAAGTGTGGAACGCGCGCGGGGTGAAGCATTTCGAAAGGCTCGGCGCGCAGGTCACGCCATTGCTCATCACCGAGCGGGCGCATTGCTTTGACCAAGCGAACGTCGCCGCGCTGGAACAAGCCGACTTCTTCTACTTCTCCGGCGGCAATCCGAACTACGTCGTCGAGACGTGGCGCGACACGCCGGCCTGGGCTGCGCTGCTGGCGCGCTGGCGGGCCGGCGCGGTATTGGCCGGGTGCAGCGCGGGCGCGATGATGCTCGGCGCGTTCACCATTCGCGTGCGCGAGGCCCTGGCGGGCAATACGCCGGGCTGGGCTCCGGCCATGGGCGTGCTGCGCAATCTGGCCGTGCTGCCGCACTTCGACCGCATGCGCGGCTTCGTTAGCGGTGAGGTCTTCCACAACATCATCCACACCGCGCCGCACGGCGTGGCGGTTGCCGGCGTGGACGAGGACACGGCGCTGGTGCAGATCAACGGCGCTTGGCAGATCATGGGTCGCCAGAAGGTGAGCCTGTTCGACGCGGATGGGAACGCGCACACATTCGCCGCGGGTGATGTCGTGCCTACGAGGTTGACAACCAGACTCAGTAGTTGAAAACATCGGCTCGCGCTTGCCGTGTCCGCCCACCGATAAATCGGCGGGCTACAAAACAGCCCCGGCTGAAGCCGGTTTTAAGTCCCAAGCTTGGGACGCTGCTCTGTAGCACGGCCATCTTATGGCCGTGTGAACGCGGCAAACGGCGAAATTTTCAACTACTCAGACTATGATCGGAACGATGCAATCGTCCCCACAAGATGCCCCCGAAAGCGCGCGGGCCGACGCGGCACAACCAGCCCCCGATGACGAGGACAAGCGCCAAGCCTTCGACGACGAACTGGAACTGTGGATCCTGGCCAGCTCGACCTGAGGCGGCATAGACCCTGAGACCGGGCGCGTGACGCCCGGCTGTTGAGTTTTTGATTCACCCGCCGCCGTTCACGCGGTCGCCGGCCGTCTTCACCAGCCGGATGGCCTCGTCTAAATCGTCGGTGACGTGCAGCAATGTCGTATCGTGGGCCGAGATCAACCTGCGTGCCTGCAACGTGTGGATGACCCAGTCCACCAGAGGTGCCCAGAACTCCGCGCCGATCAGGATCACCGGCACATCGCCGTCGCTCTTGCCGGTTTGGATCAGCGTGAGCACAGTGAACAGTTCATCCAACGTGCCAAAGCCGCCCGGAAAGTAGACATACGCCAGAGCCGAATAGTCGAGCATGAACTTGCGGCTGAAAAAGTATTGGAAGCCCATGCCTTCCTTGACGTAGTCGTTCAGCTTCTGCTCCATCGGCAACTGGATGTTCAGCCCGACGGAGTGGCCGCCGCCTTCGGTCGCGCCTCGGTTGCCAGCTTCCATGATGCCTGGCCCGCCACCAGTGACGACGGTGTAATTCTCACCAACGAGTTTGCGCCCCAGCTCACGCGCCAGTTCGTAATACCGGTCGCCCTCGCGCAGCCGGGCCGAGCCAAAGATGGTGACGGTGCGCTCCAAGTTGGACAGGAATTCGAAGCCCTGGATGAACTCGGCCGTGATGCGCAGCACCTCCCACGACATGCTGTGCTGCCGGTCGGCAAAAGTCAGTTGCTTCTGTTCGATGGGAGAGCGGCGTTCCGGGCGCGGCGCAGATTTCGATGTGGTCATGGGCGGAAGGATACTCTTCCATTGCCGATTGCCGATTGCCGAGTAACAAGTAACGAATACAGGCGCATTGACAACAAACCGACCTAGCAGTCTAATCGCGGCATTCCACGATGCGGAACGTAGTTGTATCGTGGAATCGTCTCATGTCTGACATCCAATCGGTCAAGCGCGCGTTCGACATCCTCAAAGCCATCGCGGGCAATAGCAACGGCGACGGCCTCAGCCTGACCGAGATTGCAGCGCGCGCCTCGCTGCCCAAGAGCACCGCCTCGCGCATGCTTTCGACCCTGGAAGCAGTGGGCGCGGTGGAACGCGTGGGCGGGCGCGAGGGCTTTCGGCTGGGCGATGAGCTGATCGCGCTGACGGCCAACACGCCCTACCCGCGCAGCCTGGCCGCTGTTGCACGGCCGTTTTTGCAGGAGCTGGCAAGCGCCACCGGTGAGACGCTGACGTTGTGCGTGCCCGATGGCGACTGCGCCCGCTACATTGACCAGATCAACAGCCTGCGCGCGCTGCAAGTGCGCGATTGGACTGGTCAGGCATTGCCGCTGCACGCCGCCAGCGACGGCAAGCTGTATCTGGCTGCGCGGGCCGATGCGCAGATCGAGCGTTACCTCAGCCGGCCGATGCGACGCTTCACCCGCAACACGATGGCGACGCCGAGCAGCTTGTGGCGCGAGCTGCGCGCCATCCGCAAGAAGGGCTATGCCTGGACGAGCGGCGAATACGACGCCGAAGTAGCGGGCGTGGCCGCGCCCATCCGTGATCCGGAAGGACACGTGGTTGCATCGGTGTGCCTGTTCGGTCCAGCCCTGCGCTGGCCAAAGGAGCGCGACGCCGGCGACCTGATCAAACGCACGATGGCGACTGCCGACAAAATCAGCGCGCGCCTGGCCGCGGCGCAGACGGCGCAGAGCCGCCGCTGACAGCCGACTCTCAAATCAACCAACCCAGTAACCCATGGCAACACCCCCAGTTATCACCGACCGGCGCGCGCGACGTGAAGCGCGTGAGGCGCGCAAGCGCTCCCGCGGCTTTGCATTTGTAGATGCCGTGAGGCCGCTGTTGAACACGCTGCCGCCGACCGAAGTGCTGAGCGCCGAGGGCGTGCAGAAAGTTCACGCCGCCTCCATGCGCCTGCTCAAAGACACCGGCGTGCTGATCGTGGACTATCCGCAGGCGGCCGAGACCTTTCGCCAAAACGGCGCCAGCGTCGAGGATCACCCCGACGGCAAACTGGTCAAGCTGGACGAGGACACGCTGTTTCACTTTGTGAAGCACGCGCCTTCGACCTTTACTCAGTTGGCGCGCAATCCAGCGAAGAACTTGCCCATCGGTGGGCGCAACACGATCTTCGCGCCGGTGTATGGCCCGCCATTTGTGATTGACTTAGATCGCGGGCGCAGGCAGGCGACGATCGAAGATTTTCAGAACTTCGCCAAGCTGGCCTACATGAGCGAGCACATGCATCACAATGGCGGCACGTTGGTGGAGCCAAACGACATTGACGTGAAGGAGCGCCACCTCGACATGCTGCTGGCGCACCTGACGCTGAGCGACAAGGCGTTCATGGGCAGCGTGACGCACAAGGAGAACGCGCGCGACACGGTGCGGATGGCCGAGATCGTCTTTGGCGCGGACGCCATACGCCAGCACCCGGCCACGCTCTCGCTGATCAATGCCTCATCGCCGCTGCGCTTCGACGACCGTATGTTCGGTGCGCTGGAGGTGTATGCGCGGGCGAACCAGGCCGTGCTGGTGACGCCGTTCTTGATCGCTGGCGCGATGTCGCCCGTGGCGATGGCGGCCACGCTGGCGCAGCAAAACGCCGAGGCGCTGTTCGGCATTTGCTACGCGCAGATGTTGAATGCCGGCACGCCGTGCATCTACGGCTCGTTCCTGGCGAACATTGATTTGAAGAGCGGCGCGCCGTGCTTCGGTACACCCGAGGGCAACTTGGCGCTGTATGCCGGCGCGCAGATGGCGCGGCGCTATGGCCTGCCCTATCGCAGCGGCGGCAACTTCACCGCTTCGCGCATCCCCGACGCGCAGGCCGGCTATGAGAGCGCCAGCACGTTCATGGCTACGGTGCAGGCTGGGGTGAACTTTGTGCTGCACGCGGCCGGCTGGCTGGAGGGCGGGCTGATCGCGGGCTACGAGAAATACATGCTCGACCTGGAGATGTGCGGCATGATGGCCAAATATGTGAAGGGCATCGGCCTCGATGACGAGGACTTCGCCTGGGACGCGTATGCCGAGGTCGGGCCGGGCAGCCACTTCCTGGGCAGCCAGCACACCCTGCGTCACTACGAGACGGCGTTCTACCAGCATGCCGTGTTCAGCATGGACAACTACGAGAAGTGGGAGGCCGAGGGCAGCGAAGACGCCTACAAGCGCGCCAATGCGGCGTGGAAACAAATGCTGCGTGACTATCAGCCGCCAGCTATGGACGCGGGCATACGCGAGGCGTTGGACGAGTTCGTCGCCAAGCGCCGGGCAGAGATTCGGGCAGGGAAGCTGGTGCGCGAGGACTAACGCGTAACAATGACAAGCTTACGCGTGCGCTTTGGATTGCCGCATTAACACAAGGAGCACAGGACGTGGATTTCAAAGACCTACCGGATGATGAGCTGTGGCTGCAAATGCAGGACGACCTGTATGACGGTATGAAGGCAGAGGTGGCCGAGGAGACGCACGAGGCGCTACGGCGCGGCTACACGCCGACCGAGGTGCTGGGCAAGGGTCTGGTGGCGGGCATGGACATCGTCGGCGTGGACTTCCGCGACGGCGTGCTGTTCGTGCCAGAGGTGCTGATGGCCGCCAACGCGATGAAAGCTGGGATGGAGATCCTGCGGCCGCTGCTGACGCAGACTGGCGCGCCGCGCATCGGCACGATGGTCATCGGCACGGTCAAGGGCGACATCCACGACATCGGCAAGAATCTGGTCAGCATGATGATGGAAGGTGCGGGCTTCGAGGTGGTCAACTTGGGCGTGAACAACGACGCCGATAAATTCCTTAATGCCATCAAAGAGCACGACGCCGACATCATCGGCATGAGCGCGTTGCTGACGACGACGATGCCCTACATGAAAGTGGTGATCCAGGCGCTGAAGGATGAAGGCTTGCGTGACAAGCTGTTCGTGATGGTCGGCGGCGCGCCGGTGAGCGCCGGGTTTGCAGAGGAGATCGAGGCCGACGCCTATGGCCGCGACGCTGCGACGGCGGTGGACATCGCCAAGAAATACATGGCGTGGAAGAACGAGAAGAAGACGGCGTAATGATCTCTCGCAAAGAACGCCAAGAACGCAAATTGGATTTTCTTTGCGCGCTTGGCGGCCTTAGCGAGAGGCAGTGACTTGAATGTCGGCGACTTCTTCGCGTTCCGCAATCCTGTTGATGCACTGCCCCGACGCCAAGGGGCTGGTGGCGGCGGTGACCGAATTCATCGCCAAGAATAACGGCAACGTCCTGGCGCTGGAGCAGCACGTGGACCCGCTTGCGCACGAGTTCTTCATGCGCGTCGAGTGGGATTTGGAGAACTTCGCCATCCCCGACGACAAGATCGGCGACTACTTCGACACGCTGATCGCCAAACGCAACCGCATGACATGGCGGCTGCACTTCAGCAACGAACGCTTGCGCCTGGCCGTGTTTGTGAGCAAGCCGTCGCACTGCTTATACGACATCCTGAGCCGCGTCCAGAGCGACGAATGGCAGGCCGATGTGGCGCTGGTGGTCAGCAATCATCCCGACCACGCGAGCATCGCCGCGTCGTACGGCGTGCCATTTCACCACTTCCCGATCACCAAGGACAACCGCGCCGCACAGGAGCAGACGCAGATCGCACTGTGTCGTGAACACGGAGTTGACCTGGTGGTGCTGGCGCGTTACATGATCATCGTCGGCGCGCCATTCATCGAGGCGTTTCCCGAGCGGATGATCAACATCCATCACGCGTTCCTGCCGGCGTTCATCGGCGCGAAGCCATATCACCGCGCCTACGAGCGCGGCGTCAAGCTGATCGGCGCGACGGCGCACTACGTCACTGCCGACCTGGACGAGGGGCCGATCATCGAGCAGGAGGTCAATCGCGTCAGCCATCTCGATTCGATTGACGAGTTGACGCGCAAGGGCTTCGATGTGGAGAAGATCACGCTGGCGCGGGCGATCCGGCGGCACTTGGAAAGGAAGACGTTGGTGTTTGGGAACCGGGTGATTGTGTTCAACTGAACCCCCGTCCCCTAAAGGGGTGTCCTAGATTTCAGCGTCAACTGAAATGGTGATTTGTATGGATGTGACCTTGATTGGATCATGCAAAGATTGATGGTCAGAACGTAAGTGAACGACTCCCCTTTAGGGGACGGGGGTAAACATGCGAAGCGTCATTACAGGCCAACAGGTGAGCGCCGAGAAGAAACAACGGGCGCGTGAGATGCGCGAGGCGATGACACCGGCGGAAGCGGCGCTATGGGAACACATCCGGCTCGACAAGTTGGGTGTGCACTTCCGCCGCCAGCAGATCATTGACGGCTTCATCGTGGATTTCTATTGTCATTCGGCCAAGCTAGTGATCGAGGTGGATGGGTCGATTCACGAGCAACAGCAGGAGTATGACGTGCAGCGAGACGAGATCATCCAGCGGCGCGGGTTGACGATGTTGCGGGTGAGGAATGAGGAAGTGGAGAACGATGTGGAAAGGGTGTTGAGCAGGATCAGGGCTTGCTTACTTTAGGCAGTCAACTAGGGGGTCTACTATGCAGAAATGGGAATATGCATTTGTCTGGATACATGAGGGGAAAGTGACTCGCGGCCCGAATCATGGAAGACTTGCACCACTGAACATCGGCGATTACGCACACGACAAGACGACAATGCATGAAGTGCTCGCGCGACTGGGTGACGCTGGTTGGGAACTTGTCGGTGTCGGCTGGGACTTTTCTGCCCAATCAAATCAATTATTCTTCAAGCGACCAAAGCAGTCGTGATGACGCTCCACCTCCTCATCTTCCAATCCTCCGGCCGGCAAGGCCGCATCGCCGAGGGCACGACGTTGCTCGACACGGCGCATCAGCTCGGCGTGGAAAGTTGGTGCCAAGTGCAACGATACGCTTGCTTTCAACGCTAGAATTGTTACAAGTTGAAGCTGCCAAACGCGGATCGTGCCTTCGTGGACTTGCGCAAGCTGCGCGACTATGTGCTGAACACCACCCATCAACGTGGCAGACACAAAGCGCGTGTCTTCGCGGCAACATTCGGTCTGACGACCAGTGACGCCGAAGCACTCCAGGAGTTGTTGCTAGAAGCAGCGCAAGATCGTGATGTCGAACTGTCTGAAGAAATCGAATTTGGAACGCTATACAAAATGGACTTCCCACTCTTGTGGAACGACAAAACCGCCGAGGTTCGAGTCACATGGATTGTTCGAAATGGCGAGGACTTCCCGCGTTTAGTCAGTTGCTTCATCAAACGGAGGTGAATGGTGAACGACAAATTGCATTTGCTCGACGTTGTCGCGGTGCTGAACGATATGCCCGCCTATGGCTTGCTGCGCGGCGAGGTTGGAACCCTTGTCGAGTCACTCACGCCAGATACTTGGTTGGTGGAGTTCAGCGACGATGATGGTCAGGAATACGCGATGGCTGAACTGAAATCAGAGCAAGTTATCAAGCTGCGGTATAAACCCGCCGAATATCCAGGTGGGTGCGCATTCGTCGCGGCGAACCCAGCGTAGTCCGTAGGTACGTCTTCACTCCGCCAACATCACCCCGCTCTTCGCATCGAACACATACAGCCGATCCTCGTTCAACTGCAAGCTCAGTGCTTCGCCGGCATTGATGTGAAAGCCGTGCTCGTTCGTGCTGAGTGTGCACAGCTTGTCGCCAATGGTGGCCTGCACATAGGTGATGTCGCCGGTCGGCTCGACCGTGTAGACGTGCGTGGCGATGCTGCCGGGCGTGCCGGCAGGCACAATGCTGATGGCACCATGCCGAATCCCGATCACCACGTCGGCGCTCGACGCTTTGCTCAGCATGGACTGTACGCGCGGCGACTTCGGCGCGTAGGACACTGCGTTCATCTGCAACGAGTACGCGCCCGGTGAGCCGACGCGCGTGGCGGGGATCAGGTTCATGGGCGGGCTGCCGATGAAGCCAGCCACGAACAGATTGGTGGGCTTGTTGTAAACCTCGTTCGGCGTGCCATATTGCTGCACTTTGCCGCGATCCATGATGGCGATACGGTCGCTCATGGTCATGGCTTCCATCTGATCGTGCGTCACGTAGATCATGGTGGCCTGCAACTCTTGTTGCAGGTGCTTGATCTCAGTGCGCATCTGCACACGCAGTTTGGCGTCGAGGTTGCTGAGCGGTTCATCCATCAGGAACACAGCCGGATCGCGCACGATGGCCCGGCCCAAGGCCACACGCTGCTGCTGGCCGCCGGAGAGTTGCCTGGGCTTGCGCGCCAGTAGCGGCTCGATTGACAGGATACGAGCAGCCTGGTTTATCTTCTGGTCACGCACAGCCTTATCCACGCGCCGCATGCGCAGCGGGAATTCCAGGTTGTCGCGCACGCTTTTGTGCGGATACAGCGCGTAGTTCTGGAACACCATGGCGATGTCGCGGTCTTTCGGATCCAGCTCGCTTACGTCGCGGTCGCCGATGCGAATCTCGCCGCCATCCAGCTCGATCAGCCCAGCCACGATGTGCAGCGTCGTCGTCTTGCCACAGCCGGATGGCCCAACCAGCGTGACGAACTCTTTGTCGTGGATATTCAGCGACACGCCGTCCACGGCCCGCACGTCGCCGTAAAACTTCTGAATGTTGATGAGGTTGACTTCTGCCATGTGCTTGACGAAAGACTATTGCTTGACTGCGCCCTGCGTGAGTGCAGCGATGAAGAAGCGTTGGATGATCATGAACATCAACACGACCGGCACGCTGAACAAAAAGGCCGATGCCATCAGCCCGCCCCAGTCGGCCGTGTTCTCGGTAAAGAAGTAAGCCAGGCCGACCGGAATCGTGCGCATGTTGCTACTCTCGGTCAGTTGGCGGGCGAAGCCATATTCGTTCCATGCCTGGATAAATGCGTTCACGCCGGCGGCGGTCATTCCGGCAGCCGTAAGCGGCACGATGATGCGCAGAAACGCGCCGAAGCGCGAGCTGCCGTCAATCCGGGCCGCCTTCTCCAACTCATTCGGGATGCCATCGAAGAAGCCCTTGAGCAGCCAGATGGCGAGCGGCAGCGCGAAGGTGAGATACGCCACGATCAGGCCGGTGTAGGTATTGATCCACCCCAGCACCCGCATCAACGTGAAGATGGGAATGAGAAACACGATCAGCGGGAACATATTGCGGCCCAGCACCGCGAAATAGGCCACGTTCTTGCCGGGGAATTCAAACCGGCTAAAGGCATAGGCAGCCGGCAAGGCTACGATCAGCGCCAAGATCGTCGTGGCCAGTGACACGAACAAACTGTTAATGAAATATACGGTGAAGTTCGTGCCGCTCAATCGGTTTGGGCGCAACACGCGGATGTAGTTTTCCAGCGTCGGCTCCTGCGGGATCCAGCGCGGCGGGGTCAGGAACTGCTCGGCGCTGGTCTTGAGTGACGTAGACAGCATCCATGCCATGGGCGCGATGGCGAACACGCACAGAAAGCCGACCAGGGCGTAGACCACGATGGCATGAACGATTTTGCGTTGCTTTCTGGACATGTGGGTGATGACGTTTGCGTGAGCCTAACCTTGCACCGCGCTGCGAGTGAGCGTGCGCACGTAGAACACGCTGAAGACGATGAGCACCAGGAACAGCAACACGCTGGCCGCCGACGCAAGGCCGAAGCGCAGCGTCTGGAACGAGGCGTGGTAAATCCACGTGACGATGATCTCGGACAGATAGGCCGGCCCGCCGCCGGTCATGATCTCGATCAGCGTGAACTGATTCATGTTGCTGATGAACATCAGCATGGTCGTCACCAGAATCACGTTCGAGAGCTGTGGCACGGTGATCTCCCAGAACTGAGACCACGAGCTAGCCCCATCTATGCGGGCGGCCTTGTAAAGCGACTCTGGAATAGTTTGCAGGCCGGCGTAGATCAGGATCATGACGAACGGGAAGCTCTTCCAGGTATTGACCAGGATCAGCGACGGCATGATGAGGCTCGGGTTTTGTAGAAATGGAATTGGGTCCTCGATCAACCCGAGCGATTGCAGCGTGCCTGATATGACGCCGTAGTCGCCGTGAAAAATCCAGCGCCACGCATGCGCAGCCGGGACGAAACCCATCGCAAAGGGGATGATCAACAAGCCGCGCGCAACGTTTAATCCCGGCAACTTCTGATTGACCAACAGCGCCGCGACGAAGCCGACGATGAACGGCGCAAGCGTGCCGAACACTGACCACACGATGGTGTTGCGCACGACCAGATGGAAGGTCGGGTTCGCCAAGAGTTCCTGATAATTGCCGAGGCCGATCCAGGTAATCTCCGGTGATGATGCAGGCGTGTCGAAGAAACTCAGCCGAATAGTTTCAAAAAACGGGTAAACGATCAACAACGCCATCACGCCTAAAGCCGGGGCGAGATAGATGTAATCGCTGCGTTGCTTCCAAATGCGTTTAAGCATGCCAATATGCGAAGGCGTGTAGGAATAGACAAGCTGTCACCCTGCCGGTGTTCAAAAACACTCGGCAGGGTGATGCAGATGAAAAGACGCTCGGCGATCGCGCGACTATTTCGGCCGCTTGGCCAGGATATCGCTGATCTTCTTGGCCGCGTCGTCGCTGGCCTGCTCGACCGTCATCGTGCCGGTCAAGGTGTTGTGGATCATCGTCGGCACGATCAGGTTCATGATCTCAGTCGCCTCGGGGATCACCGGGAACGGCACGCCGTAGTTGAGCATCTCCGTCGTCACGTTGAGGAACGGAATCTGCTTCAGGCGCTCTTCAAACAACGGGTGCTTGAAGCCCTCGCGGTTGCCGGGGTTGCTGCTGTTCCAGTTCAGGCGATTGGTCCACTCGGGGTTGGTGCGCAGCTTGACGTAGTCCAGCACCGCCGGCATGGCCTCTTCTGGCGTGTTCTTGAACACATGAATGTTGCTGCCGCCGTAGACGGCCGCGCGGCGCACGGGGCCGGAAGGCAACAGCACGTAGTTCATCTTGTCTGCCACGGCCGGGTTTTTGTCGCGGATAGTCGCAACTTCTGACGGGTGGCTGATCATCATGGCGATCTTCTCGTTGATGAACAGCTCGCGGTTTTCGGTCTGGGTGTTGTCCAGCGCGCCCTGTGGAACGCTCTTGTCGTCCACATACATCTTCTTGTACAGCGCCAGCGCCTCGCGCGTCTGCGGGCTGTTGATGCGCACTTCACTCATCGTTGGCGACTCTTCCAGTTCGTCCAACGCGCCGCCGCCATAGGCCCACACCAATGGCATGAAGCGGAACGGCGTGTTGCCGTGGTTCAAGCGCGCCACCATGCCGAAGCCGGCGATGTCCAGATCTGTCTTCATCTTGTTGGAGATTTCGGCCAGCTCCTCCCACGTCTGCGGGCCTTTCTCCGGGTCGGCACCGACCTTCTCGAACAAATCCTTGTTGATGATCAGGGCCATGCACTCGTTGTTGGTCGGCACGCCATAGGTCTCGCCCTCCCACTTGCACGAGTTCAAGGCCAGCGGCCAGAAGGTGTCTTTTGAGTAGCCCAACTCTTCCGGCTTGAGCGGGCGGAGGAAGCCATTCGCGGCGAACTCGACGCCCCACAGGATGGGCAGCGTGGCCACGTTCGGGCCGCCGCCGCCGCGCACCGCCACGCGCAGCTTGTCCAGCATATCGCCGTAGCCAATGAACTCTTTCTCCAGCTTGACGCTTGAATCGGCTTTGTCGAACAGCGCGAAGAAGGCATCGTAGTTTTCGATGTCAACCGGCTGTTCCAGTGGCACCTGCCACAGCTTGACAGCGTTTGCGGCGGTGCCGGCAGCTGAGGCGTCGGTGGCTTCAGGCGCGGCTGCGGGGGCCTGCGCCGCTGGCGCAGCTGCTGGCGGCGCCGCGGGGTTGGCAGCGCAGGCCGACAGGACGCCCGCGCCCACCGTGACCGCGCTCAAGCCGATGAACTTCCTCCGGGACAACTTGGTCGTGTTCACTTTGATTCTCCTTTCTGGTCAAATCTGGTCAAACTGATTGGACAATGGCTGTCAGTATTTACAAAGACCTACTGCTTCGGCAGTTGATCTTAATGACAGACCGGACGGTTGGTCTAGTTTGGAATAGATTAAGTAGTTGTCAAATTAGTGTGACCATATTCTTGGGAATGGACCTCTGTTCCACTCGTGTTCCACACAGTTTTAAGTGTACTGTTCACGATACACTTCGTGCATCTGCAACGCCGCCATGTCAAACACACCCGACGCACACACAGCTATCTTCCAACCCTCCGGCCGGCAAGGCCGCATCGCCGAGGGCACCACGCTGCTCGATGCAGCGCGGCAGTTGGGCGTGGATGTGGACAGCATCTGCGGCGGGCGGCAGACCTGCGGCAAATGCAAGGTCATCGTCGAGAGCGGCCAGTTTGCCAAGCACGGCATCACCTCTTCGCCCGACCACGTCACGCCGATGGGCGAGGACGAGGCGCGCTACTTCGCCAAACACCCATCAACCAACAACCAATCACCAATTACCAATTGCCGCCTCTCCTGCGCCGCCTGCATCACCGGCGACGCGTTGGTGACCGTGCCGCCGGAGAGCACGTTGCGCAAGCAGGTGGTGCGCAAGGGCGCGAGCGACAAGCCCATCGTCATTGACCCGATCCTGCGGCAAGTGTTCGTCGAAGTCGAGGCCAACGAGCTGGGCGGGCGCAAGGGCGATTGGGAGCGCTTGCAGGAGGCGTTGCAGCGCGAATGGGGTTTGACTGATTTGACGATTGACCTGCCCGCCCTGCGCCAACTCACCCCGGCCGTCAAAGCGGGCAAGCAACGCGTGACAGTCGTCGTGTGGAATGCGCAAGACGTGATTGACGTGCGCCCCGGCTTCCACGATGCGATGTACGGCCTGGCGGTTGACGTCGGCTCGACCACCATCGCCGCGCACCTGTGCGACCTGCACACCGGCGCCGTGCTGGCGACCGAGAGCGCGATCAACCCGCAGATCACTTACGGCGAAGACCTGATGAGCCGGGTGAGCTACGCAATGCTGCACGCCGACGGCTTGAGCAAGATGCACGCCGCCGCCATCGCCGCGCTGAATCAACTGGCGGCCAAAGCGGCCAAGACCGCAGGCGTCAGCACGAGTGACATCTACGAAGCGGTGTTGGTCGGCAACACGGTCATGCACCATATCCTGCTCGGCCTCGACCCGACTGAGTTGGGTGCTGCGCCGTTCACGCTGGCCACGCACGCGCCGGTGGATGTGAAGGCGCGCGATCTGGGTTTGCGTATCAACCAAGCCGCCAACGTACACCTGCTGGCGCTGGAGGCCGGTCACGTCGGCGCGGACAATGTCGGCGTATTGATTGCCGAAGCGCCCGATCAGCAGGACGAGCTGATGCTGGTGATTGACGTGGGCACCAACGCCGAGGTGTTGCTGGGCAACCGCGACGGCGTATGGAGTTGCAGCAGCCCCACCGGCCCGGCCTTCGAGGGCGCGCAGATCGCGCACGGCCAGCGCGCCGCGCCCGGCGCCATCGAACGGGTGCGGATTGACCGCGCCACCGGCCAGCCGCGCTTCAAGGTGATCGGCTTTGACCTGTGGAGCGACGAGCAGCCCGCCCATGACATCAAGGCTACCGGTATCTGCGGCAGCGGCATCATCGAGGCCGTGGCCGAGTTGTTCATGGCCGGGCTGTTGCGGGCGGATGGATTGTTCAACGAGAAGTGGGCAGTAGGCCGTGGGCAGTGGGGCGATGACAGCCCACGGCCCACTCCCTACTCCCCACATCTCCGGTTCAACGGCCGCAAAGGCGAATACGTGCTCGCCACAGCCGATCAGACTTTCAATAGCCAAGAGATCGTGGTGACGCAAGACGACGTGCGCAATATTCAACTGGCCAAGGCGGCGCTGTATGCCGGGTGCAAGCTGCTGATGCGGCGACGGGGTGTGGCGCAGGTGGACAAGATCGTGCTGGCCGGCGCGTTCGGCAGCTACATTGACCCGCTGCACGCGATGGTGCTCGGCCTGTATCCCGATTGCGATCTGGCGAAAGTGACTGCCGTGGGCAACGCGGCCGGCGACGGCGCGCGCATCGCGCTGTTGAACAAGACGCGTCGCGCCGAGTCGGCGGTCGCCGCGCGCGACGTGCATTACATCGAGACGGCGATTGACCCGCATTTTCAGGAGGAGTTCGTCAACGCCATGCACCTGCCGAACATGAAGGATGCGTTCCCGCATTTGGAGGCGCTAGGCGCCTTGCCGGAGAAGGCGGATGTGCCAGCCGAGGATGAGCGGGCGCGGCGCAGAAGGGAGCGGCGAGAGCGTGTATCTACCAGCCCCTTCCCCGATGGGGAGGGGAATTAGGCCCTATGACCCCCCGCACACTGAACGAGAAATATCAGATGCTGCTCGAAGCCCTCGACGGCACGCCGCGCGACTTGGCCCGGCTGACAAAGCGCGTGCATGAAGCGGCGGCTTTGATGCGGCCTGGAACTGACGCGTGGTGCGTCAAAGATGTGATCGCGCATTTGGCCGACATTGAGGTGAAATTCCGCGCGCGGTTTGTGCGCATGGTCGAGCAGGACAACCCGACCGAGCCGGCGATCCAGCCCGACCCATCCAGCCACGACTTGCGCAAAAGCGTGCCCGCGTTGATTGATCAGTTCGCGGCGGAGCGCACCAAGACAACCGACTATCTGCGTGGGCTGACGCACCTGCAATGGCTACGGACATGCGAGCACGAGACCTTTGGCGTGACCAAGCTGCGCAAGCAAGTCGAGATTCTGATCGGGCACGATAATGAGCACCTCGCGCAGATTGTCGAACTGCGAGAGTTTCTGGATAAACACAAAAACACGATCGTCATTGCCGCGCAGGCGGCAATCCAGCCACCTACGACTCTGGATTCCCGCCTTCGCGGGAATGACGACTCCGACTTGAGAGAAACCACATCACATGGGTAACCGCTTCCTCGACCTCCTCGACCGCGCCAAGGCGAACGACACACCCATCCTGGTGGACGGCGCGATGGGCACACAGTTGATGGCTGCCGGCCTGCTGTTCGGCGACCCACCGGAACTGTGGAACGCCCTGCCCGACAAACAGGACAAGGTTCGCGCGGTCTATCACGGCTACCTCGACGCCGGCTCAGACATCATCCTGACGAACACCTTCGGCGGCTCGCCCTTCCGCCTCAAGATGCACAACCTGCAAGACCGCGTGTCTGAGTTAAACAAGGCCGGCGCGGAACTGGCGCGGGCCGAGGCGGGTGAGCGCGTGGTCGCAGGCGACATCGGCCCAAGCGGTGAAATCTTCGAGCCGATGGGATCGCTCACCTACGCATCAGCCGTAGATGGCTTCGCGCGGCAGGCCGAGGGCTTGGCTGCGGGTGGCGCAGATGTGTTTTGGATCGAGACGATGAGCGACCTGAAGGAAGTGCAGGCGGCCGTCGAGGGCGCGCGACTGGCCGCGCCGGGATTGCCGATCGTCGCTACGATGACGTTCGACACGCGCGGCTTCACCATGATGGGCGTCAGCCCGGCCGACGCGATCAACGAGCTGTCCAAGCTGAATCTGGCGGCCATCGGCGGCAACTGTGGCAACGGGCCGGACGAGCTTGAGGCCGTCATCTACGCCATGAACCTGGTGCGCCAGGACATCCCCCTTGTCGGCAAGAGCAACGCCGGCATGCCGGTGTTTGTGGATGGCAAGACGACGTATCAGGCCACGCCCGAGGTGATGGCCGAGACGGCCCGGCGCATCCGCGCGTTCGGCGCGACGATCATCGGCGGCTGTTGCGGCAACACCCCGGCGCACATCGCCGCGATGAAGGACGCGCTGTTCAACCAGCCGCCGCTCGACCCCTCTGCACTTTCGCTGACCGTGCCGCTGGCCAGGCGCCAGGAGGCGGGCAGCGAGCGGCGCGAACGCCGGGCGCGGCGCGAAGCAGTCAACGGATGAAAGTTGCGATTGTGCTGTGCGGGGCGTTGGGACGCGAGGTGATCGCCATCGCGCGCAAGCATGGCTGGCACGTGAGCCTGCACGGCATTGACGCGCAGGCGCACATGCGGCCAGAGCGCATCGCGCCGCTGGTCGAGCGCAAGCTGATCGAGTTGATTCCAAACACCGACCGCGTCATCGTCGCCTATGGCGATTGCGGCAGCGGCGGCGCATTGGATGAGGTGCTGGCGCGCTACAACGTACCGCGGCTGCGCGGGCCACACTGTTACGCCTGGTATGGCGGCGCGTCATTTGATGCGCTGATGGACGAGGAGCCGGGCACGTTCTTCCTCACCGACTTCTTGTTGCGTGGCTTTGATGGGTTGGTATGGAAGGGGCTTGGCCTCGATCGCTTCCCCCAGCTGAAGGACGATTACTTCGCGCACTACAAGCGCCTCGTCTATCTGGCTCAGCGCGAGGACGACGACTTGCTGCGGCGCGCGCAGGCTGTGGCGGCGCGGCTGAACTTGCCGCTCGAAGTGCGCCACACCGGCTACGGCGATTTGGAGACGCAACTCGTCGCGCTGATGCGCGAGATCGGCGCCGCAAAGTACGCGCCGAACCGCCATTCCATCATGCGGGACGGCACTCACGATGCGAAGATTCGCAAAGCGTAAAACGTAAAGCTCGGACGCTTACGTTTTGCGCATTGCGTTTTACTTGTCGATGGCAACCTATCAAATTCTGTATTGGCACGACATCCCGTCGCAGGTGCGGGCCAAGGGCGAGGGCCGCGAACGCGCCAGTGTGCCACTCGCGCAACGCTTTCAAGAGGCGATTGACAACGCGGCAATGGCTGCCGGACTCGTCGGCCAAGATGCCTACACCGAGGCTTTTGCTTGGGGCGAACCGCTTACCCGCGATGGCAGCGCGCAGGACGTGGCAGCCGCCGTCGCCGCCGAGATCGAGTCGCAATACGCCGATATTGATTGGCGGGCGACGGCCTCCAAGATCAAACAGACTTAAACCACGAAAGACACGAAGAGCACGAAGAAGAAATGACTTCGTGTCCTCCGTGTCTTCGTGGTGAAAAGAGAAACCATGAAGTTATTCGGGATGGACACGTCGCAGTGGGTGAGCCTGATGCCCAACGGCCTCGGGCATGTCAAGCCGAATCATTACGGCGACATGCTCAAGATCGCCTGGCAGAACCGCGACGCCCTGCCGCTGGCATGGAAGATCCTCAACGACGGCGTGTGCGATGGCTGCGCGCTCGGCACGACCGGCCTCAAAGACTTCACCATGGACGGCGTGCATTTGTGCACCGTGCGGCTGAACTTGCTGCGCCTAAACACGATGGGGCCGCTCGACCCAAGCGTGCTGGCCGATGTGAAATCACTGCGCAAGTTGAGCGGCAAAGAGCTGCGCGACCTGGGCCGCCTGCCCACCCCCATGCTGCGCAAACGCGGCGACGCCGGCTTCCGGCGCATTTCGTGGGATGAGGCGCTCGACAGCATCGCAGCGCGCATGCGCGAGACGGACCCGCATCGCATGGGCTTTTATCTGACCTCGCGCGGCATCACCAACGAGGTGTATTACGTGGCGCAGAAGGCCGCGCGCTTCATCGGTACCAACAACATGGACAACGCTGCGCGCATCTGCCATTCACCCAGCACGGTGGCGATGAAACAGGCCCTTGGCGTCAGCGCCAGCACGTGCAGCTACAAAGATTGGATCGGCACGGACTTGCTGATCTTCATCGGCAGCGACACGCCCAATAATCAGCCGGTGACGACCAAGTACATGTATTACGCCAAGCAGAAGGGCACGAAGATCGTGGTCGTCAATCCCTATCGCGAGCCGGGGCTGGAGCGCTATTGGGTGCCTAGCGCCTTTGAGAGCGCAATGTTCGGCACCAAGCTGGGCGATGAATTCTTCCAGGTGCACACCGGCGGCGATCTCGCCTTTCTCAACGGCGTGCTCAAACATCTGATCGAGCAGGGCTGGCTGGATCACGCCTTTATCGCCGCGCATACGTCGTGCTTTGAACAGACGGCAGCGCACGTGGCCGCCCAGCCGTGGGAGATGCTGGAGGCGCAGAGCGGCATGAGCCGCGCTGAGATGCTGCGCTTTGCCGAGATGCTGGGCAGGGCCAGGAGCGCCGTGTTCGTGTGGAGCATGGGCATCACCCAACACGAGAACGGCGTGGAGAACGTGCAGGCGATCTTAAACCTTGCGCTGGCGCGCGGCTTCATCGGCCGCAACTTCTGCGGCGTGATGCCGATCCGCGGGCACAGCGGCGTGCAGGGCGGCGGCGAGATGGGCTGCGCGGCGTGGACGCTGCCCGGCGGCGACCCCATCACGAAAGAGAACGCGCAACGCTTCAGCGACATGTGGGGCTTCGACGTGCCTTCGTGGAAGGGGCTGGCGTGCGTGGACATGCTCGACGCCGCGCACGATGGCGAGCTCGACCTGTTCTACGTCGCCGGCGGCAACTTCCTAGAGACGCTGCCCGATCCGCACTTCATCGAACACGCGCTGGAGCAGCCGGCGCTGCGCGTGCACCAGGACATCGTCGTCACGTCGCAGATGCTAGTGGACCCGGCCGAGACGGTGATCCTGTTGCCGGCGGCCACGCGCTACGAGCAGCGCGACGGCGGCACCGAGACCACGACCGAGCGCCAAGTCATTTTCTCGCCGATGATCACCGAGCCGCCGGCCGAGGCGCGCAGCGAGTGGGAAATCTTCATGCAACTCGCACAGCGCGTGCACCCTGAACGGGCGCACCTGATGCATTTTGAGAGCGGGCAAGCGATTCGAGACGAGATCGCCCGCGCCAACCCGACCTATGACGGCATCCAGCACCTGCGCAAGAAGGGGGATCACTTTCAGTGGGGCGGCCGGCATCTGTGCGAGGGCGGCAACTTCAAGACGCCGAGTGGCCGCGCCAGCTTCAACGCGCTCACGCCGCCGGAACACACGCTGGACGACGGTGTCTTCATCTGCAAAACGCGCCGCGGCAAGCAGTTCAACAGCATGATTCACACCGAGCGCGATCCGCTCAACGGCGCGCGGCGCGAGGACGTGCTGATGCACGCCGACGATGCGCAAGCGTTGGGCGTGCGCGAGGGCGATTGGGTGCTGCTGCGCTCGACCATCGGCCAGATGAAAGCGCGGGTGAAACTGGCGAACATCAAGCCGCGCAACGTGCAGGTGCACTGGCCAGAGGGCAATGTGCTGCTGGCCCCGCGCCACTACGACCCCGCCGCCGGCGTGCCGGTGTATAAGGCGGAAGTGACGATTGCCAAGCTGTAATTGGTTGTTGGTTATTGGTTGACTCCTTCCCATTAACCAACACCCAACAACCAACATGTTGACCCAGCCCAACCTCCGGCGGCTGACCGTGCGCAAAGTGCGTGGGGATGAAACGACGCGTGAGCGGGACGTGCTGGCCGTCGAGGAGCCGTTGGAGATTCGCGTCGCCGAGACAGACCTCACAGGTCTTCAGAGACCTGTGAGGTCTATTGCTGTCACCATGCGCACGCCGGGCGAGGACTTTGAGCTGGCGGCGGGGTTTCTGTTCACTGAAGGGCTGTTGAAGCGTCGGGAGGACATTGCCGAAATCAAGTATTGCGAGGACAGCCCCCACCCCCTGCCC
>Ga0224722_1000121_pt1 | contig 44026 bp, 33 predicted proteins | sample Balambano_FR1_Me_FD_161646 | JGI IMG/M metagenome (GOLD analysis project Ga0224722, IMG submission 161646) | Freshwater sediment microbial communities from Lake Towuti, South Sulawesi, Indonesia - Balambano_FR1_MetaG | ecosystem: Environmental > Aquatic > Freshwater > Lake > Sediment | place...
CGCTCTCCAGTGCCTGGGGTTCTGCCTATGTGAACGACTTTGTCGACAGAGGCCGAGTCAAGAAGGTCTACCTGCAGGCGGATGCCCCCTTCCGGATGAACCCGGAAGATCTCAAGCTCTGGTACGTGCGCAACAGCGCCGGTCAGATGGTGCCCTTCTCCGCCTTTGCCAGCACCGACTGGAGCTTCGGCTCGCCCCGGCTGGAGCGTTACAACGGCGTGCCGGCGATGGAGATCGTCGGGGAAGCAGCGCCGGGCAAGAGTACCGGTGACGCCATGGCCGCCATCGAGCAGATGGTGAAGCAGCTGCCGGAAGGCATCGGTATCGAGTGGACCGGTCTCTCCTTCCAGGAGCGGCAGGCAGGCTCTCAGGCGCCGGCCCTGTACGCCATCTCCCTGCTGGTGGTGTTCCTCTGTTTGGCCGCCCTCTACGAGAGCTGGAGCATTCCGTTCTCGGTGATGCTGGTGGTACCGCTCGGGGTGCTGGGGGCCATTGTGGCCGCCACCCTGCGTGGGTTGGAGAACGACGTCTACTTCCAGGTCGGTCTGCTGACCACCATCGGTTTGTCGGCCAAGAATGCGATCCTCATCGTCGAGTTCGCCAAGGAGCTCTATGACAGGGGCATGGGGCTGAGTGAAGCCGTGGTGGAGGCAGCGCGCCTGCGTCTGCGTCCGATCCTGATGACCTCGCTCGCCTTTATCCTCGGCGTATTGCCGCTGGTGATCAGTACCGGGGCCGGCGCCAGCAGCCGCAACGCCATCGGTACCGGCGTGATGGGGGGGATGATCAGTGCCACCGTGCTGGCCATCTTCTTCGTGCCGCTGTTCTTCGTGCTGGTGATGCGCTATTTCACCAAGCACAGCACCAAGCAAGCGCGTCTGGCCCATGCCGAGGAGATCAAACATGACTAAGACCCTGATCGCCCTGAGCGTGACGCTGCTGCTGGGGGGCTGTTCCATGGCCCCCGATTACCAGCGCCCGGCGCTGCCGCAAGGTGCCACCTGGCAGAACAACCAGGCAGGGGAGGCGGCCGTCTCCCCCTGGCGCCAGCAGTTCCTCGATCCCGCCCTGCAGCAGTTGATCGCCACGGCCCTCGAGAACAACCGGGATCTGCGCATCGCGGCCCTCAACGTGGAGGCCTACGAGGCCAGATACCGGATCCAGCGGGCGGCCCAGCTGCCGACCCTGGCGGCCAATGGCTCGGGTACCCGTCAGCAGGGATCGGACGATCTCAGCAGCACGGGGCAGGGCACCATCAGCAGCCAGTACGGCGCCAACATTGGCATCACCTCCTACGAGCTGGACCTGTTCGGCCGGATCCAGAGCCTCAAAGATCAGGCGCTGGAAAATTATCTGGCGCAGGTGGAGACCCAGCGCAGCACCCAGATCGCGCTGATCGCCTCGGTGGCCAATGCCTATCTCACCCTGCTGGCGGATCAGGAGTTGCTGGCACTGAGCGAGGCGACCCTGGCCACTGAGCAGGAGAGCTATGGTCTGACCGAGCACAAGTACCGGCTGGGGGCCGCCTCCGAAATGGAGCTGGCCCAAGGCCGTACCGCGCTGGAGAGTGCCAAAGTGAGCCTGGCCCAGTATCAACGGCAGGTGAAGCAGGATCGCAACGGCCTGGCACTGCTGCTCGGGACTGGCGTCCCCGCGCTGATGACCGAGCCGGCAACCCTGGCCGAGGTGCGGCTGGCGGCCATCCCGGTGGGCGCCCCATCCAGCCTGCTGCAACAGCGCCCGGACATCCTGGCGGCCGAGCACAGCCTGAAGGCGGCCAATGCCAATATCGGCGCCGCCCGTGCGGCCTTCTTCCCGACCATTTCGCTGACCGCGACGGCGGGCACCGCCAGCAACCAGTTGAGCGGACTGTTTGACGGCGGCACCGGTACCTGGACTTTCATGCCGCAGATCAACCTGCCGATTTTTGACGGCGGCAAGCGCATCGCGGATCTGGACGTGGCCGAGGTGAGCACCAGGCAGGCGGTGGCGAGCTACGAGAAGAGCATCCAGACCGCGTTCAAGGAAGTAGCGGATACGCTCGGCGCCCAGGCTGACTATCAGCAGCAATTGCAGGCGCAACAGGCACTGGTGGAGGCAAACCAGACCTACTTCAAGCTGGCGGAGGTGCGTTACGAGAAGGGGGTGGACAGCTATCTCACCCGACTCGATGCCCAGCGTTCGCTGTTCAATGCCAAGCAGGGGCTGATCAGTACCCGTCTGGCGCAGCTGAGCAACCAGGTCGCGCTCTACAAGGCCGTCGCCGGCGGCTGGCAAGCCACCGATGCCGAGGGTGGCAAAGAAAAAAGCTGACAGTAGCCACAGATCTCTCCTTGCGTTATCTTACCGTCACAGGGCGAACCATCAGGTTCGCCCTGTTTGTTTTCAGCAAAAACATATACATATGAAACCCAAGTGACATAATACGTCGTGCAGACAGCGTGTCGGCAGGCTGCAAAACTTGGCTGAGCAGTGGAGATTTTGCGCATTTATAGACGGGCAATTGTAAGAAAGTGTTACGTGTTTCCATGCGAATTAGCAAAAAGTGGCGTTCTTGTGATCGAGCCCCACACTGATGCGTCGCTTGTCACTATTTTTATTTTTGAACTCGGCTGGTAACGATCTATTTGGTCTCGATAGAGGCCTTTCTAGAGGTTGGAAGATCATCTTTTCTGCTTGAAGAGCAGAGAACCTCTACGGGAGAGAGCGTAAATCACTTACTTCAGGAAGGGTTGTTATGGCTGTTCAAGCGGCCAGGAAAGGCGCTAAAATCCGGACTTTGCCCTTGGGGCATGGCAACGATTGACGGCGGTTTTTTTGTAAACTGGCATGTTCAATGTGCAAGAGAAATCGCACTTTTGTCATCAGGGAGCGGTGACAGAATTTTCCCAAGCTGGAGGGCACTATGGCCAACAGCACACACAATCCGGTCAAAAGCAGCAATCTGGGGGCTGTAACCCAGGGGCGGTAGCTATTGTCTTTTTCGTGGTTGGTGTCAGAAATCCGCCATTTGAGCGAGCATGTTCACCACCATGAACAATGGTAACTGGTTCAAAAAGAACCGAATTTCTATTACTTTTCAAGAGCATAACTATGAAGATTCTTGTCACTGGTGGCGCAGGCTTTATCGGCTCGGCGGTTGTTCGTCATATCATTCGGGATACCAACGATTCAGTTATCAACCTCGATAAACTCACCTATGCGGGCAACCTGGAATCCTTGGCCAGTGTCGCAAACAGTGAACGTTATGCCTTTGAGCAGGTGGATATCTGCAACTGCGCCGAACTGGATCGGGTGTTTGCCCAGCACCAACCGGACGCTGTGATGCACCTGGCGGCCGAGAGCCACGTCGATCGCTCAATCACAGGCCCCGCCGACTTCATCGAGACCAACATCGTCGGCACCTACATGCTGCTGGAGGCGGCTCGCGCCTACTGGAACGGTCTGGACGAGGTACGCAAGGCGGCCTTCCGCTTCCACCACATCTCCACCGACGAGGTATATGGCGACCTGCCCCATCCGGATGAAGTCGCCCCCGGTGTGGCACTGCCGCTCTTTACCGAAACCACCCCCTATGCCCCCAGCAGCCCCTATTCTGCCTCCAAGGCCTCCAGTGACCATCTGGTGCGCGCCTGGCGCCGTACTTACGGCCTGCCGACCATCGTCACCAACTGCTCCAACAACTACGGCCCGTTCCACTTCCCCGAGAAGCTGATCCCGCTGGTCATCCTCAATGCGCTCGATGGCAAGCCGCTACCTGTCTATGGCAAGGGCGACCAGATCCGTGACTGGCTCTATGTGGAAGATCACGCCCGCGCGCTCTATACCGTGGTCACCACAGGTGCCATCGGCGAGACCTACAACATCGGCGGTCATAACGAGAAACAGAACCTGGACGTCGTTCATACCATCTGTGACCTGCTTGATGAAATGGTGCCCAAGGCCGGCTCCTACCGCGATCAAATCACCTATGTGGCCGACCGCCCTGGCCATGACCGCCGTTATGCCATCGATGCCAGCAAGATGAGCGCCGAGCTCTCTTGGCAACCGCAAGAAACCTTTGAATCCGGTATCCGCAAGACAGTGCAGTGGTATCTGGATAACCAGCAGTGGGTCAACAACGTCAAGAGCGGCGCCTACCAGTCCTGGATTGAGCAGAACTACGGAGAGCGTGCCTGATGCATATTCTGCTGTTTGGCAAAAACGGCCAAGTAGGCTGGGAGCTGCAGCGCGCACTGGCGCCGCTGGGGCGCATCACTGCCGTTGATTTTGACTCCACCGACTATTGCGGCGATTTCAGCAACCCGGCCGGCGTGGCGGAGGCTGTGCGCCAGGTGAAGCCGGATGTCATCGTGAACGCAGCAGCCCACACTGCGGTAGACAAAGCCGAGAGCGAACGAGAGTTTGCCGAGCTGCTCAACGCCACCAGTGTGGCTGCGATTGCCAAAGAAGCGGAGACATTGGGAGCCTGGTTGGTGCACTACTCCACTGACTATGTGTTCAATGGCAGTGGTGAGCGCCCTTGGCTTGAAACCGATGCGACCGCTCCGCTCAACGTCTACGGCGAGACCAAGCTGGCGGGTGAGCAGGCTGCGGCCCTGTGCTCGCGCCACCTGATCTTCCGCACCAGCTGGGTCTACGCTGCCCGTGGCGCCAACTTTGCCAAGACCATGCTGCGTTTTGGCAAAGAGCGTAGCGAGATGTCGGTCATCAATGACCAGTTTGGTGCCCCGACCGGTGCCGAATTGCTGGCAGATTGTACCGCTCATGCGCTCCGCGTGGCGCAGAACAGATCCGAGGTTGCCGGGTTGTACCATCTGATTGCCTCCGGTACCACCACTTGGTTTGACTACGCCCAGCTGGTGTTTGCCAAAGCCAGAGAGGCCGGGGTTGAACTGGCAGTCACGCAGCTCAATGCGGTGCCGACCAGTTCCTTTCCAACCCCGGCCAAGCGCCCTCATAACTCCCGCTTGGATACCAGCAAGTTCCAGCGCACCTTCGATCTGGTACTGCCGGACTGGACGGTCGGTGTGGAGCGGATGTTGACCGAGATCCTCGGCAAGTAAATCACAGGCCAGGGATGTACTGAATACATCTCTGGTTGACAGGGATAAAACAGAAAGGTGTGGCCTCAAACCACCCTTCTCTTTTGCAATTTAAAAATAAGAAACAAGCATCATGACCAAACGTAAAGGCATTATTCTGGCCGGTGGCTCTGGCACCCGTCTCTATCCAGTCACCATGGCGGTGAGCAAGCAGCTGCTACCCATCTATGACAAGCCGATGATCTACTATCCGCTGAGCACCCTGATGCTGGCGGGTATTCGCGATATTTTGATCATCAGCACCCCGCAAGATACCCCCCGTTTTGAGCAACTGCTGGGGGATGGCAGCCAGTGGGGCCTGAATTTGCAATACAAGGTGCAACCAAGCCCGGACGGCTTGGCACAGGCCTTTATTCTGGGCGAAGAATTTATCGGCTCAGACCCCTGTGCACTGGTGCTGGGCGACAACATTTTCTACGGCCATGACCTGCAGAAACAACTGGAAGCGGCAGCAAGTAAGGACAGTGGTGCAACCGTCTTTGCCTACCATGTGCATGACCCTGAGCGTTATGGGGTGGTGGAATTTGATAAGCAAGGCACAGCTATTTCACTGGAAGAGAAGCCACTGGAACCGAAGAGCAACTATGCGGTTACTGGCCTCTATTTCTACGACAACAGCGTGGTGGAGATCGCCAAGAGCCTGAAGCCATCGCCACGCGGTGAGCTGGAAATCACCGATGTGAACCGGATCTACCTAGAACAAGGCAATTTGTCGGTCGCCATGATGGGCCGTGGCTATGCCTGGCTTGATACCGGCACCCACGAGAGCATGATTGAAGCGAGCAACTTTATTCAGACCATCGAAACACGTCAGGGGTTGAAAGTTGCATGCCCGGAGGAGATTGCTTATCGCCAAAAGTTTATCAATGCTGATCAGGTCCGTGAGCTTGCAGCGCCGTTGGCAAAGAACGCCTATGGAGAATATCTGTTAAGAATGGTCGCCAAAGTCTGATGTGATATGGGAGGCCTCCCATAAAAGTCAAATTACGTATGGATATAAAGATGAATGTAATCAAGACAGCTATTCCCGACGTGCTTATTTTTGAGCCAAAAGTATTTGGTGATGAACGTGGTTTTTTCTTTGAGAGTTTCAATCACAAGCTGTTTGAAGAGGCAGTAGGATATCCGGTGACTTTTGTGCAGGATAATCACTCCAAGTCTTCAAAAGGGGTATTGCGTGGCTTGCACTATCAATTGCCACCTCATGCTCAGGGCAAGCTTGTGCGTTGTGTTGCAGGTGAAGTCTTTGATGTGGCGGTAGATATCCGTAAAAGCTCACCGACCTTCGGACAATGGGTTGGGGTTCACTTGTCAGGTGAAAACAAGCGACAGTTGTGGATTCCAGAAGGGTTTGCACATGGTTTTTTCACTATAAGTGAGACAGCTGAGTTTTTATATAAAACGACAAATTATTATCATCCGCAAAGTGACCGTAGCATATTGTGGAATGACGAAAACTTAAGTGTTCATTGGCCATCAGATAAGACGATCTTATCAAAAAAGGATGAGATGGCGGCTATGTTTTCTGATGCGGAATATTTTCTTTGATTCTTCAGTAGACTTTTATAAAACGGATGGATGATAAATTTTTGATATGTGTTCGGAAAGTGTTTTTAATGGGATATTGTGTTGAGTTATTATTTTCCCAAGGGTTTTTATGAGTCGAGATCATAGTGTATCACCAATGAGTATGTTGTCTTTTTATACCAATCGTCATTTAATTATTACTCTAGTTCGTCGAGAAGTCGCTGCTAGATACCGTGGTTCATTGTTTGGGAATTTGTGGGCCCTATTTACCCCACTTTTCATGCTTGCTGTTTATACTTTTATTTTTAGTGTGGTATTTAAGGCTCGCTGGAGTGGCGGTAGTGATTCGCGTAGCGAATTCGCTCTGGTATTGTTTGCAGGCTTAATGGTATTTAATCTATTTTCAGAGTGCTTTAATCGAGCGCCACGTTTGATACTGGAGAATGTCAACTACGTCAAAAAAGTTGTATTTCCACTTGATATCCTGCCTTGGGTTGCATTGGGTAGTGCCATGATAAATCTAGTGATCAGTTTTCTGGTGTGGATCGCTTTTTATACTATTGCCTTTGGTATTCCGCCTGTTACCGCGTTGCTTTTCCCTGTTGTGATTTTACCGCTTGCCTTTTTAGTCATGGGCGTTTCATGGGCACTTGCTGCGATGGGGGTCTACTTGCGTGATCTTTCACAACTGGTGGGCGTAATCAGTACAATATTAATGTTCCTCTCACCGATATTCTACCCTGTTGAAGCGTTGCCGGAAGAGTATCGCCATTGGTTGAACATCAATCCACTAACCCCGGTGATAGCACAGGTGCGGGATGTGCTCTATTGGGGAAAATTGCCTTCTTGGGAGTCATACGGCATGACATTGATTGCCGGTATAGCGGTAATGTATGCCGGATTTGCCTTGTTCCAGAAAACGCGTAAGGGGTTTGCCGATGTGCTCTGACAAAGTCGCGATTGAAGTACGTGGTTTGAGCAAGTGTTATCAGGTTTATGAGCAACCAGTTGACCGGCTAAAGCAGTTTGTCATTCCTCGCTTATCCCGCTTGTTTAGTGGTGCTGCCAGACAATATTTTCGCGAGTTTTGGGCGCTCCGGGAAATTGATTTCACGATTAAAAAGGGTGAGACTGTTGGAATTATCGGGCATAACGGGGCTGGGAAATCCACGCTGCTCCAGCTGATTTGCGGTACCCTTAATCCGTCTCATGGTGAAGTCAACGTCAATGGCCGCATTGCCGCCTTGCTTGAGCTGGGGGCTGGATTTAATCCGGAGTTCAGTGGGCGTGATAATGTCTATCTCAATGCCAGTGTATTGGGGTTGAGTAAAGAGGATATTGATGCAAGGTTTGATGAAATTGCTCGTTTTGCCGACATTGGCGATTTTATGGAGCAACCGGTCAAGACCTATTCCAGTGGCATGTACGTGCGTTTGGCGTTTGCGGTACAGGCGTGTATCGACCCTGAAATTTTGATCGTCGATGAGGCGCTAGCAGTTGGCGATATTGGTTTCCAATACAAGTGTTTCAAGCGTATGGAGGCCCTGAAAGCGAAGGGGGTAACCATTTTGATGGTGACCCACTCAACAGGCAGTATCCTGGAGTATGCCGATCGTTGTCTGGTGATGGAAGGGGGGCGCCTGATAGGTGATACCACTGATGTGCTAGCTGCGGTGATGGCTTATGAAAAAGGGATGATACTGTCGCAGGAGCAAGCCGATACCTTGGCATTGCCAGACATTGAAAGTGATGGCGATTGTCCATCGCAGTCAGTCCTACTTGAAAAGCAAAAGAGTGAGACCAGTCTGGCGCTGGGTGAGAAGCGATTTGGTTCTGCCCGTGCGATTATCGCCAGCCTGACCATTGTCAAAGCGGATGGTACACCTTTTCATGAAGAACCCCTTGTGAAATCAGGGGAAACACTGACGCTACGTTTTGAACTCTGGTCAAGCCAGAGCATTGAAGATGTGGCATTAGGACTCTCATTAAGCCGGGCCCAAGGTGGTGACATTTGGGGTGATAGCAATATTGCCGCTGGTCACCCCATAACCTTGAAACCCGGTCGTCAGCTGGTGACTTATCAAGTGACCTTGCCAATTAATAGTGGGGATTATTTGTTGCACTGTGGTTTGGCCTCCCTCAAGGGAGGGGAGCGTGAAGAACTTGATCAGCGTCGGCCTATGCAGGCGATAAAGTTCTGGTCTTCCAGAGAGCTGGGTGGCGTCGTACACGCGCCTATTACCGTTCTGGCCTGAATTTTTCGGAGTTATCAATGCTAGCTGCTTTTCTACCTCCTTACCCTTTTCGTGCCCAAGCTGCTCCTTATCTTTGGTGCTATTACCGTTTACTGTGTGAGTGGAAAGATGAATCCGCTTTCTTTATCACCGGGCGCGATTATGTCCGTACTCCCGATGATTGGGAGGGGCGCTGGGAATGTGATCAGGCGGTACAATCTCGGTTGGGATATTCCTTGCCAGTTAACGCCATGCCTGAGCAACATCATTACGCATGGTTGGATGAGAATAGGTTTGATGATTGGCTGAATAAGCTCAATGGGAATCCGATAGAGGCGTTTCGGCGCTTCTTGTGTGAGCGCGACTCGGCTTTTGAGCGTGAACTTGAGGTGTTACTGGATGCAGCTCCGGCTGAACTTGAAGCCATCGTCACTATTTGTAATGTTGCGTCATTGGAGGCGGTATGTGCTGCCCGTGGTCTTCCCGTCATCCATATTGAATTGGGTCCACTGCGTGGCCCCTTGTATCGTGAGACCGGGTATGTCGATTTTCGTGGTGTCAATGGTAACTCTGAGTCAGCACAACGTTATTCCCTCTGCGATGATTGGCAATTGTCACTCACAACCCGAGATCTATTGCATTTTTTCTTGACTCACCCCGAAACTTGTCGGAATTTGCCAGCGCAAACCACTTATGAATATGGGGCTGTGTTGCAAGTCGAAGACGACTCTAATCTGGTTGCTTATGGCAATGGAATGAGCAATCTCGCACTGCTTGCTGCCGCACGTCAGAAAGTGGTAGCACATGATCTGCTTGTTCGCACCCATCCAGGAAGTCCATTTGCGCTTAAAGCTGCGCAGATCAATCTCGATAACTCACCTAATAGTCTATATTTTGTTGCTTTGTGTCGACAGATATTAACTATCAACTCCAGCGTAGGACTGGAGGCGCTTTTACTTGACAAGTCACTAACGGTATGGGGTGATAATTCTTCCAATTTTATATTGGAAGCGCAAGATGATGCTGAACGTATAAAACGGCTCAGTTTCTATCTATTTGGATATTTGGTGCCCTATTCATTGCAGTTAAAACCTGCATATTTACGCTTTCGATTGGGCCAACCTGAACAGCACGATATAATTCTTTGCCATGTGAGTGAATACATGCAACAAGATCACCTTGATCCTAAAATATTTGATGGTCTCCCTTCTTCGGCTCAAGCAGCTGTTTCTATACAGTTTGCCAATCTTGTTCGCGAGCATCAGGCTGATGCGCGAGCTTGGCAAGAGCGTAATGCTGAATTGGCAACCGCGTTGTCTGAACAAGCTGCGTTACATGCCAAGTATGTTTCTGATTATGAAGCTGAAATTGCGCGTCAACATCAGGAGGCTCTTTCTATCATCGAGAGACAACAGAAAAGTATTGAGGAAGCGCATCAGCAGGCTGCAATTATTTCTGAACAGTTAGTTATTGCTTCTGAACAGGCATCAGCGGCATCTGAGCAGGCTGAAGTTTTCTCTGAGCGATTGGCGGTTATCTCTGAACAAGCCGAGTTTTCATCTCGTCAAGTTAATGCTCTTGAAAATCAACTTCAGCATCAGGATGTGCTCTTTCAAGCTTGGCAACAACAAGTGACAACCAGTTTGTCCTGGCGGATAACAATGCCTTTAAGAGTGATGGGCCGGTTGATGCGTGGTGATATTGTTGCATTACAACATGGCTGGCGACAAGTATGCAGCGAAGGTGGCCGTCGTGGCAAACTGGCGCGCATGCTCCGCCCGTTAGTACGTCCTATGGTTATTCTTGCCAGAGACCCATCGTTATTAATGAGAGGGTGGCGTAGTTTGCGACATCATGGAGTCAGAGAGACGTTACATCGCATTAGCCATGTATTGGGTCATCAGTCTCACTATGCCATGCCAGAGGTTATTTCTCTGGGAGATAAAGATACTGCTGAGTTAGTTATTCTAACGACCACACATTGTGGTTATCTTGCCGAATTGATGTGTGCAAGTTTGAAGAAAGTGAATATTCAGGCTGTAGTTCAATATCAAATGCCTGAAGAAGGTTACTTGGATATCTTGCATATCGTCATCTGTCCACAGATGTTCCCTGTTTTACCTGGGCAATATATCGCTTATCAACTTGAGCAGTCAGTCAGTTCTCGTTGGTTCACTGACGATTACCTTGCTTGTCTGGAGAATTCCCTGGCCATTTTCGATTACTCTTTAAAGAATATTGCCTTTTTGCAAGATAAAGGATTGAGCTATCGCCAGATCTATCATCTACCAGTGGGTTTTCTTCCGCGCGAGCTTGCCGACTCGGTTCCTGAGACGGTTGATGTGTTATTTTATGGTGACATTAATAATGATAGACGTAGAGCCTATGTTGCGGAGCTAAAAAAGCATTTTTCAGTGAAAATTATCAATGATCTTTTTGGTGATGCGTTGTATGCCGAAATGTCAAAAGCAAAGGTGATTGTTAACATTCATTATTATGAAGGCGCGTTACTGGAAACAACCAGAATATATGAGTGTTTGTCACAAAATAAAATTATTGTATCTGAAGAAAGTGCAGATATGGATGAGCATTCAGCATTGTTGCCCCTAGTCGATTTTGTGCCAATCAATAATATTGATGAAATGGTAGAGCGAGTTCGCTATTGGGTTAGTGATGATGTTAGACGGAATAAGCGAAGCGTTCAATTAAGAAAGGCATGTGTAGAGACTCCTGATGTTTTTTCATATTATTTTCTGAGAGCATTTTTAGCTCACGATCTTATCACGTATGAACAATTTTATACTGCAGTGGGAGATTCAATTAGTTTTGATTCGGATATGGTATGTTTAGGACTCCCTGAAACAGTCTCCCGACGTGCGGATTTTGATAATGATAATCATTATGGAATTCAGTATTTCCCTGGTCTAAGGCATCGTCTTGGATGGGTTGGCTGTGGTTTGAGTTATAAATTTCTCTTGCATCGCGCAAAAGACCTAGGGCTTGAACGTATAATGATTTGCGAAGATGATATTGAATTTCCTGAGCATTTTTTATCTCGTCTGAAAAGTGTAAATGAGTATCTCAATGAACGAAAAGATTGGGATCTTTTCTCGGGACTGATAGCTAATTTGCATCAAGATACTAATATCTTGGCGTGTACGGACTATAATGGCCAAAAATATGTCACGATTGACAAAATGACTAGTACGGTAATGAATATCTATTCCAGAGATTTCTATGAAAAGCTCTTGGGCTGGGATGATCGAAATCATGATGCAAAAACTAATACAATAGATCGTTATATTGAAAGCCGCAGTGATCTACATGTAATTACTACACCAAAATTTTTAGTAGGACATAAAGAAGAGTTGGATTCCACATTGTGGGGCTTTAATAACAGCACATACCGTGAAATGATCGCGGAAAGTGAAAGGCTTTTGGGGCTAAAGTTAGATGAATTCAGCTCTAAACAATCGTGATAGTATGAAAAGCAATCACTGGCTCGACGTTTGTCGAGCCAGTGCTATCCTGCTGGTTCTATTATCACATGGCAGACGCTTGTTGCTTCCCATTTTTCCAGATGCTCAACTTTTCAAGTTTGGTGGTTTTCTCGGGGTTGAGATATTCTTTGTGTTATCTGGTTTTTTAATAGGCTCAATTATTATAGAAAAGAGTTCTAAAAGTGATAGCCGTTGGCACTGGATTCCTAAATTTTGGGGGCGTCGTTTTTTACGGACCTATCCCAACTATTTATTGTTCTTACTCTTAAATTGGCTGATTATTGACACATGGCGACCTGAATCTGCACCAGAATTATGGCGTTATATGACATTTACGCAAAGCTTGTTGTCGCCCCATCCTAGTTTTTTTGGTGAAGCATGGAGCTTGGTAATTGAAGAAATATTTTATTTTTTTATACCAATACTAATGCTTTTTACTTGGCAAGGTTCGGCTATGCGGACATTGTTGGTTACTCTTTTTATATTGCTAGTGTTTTCTTTGATGATGCGCATAATCTTTGTGTGTTTAGATCCCGAATTGACATTCAATCAAGTCAGATCTACAGCATTATTACGTCTTGATTCAATTATGATTGGGGTCTTAACCTCTTATATTTATTGCCATGATAAAATATGGCGAGATGTAACAATTAAGGCTGCACCTTTCTTAGCTTTGTTGCTAATGCCCGTTATTATTATCTCGATGCAGCCAGATGAAGTTATGGATGACAGCCTATTATTAAAGATTTTATTATTTCCAATAGCGAATCTCGCTGCTGCTGGTCTGATTATTTTTGGTATTAACTTAGAGGTTAATAACTTATTCTATAGATTTGTAAAACCAGTGGCTAGATGGTCATATTCTGCGTATCTCGTAAATTTATTAGTGTTAAGTGCTATGGAGTTCTATTTGCCAAATGTGACAGAGGATACTGCTATTTTATATTGGCTTGGTTTTATATTTGCTACACTAATTGTCTCTGCGGTTATTTATAACGTTTTTGAACGAAATATTTTACTGTGGCGTGACCACTGGATTAAATAGCATGTCTCAATCTTATTTATCTATTTCTGTGGTTGCGTATTGTACTGAAAAGTCAATGATAGCAAGTACTTTTAAAAAATTACAGAGAGCAGTAACTGATGCTGGGGTTGTGAGTTCCTTGATAGTTGTAGACCACTCTCCATCGAGTGATTTTGCTATTAAAAATGAAGATATAAGCAAGAGTTTTATAGGTATTCATCACTTGATTTTTGCACAGTCAAATCCTGGGTTTGGTGCTGGTCATAATCAAGCATTACAGAACGATTCCAAATACCACCTTATCCTCAACCCTGATCTTGAAGTTGCCCCAGATGCACTGAAAAATGCACTCGATTTTATGGAGCAGCATCCAGAATGTGGATTATTGACACCTTTCGCTACATGGGAAGATGGTCAGGTACAGCGGCTTTGCAAACGCTATCCAACCGTATTTGATTTACTTTTACGCGGTTTTGCGCCTGCGTTTGTGAAGAAGTTATTTCAGATGCGCTTGGCAAAATATGAGATGGCAGATCAGCTCAACAATCATGACGTACTGTGGGACCCACCCATTGTCAGTGGTTGTTTTATGTTGTTTCGCACAGATGTTCTGCAGCAGCTCGGAGGCTTTGACCCTCGCTTTTTCCTCTATTTTGAAGATTTTGACATCAGTTTACGGGCAGGAAAGATCAGCCGGATTGCCTATGTCCCCCAGGTGAAGGTTGTCCATCACGGTGGTCATGCATCGCGCAAAGGCTGGCACCATATCTGGATGTTTGGGCGTTCCATGGTGACTTTCTTCAATATTCACGGTTGGCGTTGGTGGTAATGGCAGATATCAAAAGTACAGTCTTGGTGACTGGTGCCAACGGATTTGTAGGCAAGGCGGTCTGTGAACACTTGCTGGTGCTGGGGGCGAATGTGAAAGGTGCGGTGCGAAGTCACCCGTTTGCTTCGTACCATGTTCAGGCTCCCTCTTTGACTGCCGATGCAGACTGGACAGCCCAATTGCAACAGGTGGATGTGGTTGTTCACTGTGCTGCCAGGGTGCATGTGATGTCGGAGACAGCGACGGCATTTCGAGCGGTGAATACAGAGGGCTCCCTCACTCTTGCCCTGCAGGCGGCTGAGGCAGGGGTAAAGCGCTTCATCTTTATCAGCTCGATCAAAGTGAACGGTGAGCAGACTGAGCCAGGCAAGCCATTTGATGAGAATGTGCAGAGTCCGCCAGAAGATCCCTATGGACGTTCTAAATATGAGGCGGAGCAGGAGCTGATGGCACTCGCGAATGAATGTGGCATGGCTGTGACCATCATCCGTCCTCCTCTTATTTATGGGGCAGGAGTGAAAGCTAACTTTGCCAGCATGATGATGTGGGTGCGTAAAGGGATCCCACTCCCTTTTGCCCGTTTGAACAATGCGCGTAGCTTGTTGGCGTTACCTAATCTGTGTGACTTCATTGCCCATGCGATGGCACACCCTGCCGCAGTGAACCAGGTCTTTTTAGTCGCAGATCCCGTCGCAGTGTCGACGTCGCAGTTGTTGACGGCGATTGCTGATGCAGAAGGGGTTAGCTGTCGGCTCTTTTATCTTCCACCAGGAATACTAAGAGGGCTTGGACGCTGTTTGGGAATTGATGCCAAGCTACAACGGATCTATGGCTCTCTGGAAATGGATACCCGCAAGGCTCAGAGCAGATTACAATGGTCGGCACCCTATTCGCTCTCTCAGACCCTATCTCTGATGGCATCTTCTCATAGTGAGTCGTCTTGATGCTGGCATTTGTTTTGTTATTGATGTTTTGTCTGTTTCTTTCAATCACCATGACCGGACTGCTCAGGCGCTACGCCCAGACCCGCTTGCTTGACCGACCCAATCATCGCAGTTCGCATCAGGTGCCCACTCCGAGAGGTGGTGGAATGGCGATCGTGACCACCTTTCTATTGGCTGCCCCTGTGTTTGTCGGCCTGCTCCCATTGCCATATGGCATATCCCATAGCAGCTTCGCATTGATATGGGTTGCGGCTTTGGGGATTGCTCTGGTTGGTTTTGTCGATGATCACATATCTCTCAAGCCCAGAACTCGTCTTATTGTACAGAGCATTGCGGCAGCCTTGGTCGTATCTGCTGTTAATGGTTTACCTGAACTGACCTTCTTTGGCTGGCAGCTGGATCTCGCTTGGTGTGGTTATCTACTGGCCTGGCTGGGGGTTATCTGGTTTATCAATCTGTACAACTTTATGGATGGCATCGATGGTCTAGCGGCAGGTGAGGCCCTTGTCGTCTGCCTCTTCATGGCGTTATTTCACTATCTGGTTGGGAGTGAGTGGTCGTCTGTGGGCTTGCCCCTGCTACTTGGGGTCTCGGCTGCGGGGTTCCTGTGCTGGAATTTTCCGCCGGCCAAGATTTTTATGGGAGATGGAGGGAGTGGTTTTCTTGGTTTGCTGATAGCGTCTCTGATGCTGCTGGATGCTGCCTCCGCGCCCCAATTCCTGTGGGCATGGCTTGTTATGCTCGGAGTTTTTGTAGTTGATGCCACCTGGACCTTATTGAATCGCTATCGTCTCAAATGTCGTTTGAGTGAAGCTCATCGGACCCATGCATTCCAATATGCGGCGAGATATTGGCAGAGTCACCGAAACGTGACACTAGCCGTATTTCTTATAAATTGTCTCTGGCTTGCACCTATAGCCGCGATGATTGTATCGAGTCAGCTCGATGGTTTCCTCGGGTTGTCCATCGCTTATTTGCCGTTAGCCTATCTTGCGTATCATCTGAATGCAGGAGTGCCGGAATGAAACATGAGTTGTTTCCTGCGGGGAGCTGGTTGCTCACTTTCCTTGGTTCCTTGTCCCGTACCAGCAAGCGCGTAGTGTCTGTCGCAGTTGATGTCATTCTCATTACGACGACATATTGGGGGGCCTACTGGATCAGGCTCGAGCGCAGTTGGCCAATCGATAGCCCTCATCACTGGGCGTTGCTAGGGCTAATCATCTTTGTCAGTATCGGCCTGTTTATTCGTCTGGGGCTGTATCGTGCGGTTTTGCGATATGTCAGCTTTCGAGTGCTCTGGACAATCTTGTTAGGGGCATTTCTTTCTACCTGTTTTTTTGTTTTATCTGCGTTTTACTTCGATATTTTCTTGCCCAGAACCGTATCGGTTATCTATCTCTCCTTTCTGGTACTGTTGGTCGGTGGCGTGCGTTTATTCTTTCGGGCATTGCTAAATACAACCCGTTTAGCACGTACACAGGTATTGATCTATGGCGCTGGCTCTTCGGGACGTCAGTTACAGGTGGCATTGCTGCAAGGTAATGAGTTTTACCCGGTCGCCTTTGTTGATGATGATCCCGGTAAACAGGGCTGTGTGATCCAGGGATGTACCGTTTATCACAGTGCCCAATTACCAACTCTGATTGAGCTCCATGGTGTACAGAAGATCTTGCTGGCTATCCCGAGCAGCACCCGGGCACGCCGCCAAGAGGTGATCAAGGCACTTGAACCCCTTTCTTGTGAAGTACTTTCTATCCCGGGCATGGCCGATTTGGTTAACGGTTCTGCGCGCATAGATCAGCTCAATGAGGTTTCTATCGACGATCTGTTGGGAAGAGACCCTGTAGAACCTGTGACCAGATTGATGGAGGCCAATATCACAGGTAAGGCCGTCATGGTGACTGGTGCTGGAGGATCAATTGGTTCTGAGCTTTGTCGCCAGATCTTGCGGTGTCATCCCTCTAAGCTTGTATTGTTCGAGTTATCTGAATATGCCCTCTATGACCTACATAAAAATTTGAGCGAACAGTGTCAGCGTGAAGGAATCGCAACTGAGCTAATACCGCTATTAGGGTCTGTGCAGCGCCAGCATCGCCTCAAAACAGTGATGCAGAGCTTTCGGATCCAGACCGTCTACCATGCGGCAGCTTACAAGCATGTGCCACTGGTCGAGTTCAATATCATCGAAGGGGTACGCAACAACGTATTTGGTTCGCTCTATGCGGCGCAGGCCGCTATTGAAGCCGGAGTGGAAACGTTCGTGCTGATCTCCACCGATAAAGCTGTGCGCCCGACCAATACCATGGGGGCTAGCAAGCGTATGGCTGAGTTAGTTTTGCAAGCTTTGACCCGTGAAAAGCATCAAACCCGTTTTTGCATGGTTCGTTTTGGGAATGTGCTCGGTTCTTCCGGTTCTGTGGTGCCGTTGTTTCGACAGCAGATAGATAAGGGCGGACCAATCACCCTGACTCATCCCGATATAATTCGTTACTTCATGACAATTCCAGAGGCTGCTCAACTAGTGATACAAGCTGGTGCCATGGGGGAGGGGGGCGATGTGTTTGTGCTCGATATGGGGCAACCTGTACGGATCATGGAATTAGCCAAGCGAATGATCCGTCTGAGTGGCCTGACTCTACGTGATGAGTTACGACCCGATGGTGATATTGCAATCGAGGTAACCGGTTTGCGGCCGGGTGAAAAACTCTATGAAGAGCTACTGATCGGTGATGACGCCAGAGGCACTGAACATTCCAGGATCATGGTGGCGCAAGAGACTTGGCTTCCTTGGTTGCGACTGCGTCCCTTGTTGGCGTCATTGGATGATGCTTGCCACCGTTTTGATCACCGGCAAGTTCGTGACATCTTGATGAATGCGCCGGCTGCATTCGAACCGACAGATGGCATCTGTGATCTGGTCTGGTTGGCCAGACAACAGACTATCTCAGAGGATGATAATGTCGTGCAATTTTCTTCTTATAATATTGATTTTTTACTTGCTAAAAACTGAGATTTTATGCTTGCAATTATTACCTGCCCAGTAGGTGATTTTTTGGTCGAACGAGTTGTGCTTGGACTAGATTGGCTACTCAATTCATCAAATTGTAGGTAAAATCTTGTTCCATTAGCTCGGATTAATACCAGCTATTTGTATAAAATTGTCGAAAGTGACACATTTGAGTACGCTTTGTGGCGACTAAGATGAAAGCGACCCATTTTGTGTCGCTATTTTTTTCCATCAATGATAAAACGTTCGACTGAATAAGATTTTGTTGTTGATATTGACATTTTGGTTTTTTAGTGAGCGCGCTGGGAGCTGTAACTCAGGGGCGGTAGCCAATTCATTTTGCTATATAGCAGATGGATTATTTAATAATAACCTATGGTTGTACAGTCATAAGTCATTAAAATACAATGAGTTAGGGTGTTTTTGTTACTTTTTTAAAGTTCTGGCTGTGAGTTTTTTGTCAGTTGACGGTAGGGCTGCGGTTTGGACACGATCATTATCGTGTTTATTTGTTTACCTATTTGGCAGGCAGGATGCTTACGGTAAATCGTAACAATAAATCGTAGCAATTGTCCGGTATTCTTGAATAATTGCTTTGTCAGTTTATGGCCAAAAATAATTTCTGCCTTTTTCGCGCAACGTTATAGCACTATGCATGTAAGCATGGTTGGCAATAGCAAGGGATAAAAGATGTAAATTTACTTGCATCAACAGCATTAATTATAATCAATTTTTAATAATAATATGAAGTCAAATCCAAAAGGATGCTGTTCTGTATGCAAGCAAGGGGATAATACAAGGATCAAATCATGGAAATGTCAGGTCTGGTAGCTTTTATTGGCACTGCATTAGCTATCGCATTGTTGCGTCCGCTGGCAGGTAAACTGCAACTGGTTGACTTGCCTAATCAACGTAAACGACATATAGGTGCTATTCCGTTGATTGGTGGGCTTGCTGTCAGCATAGGTGTATATTTAAGCGTTTTTATGACTATGCCCCTCTCTTTTCCCATGATGATGTTACTACTCTGCGCTGGCGCTATGATGGTGATTGGCGCGGTAGATGATGCGCTCGATATCTCACCCAAGTTGCGGCTTGGGTTACAAGCCGTGTTAATCATTTTTTTGTGTCTATCCACCGAGGTGGGTTTACATCACTTTGGTGATTTACTGGGGCTAGGTGACATTCACTTGCCTTGGGGAGAGGTTTTGGTAGCTGTGCTTGCGGTTTGTGCAGCTATCAATGCGTTCAACATGATGGATGGTATTGATGGACTAGCAGGTTCAATGGCTGGGATCAGCTTGGTTGGATTGGCTACATTATTCAGCAATACCATGCCGGATGTGGCTAATTTCTCTTTAGTCATTGCCATTGCTTTAGTGCCTTATTTGGCGATCAACCTCACTATTCCCCCTTTCAAACACAAGATCTTCATGGGCGATGCCGGCTCAATGTTCCTGGGTTTCATCATCGGTTTCTTAGTCATCTATGGTTCCCAAGTTTCCGAACAACGTCCGGCATTCAGACCGGTGATGGCCTTGTGGCTGATGGGTTTACCACTGATTGACATGGTCGGGATCATGATCCGGCGTATCCGCAAAGGCCAATCTCCCCTGAAAGCCGATCGCAACCATCTCCATCATATATTGTTACATGCCGGATTTACCCATCGTGAGGCCTTGTTATTAATGGTTGTCACCAACCTTGGCATCGTTTTTATGGGAATTTTGGCGGAGAAAGCCAAATTACCTGAATGGTTAATGATGGCTATCTATTTACTGCTGTTTGCAGGTTACAGTTTATCTCTTACCCATGCGTGGCGTATCGGTCGTTGGGTCAAAACTTACAAAAATCAGATCGGCAATAATATTAAATAGTTATTTGTGGTTTTTTTGAGGGGGGATTGATTCGGTATGCTAATTTACGTCACTAGCTTGATACTTTTATAAGTTCTGCAGTCTAATTTTACGCTGTAAAATTTCAGGAATTTTGCTATGTGTATTAAAAATGTCAACATATGATCAAGAATAATATATTAAGAAATACATTCTGGATGATGCTGGAAAAAGGAAGTCGTCTAGTTATAGGTGTTTTAGTTAGCAGCCTCATGGCTAGACACTTAGGGCCTGATGGGTTTGGTCAACTCAATTATTTTATTTCTCTGCTAACGATTGCCTCTGTCCTCAGTTCGCTTGGCTTTAATAGAATTATAGTCAGAGAGGTCACCAATCATCTTATAAATAAAGTTTTTTGTGACAATACTGTAGTCACTGCATTTTACATGAGATTAATTTTTTCATTTTTATTATGGATTGTTGCAAGTGCTATTTCTCTGTTATTCTTCCCAGAAGATATGGTGTTTGTGAGCATTGTCTTTTTCTCTCTATTTTTTATTTCCTTCGATGTTTTTGATTTTTATGCTCAGGGCTTTTCTGACTTTAAGATTATTAGTCTTTGCCGGCTGACTACTTTTTTGATGTCATCACTGTTCAAGATTGGTGCTGTTTTGTTTGGAGGGGGAGTTACTGCATTCGTTTGGTTGGTGATGATTGAGTACTTATTAGTGGCTGTGCTTTTTTATGTGCTCTATATTAGAAGGCGCCACATTTCTCTATCTCTCTCGCAAGTAAAAGTACCACGGGGTGTTGAGCTGGTGATGGAGTCCTGGCCAGAAATAATCGCAGGATTTGGGGCGATACTCTTTATGCGCCTTGATCAGATCTTTTTACAGTGGCTCGCAGGTGATGCAAGTGTCGGTATCTATTCTGCTGCGACTAGGATAACCGAGGCGTGGTATTTTTTACCATCAGTAATAATTGCTACTACTTTTCCGAAATTAGTATCCTTGCGTAACTCATCTTATGAACAGTACTTTGATGGCATTCGAGCATTAATGTCTTTTTTAGTAATACTTTCTGTTGTGGTTGCTCTCTTTTTCAGTCTAACAGCTGATTGGATTGTGGCTCTGCTCTTTGGTCAAAACTATGCCGAAAGTGCCAACGTTATTGTATTACATACTTGGGGGGGAATTTTCCTGTGTATGGGGATCACCTCTGGCTCTTGGTTAGTAGCCGAACGAAAGCTAAAGTTGAATTTGCAACGAAATTTATTTGGTCTTGCGGTCAGTGCTGTAGCTAATTGGACGTTGATTCCGCTATATGGCGTGACTGGTTCAGCAATTGCAACAGTTGCAGGACTCGGCGCTGCATTTTATTTCTTTGATTTACTACATCCTCAGCTTAGGTCTATGTTCTGGCTCAAGAGTAGTGCGTTTTCCCCAACTTATCTTTATCGCTTTATCCGTGCTCGGAAATAACATCTTTATGAAATTTAAATCTATCTATAAACATCTTCATCATTCATTTTTTCGGCAGGGTAACAAATTAGAAAAACCCATTGTCATTCAGTTTCCGATTATTGATATCTGCAATTCTCGCTGTCAGATGTGTCGTATCTGGGAGAATAAAAAAAGTCAAGATATCAAGGTCGAGGATTTACGCAAAGGATTGAGCAGTGAGTTATTCAGCCACGTTGAAGGGATCGGTTTTAACGGTGGTGAGCCTACTTTGCGTGATGACTTGCTTGAATTGGTTGAGGTAGTGCTTGAGCAGCTACCTAATCTTAAGCAAGTATCCCTGATAACGAATGCTTACAAATATCTGCAAGTAATCGAGCAGATTGAGAAGATGGGGCATCTTGTCAAATCCCGTGGCAAGCATTTTGATGTCATGGTCTCACTGGATGGCTTCGGCGATGTGCATGACCGTGTACGTGGCCGTACCGGCAATTTTGAAAATGCCAAGAAGGTCCTGGCATTTCTGAGTGACTTTGACGGAGTGGATAACGTCAGGATTGGCTGTACCGTTATTCGGGAGAATGTTTACCACCTGGCAGATTTATTCGAATTTTGTGTCAATCGTGGGTTGTATATCAAGTATCGTCAAGGAGTCCCCCATCAGCGGCTATATACAGAGAATTTGTTAGACCCATATGCGTTAACTTTTGAAGAAAAATATGAGTTTGTTGAGTTTCTCGAGGGGCTCATCAAGTATTACGAGCCGAGCCCGTTGCAGCGTTTCTTCTATCGTTCACTGATTGACCAAATTCTGTATGACAAACCGCGGGCGGCGGGATGTGACTGGCAGCATCGTGGGGCTACCATTACTGCCAAAGGCGAACTCGCATATTGTGCGGTTAAAAGTAAAGCGCTGATGAATAATATTGCCGATGGGGATCCTATGCAGGCCTATTTTGGCAATCAACCTCATTTAAAGGATATCCTCGCCAATGAGTGTGCCAATTGCCACCATGACTACGTTGGTTTGCCCAGTCCGGCTGTTTATCGTCGGATGATGGTAGCGCGGATTGATGAGCGGATTGGTCTTAAAGAGAAGTTGCGTCGAGTGCCCGGGTTTGCAACGGTCAATCGTTATCGTCAACGCTATGGTTACAGCAAGCAACTTCAATATTATCGGGCTCAAGGTGATCAACCGCATGTATCCGTTGAAGGCAAACAGGTCCTTATCTGTGGCTGGTATGGTACCGAAACCTTGGGTGACAAGGGGATCATCGGTGGGGTGATGCATGCGCTGCGGCGCCAGCTTGGGGAAGATACTCGTTTTGTCGTGGTTGCCCTCTATCCCTATATCAGTGAAATGACTCGCCGCCAGATGCCGGAGTTTCGTAATACCCGGATCGTGGCACCCGAAGAGGGAATTGGTCTGGCTCGTCACATGGATTATGTGGTGTTTGGTGGCGGCCCTCTGATGGCAATCGATTCATTGGCCCCAATGCAGGCTATCTTTGAGCGCGCCAAGCAGGGGGATGCTCGTACTATCGTGGCAGGGTGTGGTGTGGGGCCACTGGGCGATGCCTGGCATAATGACAGCATTGCCACCATCTTGCGCTTGGCTGATATCAGGGTTTACCGGGATGCCCGTTCGCGTGACTATGCAGAGCAAATTGGTGTCGATGCAGCGCAAGATCCGGTGGCAGAGGATCCAGCCTTTACTTGGCTGGCCAGTATTGCGGAACAACTGCCAAGTAAAACACCTGATCCAGAGCATCAGACTCTGCTGCTGGGGCTGCGTGATTTCCCCTATCAGGAGTACGCACGCCACATCCCGCTTGCTCAGGCACTGGCCATTCGTGACAACTATGAACGGGTTGTGGTGGAGGCGCTGACTCAACTAGCCGTTAAACGACCCAATCTAGTGATCCGGCCACTGCCTATGTGTACCAATCACTTCGGGTCGGATGATCGCTGGTTCTATCGTCGTCTATTCCGTCAGCAGCCCAAGCTCGAGGCCGTGCTGGATTATTCATTGCTGGGACCCGAGATGGCGCCGCTGCCATATTGTGAGGCATTCAGGATGGCTGATGCATTGCTGGCCATGCGCTTCCACTCGCTGGTATTTGGCCTGGGGCTCGGGGTGAACTCGGTAGGCATGGACTACACCCTGGGCAAGGGCAAGGTCCGCTCTCTGGCTGAGCGTTTTGGTGCACCTTTATTGGGCATGACAGAGCTCAAGGTTGAGGAGTTGGTCACAGCATTAGAGTGTGCACTCGATGCTCCTCCTGCCACCCCCATCGCTATGGAGCAGCTCGGTTTCGTCCCTGCGTTGTTGGCGAAACTGCAGGGGGAACAAGCATGAGGATCCTCCACCTTTGCTATAGCGACCTGGATGGTGGTGCTGCGCGGGCCGCCTTTCGTTTGCACCAGGCCCAGCGTAGCCAGGGTCTCGACAGTCACATGCTGGTGATTAATAAATGCTCGGATGACCCTTTCGTGCATACGGTCTCTGGTTTGCAGCAATTGCGAATCAAACTGGCTTCTGCATTGAGCCGCTTACTTCTGCGTGGCCAGAAAACGCCCAATCCGGTGCATCACTCACTCAATCTGTTTCCCTCAGGTCTGCTACGTGAAATTGACCGCTTGGCCCCCGATGTGGTCAACCTGCACTGGTTGGGGGGAGAGATGCTGTCGATCGGGGAGATTGGTCGAATTCGTCAACCAGTGGTCTGGACATTGCACGATATGTGGGCCTTTAGCGGGGCTGAGCATTACGACGATGACAAGCCATCGCAACGCTATCAAATGGGGTATCACCGCGAGAGCCGCCATGAGCAACATGGCGGGCTGGATCTCGATCGCTGGACCTTCAGGCGCAAGCAGAAGGCATGGGCTGGCAAATCATTTCAGATTGTCACCCCCAGCCACTGGATGGCCGACTGTGTCCGGCAAAGCACCCTGTTTGCCGGCTTGCCGGTGTCGGTGATCAGCAACTGTATCGATCACACCCTGTACCGTCCGCTGCCCCGTGAGCTGGCGCGGGAAGCATTGGGATTGCCGCAAGACAAGCAGTTGCTGCTGTTTGGCGCCATGTCGAGCACCTCGGATCCCCGCAAAGGTTATCACCTGCTGATCCCGGCATTGCAACAGCTCAAAGTTGAGGGTAAAGCGGAGCAGGTCGAACTGGTGGTGTTTGGTGCCAGCCGCGGCGATGCTGAACAAGTCACGGGGATTAAGACCCACTATATGGGACGTCTGCACGACGATATCAGTCTCTGCCTGCTTTACAACGCAGCAAACCTCTTTGTTGCCCCTTCGCTGCAGGATAATCTGCCCAATACGTTGGTCGAGTCATTGGCCTGTGGCACCCCTTGCGTTGCGTTTGATATTGGAGGAATGAAGGATTTAATCTGTTGCACCCCAATGGGGAAATTAGTCTATAACATCGAGTTATCAGAGTTGACACTAGCAATTTCAGAACAAATAAGAATGCCAGTTAGTAAATATGAAATATCAATGACATCATCTTTAGTAAGATTGCCATCAGTTGTTTCAGATAAATACACAGAGTTATATCGTACAGCTAGTTCACTTGGTAAGAAAAAATGAAAGGGTATTAACTATAATGGGAACGGTTTATACCACAAGTCATAGTCATTTTATTAAACGAAAAAAATCTATACGATATACTGTCGCCTATTTGTATCTTTTTTTTCTTTTTTTATCTCCATTATTATATTTGACAGGGTCAGCCGAGTTTGTCACTCCATTAGTGGTATCAAATTTCATAAATATACCATCGCTATCAGGTGTTAATTATATAGTAATGATTGTTGCTATAATTGCATCCATCAACATAAAAAAAATTAAAGTATTGCTGACGTTTATATGCATGGTTTTTTTATTTCTTTTCATTTCATTCAGAAATATCAATGAGATTAACTTTTTCTATTCATTAATATCTCAGTTGATAATAATCTCGCCTGCTTTTATATTTTTATTCAGTAGGAGGCAATTGAGTTTTATTGACGAGGCATTTGTTAGAAAAATTCTTATTGCATATATTTCATATTGTGTTTTATCTATTATTATTCATTATTTTATTTTAGCGTACGCAAAATCAGCGGGTATACATTTCCCCAATGAAAGAATGGTTGGCATATTCAAAAACCCTAACCATATGGCTGCTTTTGCAATACTAACACTAATATTGTCTTATTATCTGAGCATTCACTTTCATCGAACTACATTTAGCATGGGTGTCTTCGTAGAAGTGTTATCAACTGTATGTGTTTATTTATCAGGAAGTAGGTCTGCTCTTTTACTACTGATTATGATCGTAATTTATAAAAGGTTATTTTTGTCAAAAAGTAGAGTGTTTCTTTTTTTTTCCATCATCTTCGCGAGTGTTTTCTCATTGTATGTGGTATATCACACACCATCAATAAGCGAGTTGATTGCTATTTTTTCGAAGCGAGATGCTAGTGAACTTGAAAATGCTGGAAATATGAGGATTTCCATTCTCATCGACATGCTAAGGGAGTTTAGCGCCATTTCACTTGTTAGTGGTGATGGAAGTGGAGAGGGAACAGCAGTCTTTATAAAATTACAGAGCATGTTAGGATATAAAGTTACATGGCTAGATAGTAACGTAAATGCAATTATTTACACTTATGGCTTAATATTCTTCACGTTTGTATATTTTGCAATGATTGCTGTTACGGTTCACTCTATCTATACAAAAGAAGTCAAGGCTATGATGTATCTTTACATATGCTGGTTCTTTTGGTTTTTTAATATTTCAGAATATTTCCCAATTATATTCATAGCATTCCTTGTAACTGCAAAGGCCGCTACTGAACCGAATCAGTCCCCATCTCCGACTGTGGTATAAGATAATAGAGGGTTGATGATGCTATCCATAATCACTGTTGTTTATAATGATTATGACGGTATAAGAAAAACCATTTCCTCCATTGTTAATAACTCTAAACTATTAGCAACCAGAGATTTTGAATATATAGTCATAGATGGGGGGTCTACTGATAAGACATTAGATATCATATATAAAAATGATAGTGTGATCGATGTATTAATATCAGAGAAAGATAACGGTATATATGATGCAATGAATAAGGGGGTGCACCTATCTAAAGGAGATTGGGTCTATTTTTTAAATGCAGGTGATGTTTTAGATTGTGAGAAAGTGTTATTAACTTTACTCAACAAGCTTGGTAGTACATCTAATAATATTAATATGCTTTATGGTGCCTACCGTGCGGACGGGGAGCTAAAAAGTCAAAAATGCACTTTGTCATTCTTAATATCGCATATGTTAAATCACCAAAGTATGATTTACCATCGTTCTCTTTTTGAGCATGGCTATGACATTCGCTATCGCTTTTGTGCTGATTATGCTCATCTGCTGTCTATATGGCCGCGCCTTAAACCCCAAGCACTGGATCTTTGCATTGCTAATTTTGATACCACTGGCGTCAGCTCACAAGCGTCCAATAAAGCACGGATGTGGCAAGAGCGATTACAGGCTGTATGGCGCTCAGAGCTGAATATTTTTCAAAAAATACGCCTCAGCAGCCGTGGTTTTATTGCTTGGCCATACCATATTATAAAAATTAAATTGAGTAAGGTAAGATAAAATGGAGGCACCAAACGATATAGTTCGCCTTCTTGTTGGCGTTTGTGTAACCAAGCAAGATTGGATAACAAATCATCGTTCACTATATGCCTCATTTTCTAATATTGCAAAGCAATGGGAAAACAAGGTTCTTTTCTATGTTGTTTTGCAAGGTGTGAGCAATGAAGAACATGTTGATTGCCTTAACATTGATACAAAATTAAACATAGATATTCTCAAGACAACGTTTATGGGGGTCTCAAGAGCCCGGAATATTTGTATTGAAAAGGCAAAGTACGTTAATTCAGAGTTTATACTGTTTCATGATGCCTCTATATATTGGACACCACCTGCTGCTGAATTTATTGCCCAGTATCGTAATGATACCCTGGTTACTAAAGTAAAAGTGAGCTTCTCCGCTATGACCGAAGAGGGAAATGCTACGCTCGGTCAAAGCTCATCTCATTCTATAGTGAGAAAAATCAATCCATTTTACGATGCTTATGTTTGGTCATATTTGTTTAGAGTAGCAAAACTGCAAGATATCATCTTTGATGAACGATTCGGACCGGGTCAGGACACACGGTTTAAAAGTGGTGAAGATGTAAGTTTTTTATTTGATTACTTTTCGACTATAAAGACATTTTCTGTGCTAGAAGCAACAAATGCCTTTGTGTGTCACCCTCCCAGAACTGCTGATTTTGATAAGCATTTGATATATGCATCCGGTCAGGGGAAAACATTTAAGGTGTTGATGAAAAAATACCCATCATGGAAAATATATGTCGATTTAGGATTGTTTTTTGGTAATGCGTTATACCGTTGTTTACTTTTAAAACCAAATGCATTTGAAATTTTAAGACAACGTTTGATAGGTTTTTTTGACAGAGGGGTTAAATAATGAAGGTTGCTTTAATTACTGGTATTACTGGCCAAGATGGTTCTTATTTGGCAGAATTGCTGGCAGAAAAAGGATACGAAGTTCATGGTTTGATTCGTCGCGCCTCTTCTTATAATACATCGCGAATCGATAAACTCTGCAACACTCAAAACAGTATCAAGCTGCATTATGGCGACCTTTCCGATAGTTCAAATCTGATCCGTTTGGTTAAAGAGATCCAACCGGATGAAATTTATAATCTGGCAGCGATGTCGCATGTTGCCGTCTCTTTTGAATCACCGGAATATACTGCCGATGTTGATGCGCTTGGTACGTTGCGCCTGCTGGAAGCGATCCGTATCAATGGGTTGGAGAAAAAGACCCGCTTCTACCAGGCTTCCACCTCTGAGCTGTATGGCCTGGTACAAGAGATCCCGCAACGGGAGACCACCCCGTTCTACCCCCGTTCTCCCTATGCGGTGGCCAAGATGTATGCCTACTGGATCACGGTCAATTACCGCGAGTCTTATGGCATGTATGCTTGCAACGGCATTCTGTTCAACCACGAGTCACCGCGCCGTGGTGAAACCTTTGTGACGCGCAAGATCACTCGTGCCATTGCCAATATTGCTCAAGGCATTGAGCAATGTCTCTACCTGGGCAATATGGACTCCCTGCGGGATTGGGGCCATGCCAAGGATTATGTACGGATGCAGTGGATGATGTTGCAACAGGAGTCGGCAGAAGATTTCGTTATCGCCACTGGCAAGCAGATTTCTGTGCGTGAATTCGTGCGGATGTCTGCCAAAGAGGCGGGGATTGAACTCGTATTCAGCGGTGAAGGTGTTGATGAGATTGCCACGGTGACGGCTGTGACTGGTGATAATGCACCGGCAGTTAACGTTGGGGATGTCATTGTTCGAGTCGATCCGCGTTATTTCCGCCCCGCTGAAGTTGAGACCTTGCTGGGGGATCCCGCCAAGGCTAAGGCCAAGCTGGGTTGGGTGCCTGAGATCACTGTCGAAGAGATGTGTGCCGAAATGGTGGCCAATGATCTGCAACAAGCCAAACAGCATGCCTTGCTCAAGGCCAATGGCTTTGATGTAGCTATCTCACTGGAGAATTAAGCGATGACCGAGCAGAGCACCCATAAAAAGCGTGTATTTGTCGCCGGCCATCATGGGATGGTCGGCTCGGCAATCTGCCGCCAGCTGGCACCTCGCCCTGATATTGAGTTGGTGGTGCGTTCCCGCAAGGAGCTTGATCTCACTCGCCAGGACGCGGTCGAGCATTTCTTTGCCACTGAAGCGATCGATGAGGTATATCTGGCGGCAGCCAAAGTGGGTGGAATCCATGCCAATAATACTTATCCTGCCGAGTTCATTTATGCCAATTTGGTGATGGAGTGCAACATCATCAATGCCGCGCATCATGCTGGTGTGCAGAAATTATTATTTTTGGGGTCTTCCTGCATTTATCCCAAGCTGGCCGAGCAGCCAATGACTGAGGCCGCATTGCTGACAGGAACTTTGGAAGCCACAAATGAACCTTATGCCATCGCTAAGATTGCAGGTATTAAGCTGTGCGAATCGTATAACCGCCAATATGGTCGTGATTATCGCAGCGTAATGCCGACCAACTTGTATGGCGAGAATGACAATTTTCACCCTGATAACTCCCACGTGATCCCGGCACTGTTGCGGCGTTTTCATGAAGCCAAATTGCATGGTGACAGTGAAGTGGTGGTATGGGGAAGCGGTACACCGATGCGTGAGTTCTTGCATGTAGATGACATGGCGGCTGCCAGCATTCATGTGATGGAGCTCTCTAACGAGGTGTATCAGGCCAATACTCAGCCGATGCTTTCCCATATTAACGTAGGGACGGGTGTTGATTGCACCATTAGGGAACTGGCAGAGACCATGGCCAAGGTGGTGGGGTTTACTGGCAATATCGTTTTTGATGCTACAAAGCCTGATGGTACTCCACGCAAGTTGATGGATGTAAGCCGTCTGGCTAAATTGGGCTGGCGTTACACTCATTCATTGGAAGCTGGCTTGACCTTGACTTATCAATGGTTTTTGGAGCATCAAGATGACTTCCGTAAATAAAGAAGTCGTGAGTCATTCGAGTCATTGGTTGGATAATGCACAATTTCAACAGGTAGTGGCGGCAACGCCACTTATCTCGATTGATCTGATTGTGCGAAATCAGCAAGGACAGATATTGCTTGGCCGACGGTTAAATCGTCCGGCACAAGGTCTCTGGTTTGTACCCGGTGGTCGGGTGCGCAAAGACGAGCGATTGAATGCAGCTTTTTTGCGTCTAACCCAAGAGGAGTTGGGCTTTGCTACGAGCCGCGAGCACGCCTCTTTCCTAGGCCCCTATGAACACTTTTATGCAGATAATTTCTCGGGTGAGAATTTTTCAACTCACTACGTGGTACTGGGATATGAACTGGCGTGGCAGGGGCAACATAATACGCTGCCGGTGAGCCAACACGACCAATATCGCTGGTTTAGCGTGGATGAGTTGCTGCAAGACCAGTGTGTCCATCAGCACACCAAAGATTATTTTCTATAAAGGACGTAACGCCATGTTATTGCCAGTTGTAATGGCTGGAGGCTCTGGCACCCGCCTCTGGCCTTTGTCACGTACTCTGTTCCCCAAGCAGTTTTTATCGCTCACCAGCTCGGCTACTATGCTGCAAGAGACGTTGCTGCGCCTTTCTCCTTTGGACCATCAGCCTGCGTTTCTCGTCTGTAATCAAGAGCACCGTTTTATCGTGGCGGAGCAGCTACGCAAGGCCAATCTTGTCCATGGTGGTATTGCCTTGGAGCCGGTTGGGCGTAATACCGCTCCTGCAGTGGCGATTGCCGCTCTACATGCACGCGCCAAGGGAGAGGATCCTTTGTTGTTGGTTTTGGCGGCCGATCATGTGATTGCACAGCCGGCAGCATTTTGCCAAGCGGTGCAAGCAGCAATGCCATTGGCTGAACAGGGACAATTGGTAACCTTTGGTATTGTGCCCACAGCGCCAGAGACTGGTTACGGTTATATCCAGCAAGGTGATACGGCAGGACTAGGTGCAAGTAAAGTGGCTGCCTTTGTCGAAAAACCCAACCTGGAATTGGCACAGCAATACTTGTCTGATGGCCGTTATTTGTGGAATAGTGGCATGTTTTTATTCAAAGCATCTGTTTATTTGAATGAGCTTGTTCAGTTTTGTCCACAGATAGTCGAGCAGTGTCAGCAAGCATTGCAGTTGGCACAGGACGATCTCGATTTTATTCGGCTTGACCCGGATTCCTTTGCTGTTTGTCCAGATGATTCCATTGACTATGCCGTCATGGAAAAAACAGCTAACGCTGTGGTGATGCCGCTTGATGCCAGCTGGAGTGATGTCGGCTCTTGGTCCGCGCTGTGGGACGTAAGTGAGAAAGATGCGCAAGGTAATGTGTTACAAGGGGATGTATTGACCGAGCAGACCCATAACAGCTTTATCTATGCCCAACACCGTTTAACCGCTGCTGTGGGTATAGATGATATGGTTGTAGTAGAGACCAAAGATGCTGTACTGGTTGCACATAAAGACCGAGTGCAGGATATAAAAGGAATTGTCAGCCAGTTAAAGGCGGCCAATCGTGCGGAACAATTACAACACCGTGAAGTATTTCGCCCTTGGGGAAGCCACGATGCGATTGCTGATGGTGAGCGTTATCATGTAAAGCAAGTGATGGTAAAACCGGGTCAAAAAACAGCAGTACAAATTCACTATCATCGCGCTGAGCATTGGATTATTGTCTCTGGCACGGCAAGAGTGACCCGTGGTGATGAGACTTTTCTTATATCAGAAAATGAGTCAACCTATATTCCAGTTGGGATTGCACATTCTATTGAAAATCCGGGTAAAATTCCTCTTGAAATAATTGAAGTACGTACCGGAATTTATCTTGCAGAAGATGACATTGTGCGGATCCCGTCTACTGGAGTAGGTTATTAATGAAGGTCAGCATTATTACTGCCACTTATAATAGTGCGGCAACTATTCATGACACGCTTGCCTCATTAGAAAGCCAATCCTATCCTGATATTGAGTATATTATTGTTGATGGAGCCTCTCAGGATAATACCCTGGAGGTGATCAAGCATAATTGTACTAGGGTAAGCAAAATCATTTCCGAGCCAGATAACGGTATTTATGATGCTCTTAACAAAGGTATTGCTGAAGCGACCGGAGATATTGTTGGCTTTTTACACTCAGATGATCTTTTTGCTTATCCAGGCGCTATCCAAGATATGGTTGATATTTTTCAATCAGGTGGTCACGATGCTGTTTATGCTGATCTTCAGTATGTGCAGCAAGATAATGTTGATAAGGTTGTTCGCCTCTGGAAAAGCGGCCGCTATAATAAAAATAAACTCCGGTATGGTTGGATGCCTGCCCATCCGACATTTTATATGAAACGCAGTTTTTATAATAATCTAACTCCCTTTGATTTGAGTTTTAGAATTGCTGCCGATTATGATTCCATTCTACGCTATCTGTGGCGTGGCAATGTTAATGCCGGATATTTGCCAAAAGTTTTAATAAAGATGCGTGTAGGTGGGGTCAGTAATCGCTCACTGGCTAATATTTTACGTAAGACGTGTGAGGATATTAATGCCGTGCGCAGTAATGGTCTATTTTGGCCGTTGACAGTCACATTGAAGAACTTATCTAAAATTCCGCAATTCTTGGTTAGAAAATGATGAAAAATACAAAAAGTGTTATTGCCCATAGTGGTATTTCATTTGGTACGAGTGGTGCTCGTGGTTTGGTGAATGATTTTACTCCTGAAGTATGTGCTGCTTTTACTCATGCTTTTGTTACCGTACTACGCCAAGAGTTTTCTCCCAAGAAGTTAGCATTGGCAATTGATAATCGCCCCAGCAGTTATGCTATGGCACAGGCTTGTTCGGCTGCTTTGTTACAAGCAGGTATTGAACCCATCTATTATGGGGTAATCCCTACACCGGCATTAGCCTATCAGGCGATGCAAGATCACATGCCTTGTATAATGGTTACCGGGAGTCATATTCCCTTTGATCGCAATGGTCTCAAGTTTTACCGTCCCGATGGTGAAATAACCAAAGCCGACGAGTTGGCAATTCTGACGGCAGACGTGAATTTTTCACCTTTATCTGACTTCCCTGAACTATATATTAGCTCGCGAGCTAGAGATAGTTATTGTGCCAGATATACATCATTATTCAATAATGATGTATTGGTGGGTAAACGAATAGGTATTTACGAGCATTCAAGTGCTGGGAGAGATCTCTATCAGCCTTTGTTTGAGAGGCTTGGAGCAGAGGTTGTTTCCCTCGAACGCAGCAATGAGTTTGTGCCTATCGATACTGAGGCTGTATCAGCGTTTGACAAAGAAAAAGCTAAAGCATGGTCAAAACAGTATCAGCTTGATGCAATTTTCTCGACGGATGGCGATGGTGATAGACCACTGTTGGCTGATGAGAATGGGGAATGGTTGCGTGGTGATATTCTTGGTGTGCTGTGTGCCCAAGCGATGAATATGCAAGCATTGGCTGTTCCGGTTAGTTGCAATACATTAATTGAGTCTATTTCACAATTTAGCAAGATTTCTCGTACCCGCATCGGGTCACCCTATGTGATTGCGGCCTTTGCAGAATTAGCAGAACAATATGATGCAATTTCAGGTTTTGAGGCCAATGGGGGTTATTTACTTGGGACGGATGTGTTGGTTAATGGTAAGCCACTTTTTGCATTGCCCACTCGGGATGCAGTATTACCGGCGGTAATGGTGCTGTCCGCAAGTCGGAGTACTAGCATTGCTAACCTTGTAAACATGCTACCTCAGCGCTATACCCACAGCGATCGTATCCAAAACTTTGCTACTGAGAAGAGTCTTGCCATTTTAAATTTTGGTAAACGGGATCCAGCTCAATTGGTAGATAAATTGGGTTTTGGTGAACATACAGTAGATACGATTGACATCACTGATGGTCTTAGAATGGTGCTGTCCAACCAGACTATTATTCATTTACGGCCATCTGGTAATGCGCCTGAGCTGCGTTGTTATGCTGAAGCAGCTACGTTTTCTCATGCATATGATATTGTCGCGCAGGTACTGGAAAAACTACAAACTAGCGTATTAATATAAATTTTTGAAAAATTAAATTCACATCAAACATCATTGGCATGGATTGATTTTTTAAATAGGGTGCATGACTGATTTTCGCTGAGGGGAGGTCATATTTCTAAATAAGTGCTTCATGCTAAACTACAAATAATAACTGGTGTGCTTTTTATACATAGCCTGTGAGGGCAAAATGAAAATTGCTATTGTTGGTATAGGCTATGTCGGATTATCTAATGCAATATTATTAGCACAGCATCATGACGTCGTTGCCTTGGATCTAATTGCTAATAGAGTCGAAATGATTAATCAGGGCCGTTCTCCTATTGACGAGCAGGAGATAGAAACCTATCTAGCCAGTCATGAGTTGAATCTGCGCGCCACTTTGGATAAAACCGATGCCTATCAACATGCTCAATTCGTTATTATTGCCACGCCCACGGATTATGATCCAGAGACTAATAGTTTTAATACTAATACAGTTGTATCAGTAGTTAAAGATGTGATGGCTATAAATTCTGATGCAGTGATCGTGATTAAATCTACTGTCCCAGTCGGCTTTACTGCTCGGTTACGTGAAGAGCTGCAGTGTGAAAATCTGCTTTTTTCACCAGAGTTTTTACGCGAAGGGCGCGCCCTTTATGATAATTTATATCCTTCTCGTATAGTAGTAGGGGAGCGTTCTAAACGTGCGCGTGTCTTTGCTAACCTGTTGCTAAAAGGTGCTATTAAAAAAGATGTACCTATACTATTTACTGATAGCACCGAAGCAGAAGCCATCAAACTTTTTGCCAATACTTATCTAGCGATGCGGGTTGCTTTCTTCAATGAACTCGATACTTATGCACAATCTCAGGGACTTGACAGCCGTCAAATAATTGATGGGGTTGGTTTAGACCCACGTATTGGTACTCACTACAACAATCCATCTTTTGGCTATGGCGGTTACTGTCTGCCTAAAGACACGAAACAACTATTGGCCAACTATGCCAATATACCCAACAACCTGATCCGTGCGGTCGTTGACTCCAATGACATGCGGAAGCATTTCATTGCAGAGTCTGTGATCCGTAAAAGACCTAAATGTGTTGGGGTTTATCGTTTAGTGATGAAGGCCGGGTCTGATAATTTTCGAGCCTCGGCCATTCTAGGAGTAATGGAGCGGATAAAGGAAAAAGGAATTGAAGTTGTGATTTATGAGCCGACCTTGAGTGAGCCAGAATTTTTCCGCTCCCGTGTAATTTCCGAGCTTGCTAAATTCAAAGAAAGTTGTGATGTAATTTTGGCCAACCGCATGGTTGAAGAGTTGATTGATGTAAAGGAGAAGGTCTATACCCGCGATCTTTTTGGTACTAATTAGCATCAAATTCCGGCACTTTCTCTACATATCGTTTAACTGGTTGTCCTAAAACGTGTGCTTTTTGCTATGATGCCGCAGGCTTTTGCCATTGCTGGCATCGATATTTTTCTGTGTGGTGGATTTTATCAAGATGAAACAAAAGGGATTGCTTCTTTCTTTGGCTTTGATGGGGTTACCGCTTATGGCTGCTCCACAGATTACGCCCGAGATGATGGCCAAATTTAAACAGTTGTCTCCTGCCCAGCAGCAGGCTTTAGCTGCTCAGTATGGTATTGACTCATCCCAGTTGGGGGGGAGTTCCAGTCAAAGCAGCGTCACACCAGTCAATACTGCGCCCGTAGCCGCTCCGCGCGAAGTGGATTATAGCCAGGTGTCTCAGCGGCCTTTGGTGGCCGGTGTGGCACAAGAGGGAGCGTTGCAACCGTTTGGCTATAGCGTGTTTGCTGGTGAGCCACTTACCGATGCCCCCGTGGTGGATATGCCCGTTGCCGATGATTATGTGATGGGCCCTGGCGACGAGATCCGGGTTCAGCTCTACGGCAAAGAGAATGCAAATTACAGCCTTGCAATTGGCCGTGAGGGCTTTATTGATTTTCCATCCCTTGGCCCTATCGCAGCCAGTGGCCAGACCTTCCAGCAACTGCGTAGTGAATTGGAAAACCGGATCAAAGAGCAGAAAATTGGTGTAGAAGCGTTTATCAGTTTTGGCGCGCTGCGTACCATGCAGGTTTTTGTTATGGGTGATGCTTATCGTCCCGGTGCTTATAACGTAAATGGCATGGCGACAGTGACCCAAGCTTTGCAGGCCGCTGGCGGTATCGATACTGTGGGGTCGCTGCGCAAGATCCAGGTCAAGCGCGCGGGTCAAAAAGTGATTGATGTTGACCTTTACAAGATGTTGGTATGGGGTGATACAAGCCAAGATATCCGTCTACGCTCCGGTGATACGGTTTTTATCCCGGCCAAAGGTAGCGAGGTCAGTATTGACGGTCTGGTTAAGCGCCCTGCTATTTATGAGTTGAGTGGCCCGGCAGCTCTGGTCAACGTGCTGGGGTTGGCGGGCGGTATGAAGGCGGCAGCGCTCAAAGAAGTGTCGGTTACCCGTTATGGTGAAACTGGAATGCGGGTATTCAACTTGAATCTGGTTAGTCAGCATGATCGCCAGTTTGTTGTGCGCGATGGTGACAAGATCATGGTCAAGCCGAGCAGTACCGAGTACAGCCAAGCGATTGTGCTAAAAGGTGCGGTCGTTCGTGAAGGTATATTCAGCTTTCAACCAGGAATGCGGGTCAGCCGGGTTCTGCAAAGTGCCGATCGTGACCTAACCTCGGTGACAGACCTGAATTATGCCTTGGTTGTCCGTGAAGTGGATGCCCAGCGCAACATTGAGGTGCTGCAATTCAATCTGGGACGTGCGCTGCAAATACCGGGTGGTATAGATGACATTCGTTTGCAACCGCGTGATCAGGTACTTGTTTTTAGCAATGATACGACTGACCGATTGGCACAACAGGTCAATACTCACACACCATCTACCTCTATCAACAAGCAGGCTCAACAACGTATCGCACAACAAGCTGATACGGTTGATAGCAGCACAGGTGCCGATGTCAGCCGTGCTCAACTTGCCAAGGAAGATAAGATGACGTTGGCGGAAGTATCAGGCACAACTACGACAGAGGCGGTGGTTGGTGCTTCTCGTCAGGCTCTGCTTGCCCCAGTCATTGAGCGCTTAAAGGCACAAGCTGCACAAGGCAAGCCAGTGCAGATTGCTGAAGTGCGCGGTGAGGTGAAATACCCGGGGGTCTATCCCTTGACTTCCTATAGCCGTACCCATGATTTGATCATGGCCGCAGGAGGGTTTAACGAACAAGCAAATGTTATTGAGCTGTCGCGGGTGAGTGAAAGGGGTAACGATATTGTAATTGAAAATCAGCGACTTGACTTGGCAACTGCAAATCGCGTTACTGGTTCACCTTTGGTGCAATCCAAAGACAGCTTGAATGTGTTGCCTCATCCCCAATGGCGTGAAGAAGCCACCGTGCAGGTGTTTGGCGAGGTGAAGTATCCGGGGACATATACGGTCCGTCGTGGTGAAAGCCTTCAGGACTTGATCCTGCGAGTCGGCGGTATTACTCCTTATGCAAACCCAAATGGGGCTGTCTTTGCGCGTGAGGCGCTGCGCAAGCAGGAAGCTGAACGGATTGCATTACTTCGTGATGAGCTCAAGCAAGAGATCGCTACAATGACATTGCGCCGTCAATCCAGTATTGCCAACTACACCAGTTCACCTGCAGAGGCGATGACGGTGGTTAATCAGCTGGAAAACAGCAAGGCGGTCGGACGGATGACCATCGACATGCCAGCGATCTTGTCTGGTGACAAGCAAGCTGATGTGATGCTGCAAGATGGTGACAAGCTCTATGTCCCGGCATTGCAAAATGTGGTCTCTATTCAGGGCATGGTACAGTTCCCTTCTTCTCATGTTTACGATGGCAACCTGAGTGTCAATGACTACTTGAGCCGGGCAGGGGGCACCAAAAAGCAGGCTGATACAGATCGTATCTATGTGATCAAGGCGAATGGCAGTGTGATGCTACCTGGTGATAGCTGGTTTGGTAGCCGCAAGCACCTTGAACCGGGTGATACGATTGTAGTGCCAGTCGATTCCGATTATCTGGATAACCTGAGCATCATGACTTCTGCTACCCAGATCCTCTATCAACTGGGTGTCGCGTGGAGTGCCATTAAGTAATGACACCACTTTCTTGACCATCACTTAAGTCAGGTGGTGAAACGCCACCTGACTCTTAGATTATTGGTTTGCTTATGACACATATAAATGAACGCTCTCCTTTGCCTATTGCTATGAGTGGGGAAGATGAGATTGATCTACGTGAATTGTTTACGGCCATTTGGTACGGAAAATGGTGGATCGTCGCCAGTACCCTAGTTGGTGCAATAATTGCCGTGGTAGTTGCCATTTCGTTGCCTAATATTTATCGCTCCGAGGCTTTGCTTTCACCTTCTGCAGAGCAGCAGGGAGGTGGCCTCTCGGCTATGGCAGCCCAGTTTGGTGGCCTTGCAAGCTTAGCGGGTGTGAACTTGAAGGGCGCTGGGCCTGACAAGACGGCCATTGCGGTTGAGATCGGAAAATCTCGCCAGTTCATCAGCCATTTTATTCGCCAACATCAGCTGGAAGTGCCGTTGATGGCCGTTGTCAAAGCGGATAAGACGACAGGCGAATTGGTGATTGATGAAGAGATCTATGATGTGGCCGGCAAAAAGTGGGTGCGGGAAGTGCCTCCTGGCAAGTCGGTTGAACCAACGGACTGGGAGCTGGTCAAGGCGTTTCGCGATGTTGCCAGTATCAGTCAGGATGCCAAATCAGGGTTGGTTACGGTGGCAGTGGAGTTCTACTCCCCAGAGTCTGCCAAGCAATGGGTTGACTGGTTGGTGGCCGATCTCAATGAGGCCATGAAACTGCGTGATCAAACTGATGCGACACGTAACATTACTTATCTCAAAGCACAGCTCGAGAAAACCCCGGTCGCAGATATGCAAAAGGTGTTCTACCAACTGATCGAGGATCAGACCAAGACCTTGATGTTGACTGAAGTGAACCAAGAGTATGTGTTCAAAACTCTTGACCCAGCTGTTGTGGCAGAAGAAAAGGCCAAACCTAAGCGTGCTTTGATCGCGGTTTTAGGTACCCTGCTTGGTGGTATGCTTGGCGTTATGATTGTATTGGTACGCCATGCAATCGCACGTCCGGCTCGGAGTTGATGAGAGGGCTCATCTGAGCGACTGGCTCTGGTCAATTGGCCCTTTTCAAGATATCCTGTTAATACTTTAAGTCATGTTTAAATAAGGAAATTAGTAATGAAAAAATCAATATTGACTCTGGCTGCTCTGTTGGTGCTCTCTTCAAACGCATTTGCTGCTGAAGAAACGACTGGTACTGCAGCTGGTTCCACTAGCGTAGCTGGCACAGCTGCTGTTGGTACCACTACTCTAGTCGCTGTTGGTGTCGGTGCAGCAGCACTGGCTGCGGTTGTTATTTCTGATGCAAATGACAACTCCAGCAGTACTAGCACCACTACTTCTACCAAGAAGTAAGTTTTTTATGTTGGAATAAGGCTGCCACACTGGCAGCCTTATTTTTGTCACTTTGCAATCATTTTCCAATTCCATCGAGTGACCTGTTTATGTTTTTATCTCGTTTGTTTATGTCTCTGGGATTGTTACTCTTAAGTGGTTGTTCCACCACCAGTTCTGATACTTACGCCACGCTCCGCTATGCCTTTATGGGGGTAGATGATGTTGTGGTAACTGAAGCAAAAGTGCGTGAGTTGCCTTATGCAAGTGCTTATTTACGAGTGGGTAATAATCCACAGGCATTAGTGGTACTTGCATTTGCAGATCCTGATGGTTCTTTGAGCTGGGTGAGCGCTGATAATAAACTTTTTGTTACCAATGCAGGTCGGTTGAACAAGACGATGGGTTTGGAAAATGATCTCTATTTGACGGAATCATCTTGGGTTGATCCATTGAAAAAAATTGCAAACTCATCTGCTTATTCCATTAATCCAAATGTGATGAACTGGGAATATCATGCGGAGTGGGAGAAGGACTATTTAAGTGGTTATAAAATAAAGACTGAGTTTATATCTTTCGTACCGGAAAAGCTGATCATTCTTGATAAATTACATGATGTTGTGTTGATTGATGAATTGGTCACGGTTGAACATAGTCATGCTTCTTGGCATAACTATTATTGGTTTGAGCACAGTACCGGAAGAATATTGAAGAGCCAGCAGCAATTGGGGCCGGATTTACCGGTAATTGAAATGACAATATTAAAACCTTACGCCTTATGAAAAAGTATATAATACTCGGTCTCGTTTCTTTTTATTCCTTAGCTCAAGCTGATATAGATGTGGTTTATCAACGTCATTCTATAACCAAGATCGAAGTTCATGATGGAGCTAGGCTAACAGACCTGTTATTCAATACCAAGCTACCTAATAATATTTATTGGCGCAGTGCACAGATAGCTAATTCTCAAGCGATGACTGCGATTCAGGTTGCTAAAGAAACACTGCTCAAGGATCTTAAATCACTGCAAGTGTTTTGGATGAGAGGTGGTGATCAAGGTGCCTTGATTCAGTCAACCCAACAGTTGTTACAAGAGCTAGACAGAATTCCTGTCAGTGGTCGTTTACCAGTACTTTTAGATCCAGCTAAGAGTAGAGTTGATCCTGCAGGTAATCCCTTGCTGAAAGGAAACTACACGCTTTTTGTCGCTCCAAGACCTGGTTTTATCTACTTTGTGGGATTGATTAATGGTCGTAGTAAACAGCCTTTACGGGCTGGGGCCAGTTTGGCCGACTATTGGCAGGGCTACAGTTTGTTGGTGGGGGCGGATCCAAGTGAGGCATTTCTGATCCAGCCTGATGGCACAATCAGTCGTGTTCCTGTCGCTAATTGGAATCAGCTGCATCGAGAACCTATGGCCGGTGCGACACTGTTTGTCGGTTTTGACTCTGACGTTTTACCCGAGAAATATAGAGATATCAATATTCGGATTGCTAACTTACTTGCTAATCGAGTGCCTGAATAATGCTTCCTAAATGTAAATATATAGCGCTTTTTGTTTCATGGTTCGTTTCTGGGGGGGGATACGCTACAGAATCGGTTTTTGATTCTTATGGCCCATCGCAAGGTGATTTTGGTGGTGTTGGCTTGTTGCAGATGCCGACAGCTCGCATGGCTAAAACTGGCGAATTCAGCGCTAATTATTTTGATAATGATCAATACCGTAGATGGTCTATCTCTGCGCAGCCATTTGATTGGCTTGAAGCGACATTAAGATATACTGATGTAAGAACTAAAAAATACAGTCCATACGAAGATTTCAGTGGTGACCAGACTTATAAAGATAAAGGCATGGACTTCAAGTTCCGTCTTTTGCAGGAATCGAACTATCTGCCACAAGTGTCAGTCGGTTTTAGAGACTTGATGGGGACTGGTTTGTTTGATAGTGAGTTTTTTTCTACCAGTAAAAAATATGGGCCATTTGATTTTACGCTAGGCGTCGGTTGGGGGAATATGGCCGAGAGTGGTAATATCAAAAATCCATTTTGTGAATATAAGGATAGCTGGTGTCAAAGGGATAATGGTTACTCTGGTAATGGCGGTAAGTTTGAACTCGGTAGTTTATTTCATGGTCCTGCTGCATTTTTTGGTGGTATAGAATATCAGACACCCTGGAAGCCGTTGAGATTGAAGCTTGAATATGATGGTAATGATTATAGTAAAGAATTCGCCGGTCATATTTCTCAAGACTCTCCATGGAATGTTGGCGCGGTATATCGCATTTTCGACAACTTGGATAGCCATCTGAGTTGGCAGAGGGGAAATACCCTGATGTGGGGGGTGACTTTGCGGACCAACTTTAATGAGCTGAAACCTGCCCAGATTGACCTGCCAAGACCCATTTATCAACCAGGCCAAGAGCCAGGTTCTATTGCTGAAGTGGAGTGGCCTGCGTTGGCGAAGGATCTGAAGGTTAATGCTGGTTGGCAGGACACAGAATTTTACACAGATTTCGGTTCAGTCACGATCATTGGTACCCAGAGTAAATATCGCGATGAACGTGAGGCTATGAAGAGAACATCCCTATTAGCGGCCAATTATTTGCCAAGTACAGTCCATGACCTGAATGTTATTGAACGGAAGGCGAACTTTCATCTGCAAGAGACCCAAATTAATCTCCCGTCTGTTCGTCGAGCTAATGTGGTACAAATATTGGGAGAAGAGCAGCATGAGAAATCGACTGTACAGGCTGCAAAAGAAGTTCAGGGGAAACCCATTTATGCAGCCGGACGTAAATCTTTTTCATACTCCTTTGACCCTGATCTGACACAGTCTTTTGGTGGTGCTGAGTCTTTCTATATGTATCAGCTTGGTATCAACGCCAATGCTGACTGGCACATGAGTGAAAACAACAGTTTGCAAGGGACGTTGTTCTTTAATCTGGTTAATAACTATGATGAGTTCAACTATAAAGCCCCTCCTCCTGATGGTGATGCATTGCCACGAGTTCGGACTTGGGTTCGTGAGTATGTTGACTCTTCTAATGTGCTACTTAATAACTTGCAACTAACTCATATGCAATCATTGTCTCGGGATTTGTATGGCCAGGTTTATGGCGGATACCTTGAGATGATGTATGCCGGTGCTGGCGGTGAGCTATTGTATCGGCCTTTCGGGCAGTCATGGGCATTAGGGGTAGACAGTAACTGGGTGAAACAGCGGGACTGGAATAATACCCTCAAGATGGCTGACTACGATGTGGTTACCGGTCATGTAACTGGCTATTGGCAATTGCCTTTCTTGGAAGGTGTCACCGCGAAGGTTGCGGTTGGTCGCTACCTGGCTGGAGATGTCGGCGCGACATTTGACTTTTCGAAGCGATTCGACTCAGGCATTGTCATGGGGGCCTATGCAACGCTGACAGATGTGTCTGCAGATGAATATGGTGAAGGCAGCTTTACCAAAGGTATTTATGTGACCATACCTTTCGATCTGATGCTGATTCGTCCGACTACATCCAAGGGCACCATTGGTTGGGTTCCGCTGACAAGGGATGGTGGCCAGATGCTCAATCGTAGTCAATCGCTCTATGATCTGACGGAGCGTTTGCCGCTGTAACAAAGGCTATTGCCCTCATTCGTAAAGACAACAAGCCGTGATAGTGTTCTGCTATCGCGGCTTTTTTGCTTTGGTGCATGGAAGAGGTTTCATGGTGCGTTTTCCCGATCTGATCCAGAGAACATGTTTTGGGTTATTCGTCTTGTACTGGCTATTGGGCATGCATTTTTTCATGCACAACCCCGGTGGGGCCGGGCTCTATCTGCCGTTCAATGCCTGGGGTTGGATCTTCGCCAGCCTGGTCATTGGTCTGGGGCTGTGGCAGGTGACGCTGCAGCAGCGGCTGGTGTTCTCCTCTTTGCAGGGCTGGCTGTGGCTGGGTGCGCTGCTGCTGCTGTTGCCCATGGCCTATCCCGGCTTTGAACTGAAAGACTACGCCATTCCCCGTTTGCTCGGGCTGTTTGCTGGTCTGCTGTTTCTGTTCTGTCTCTATCAGTGGCAGTTGGTACGGGCATCCCGTGATCGGCTGCTCTATCTGCTGCTGGGCGCGGTGGCCATCGAGGCGCTGCTGGGCCTGGTGCAGTACTACCTGCTGATCCCGGGTAACTGGCTGGGGTATGACACTCGCGCCAACCGCCCCTACGGCATCTTCCAGCAACCCAATGTGATGGCGACCTTCATGGCGACCGGGCTTGCGCTGGCCGGTTGGCTGGAACTGCGCGGTAATGCCAACCCCTGGCTCAAGGGACTGCGCTGTGGGGTGATCCTGGTGGCCAGTCTGCTGCTGGTGGCGCTGCAATCCCGGGTGGGGCAGTTGGGGGGGCTGCTGGCACTGCTCCTGCTCGTGCCGGCATTGCATCGTCAGCGGCGGCTGGCAC
>Ga0224722_1000123_pt1 | contig 43534 bp, 39 predicted proteins | sample Balambano_FR1_Me_FD_161646 | JGI IMG/M metagenome (GOLD analysis project Ga0224722, IMG submission 161646) | Freshwater sediment microbial communities from Lake Towuti, South Sulawesi, Indonesia - Balambano_FR1_MetaG | ecosystem: Environmental > Aquatic > Freshwater > Lake > Sediment | place...
TCTCCTCACTTCTCCCCCCTCACACATTGCCCAATCACTTGACTACGACATCGTGATCGTCGGTGGTGGCATCGTTGGCCTAACGTTTGCTTGTGCGTTGAAAGACTCCGGCCTACGGATTGCCTTGATCGAAGCGACACAGGCATCCACCGCCGTTTCTCGTGGACAAGCCTACCATGTGAGTCTGCTTTCCAGTCGCATTTTTGAAGGGATCGGAGCCTGGAAATACATGCGATCGGGTGTTAATCCCATTGAGCAAATTCACCTCTCCGATCAGGATTATCCAGGCGTGGTGCGGTTCCAACTCCAGGATCTAGGAACCTCAGCGTTGGGATATGTAGCCGAACACCGTGTGTTGTTAGATGGGCTGCAACGCTCTTTAGGTGAACCTCCAAATGTGACATCATTGTGCCCGGTTGAGGTGATTGCAACAGAGTTCCACCCCAATTTTGTGAACCTAACGCTGAGGCAGGGGGAAGCCGAGTGGGTTGTTCGATCGCAACTACTGGTGGCCGCCGACGGTGCGCGATCGCCTATTCGCCAACAAGCAGGGATTCAAACCGTGGGTTGGCAATATTGGCAGTCTTGTGTTGTGGCCTTCATTCAGCCGGAACAGCCCCATCACAATATTGCTTATGAGCGGTTTCAAGCCGATGGGCCATTTGCGATTTTGCCTCTCCCCAATAACCTTTGTCGCATTGTGTGGACGGCTCCCAAACAAGCCGCCGCCGCCCTTCTGGCCCTGGATGATGAAGCATTTTTGGCCCAGCTAAAAACTCGTTACGGTAACCAGATGGGCGAGTTGAAGTTGGTGGGCGATCGCTACCTGTTTCCGGTACAACTGATGCACAGTCATCGTTATGTTCACTCTCGCTTAGCCTTGATTGGTGATGCCGCTCATTGCTGTCACCCTGTTGGTGGGCAGGGTGTTAATTTAGGCATTCGTGATGCGGCCGCCTTGGCGGAAGTTTTGAAGACAGCCCAACAGCAGGGCCGGGATCTGGGTGCGCTCAAAGTCTTGCGACGTTACGAACGTTGGCGCAAATTAGAAAACTGGAAAATTTTGGCTTTTACCGACTTTCTCGATCGACTTTTCTCTAACAACTTTCCCCCGATCGTCTTTCTCCGTCGCCTCGGCTTATGGTTTCTGCAACATCTGGCTCCTGCAAAACAAATTGCTTTGCACTTGATGGTGGGCCTAAGCGATCGTCAACCCGCTTTAGCCAAACGTTAAGTATTGTTTATATGACATTTCTTTAACAAAACTTACTGCATCCAAACTTTGCCAAATTCCGCTCCACTTTCAGATTAAGGCTAAGTTAAAAGAATGATAAGCTGTTCTCCCTCGGAAGAAGTATGGTTAACCTTAGGTTAAGGGTTATACTAGGTGAGCGGTATATTTCGTTGGTAATGCATTAAGAGCGCTTCACAGATGATGCCCTACAACTACTGGTAATAAGAACCATAACAGGAGAGAGAAAATGGATGTAACAAACTTCTTGCTGCCACGGGCAAGCTACCGAGGCCAGGTTAAACCAGAAAATTTAGTGTTTAATGCTAACTTGCAGGAATTCTCGCAGCGAGTTGCTTTCATCAGTAGTTTGGAAACGAACGGTAAACTCTCTCCTCAAGATTCGTACGAGCAAATCAATGAACTCTGGCAAGAACTCTCCCAAAGCTACTGCCAACTTGCGATCGAGCGCTCTCTCAAAAACGAGGATGACATCTAGGGGCTAATGCTCAAAAATGCCTTGGTATTGCAGCAAATCCAACTGGACAATCGTTGGTACACACTGAAAGCATGCTTGCGCCAACTCCCATCGCTCCTCACGTTGCAGCATGAACTTAAGCCGCTCACAGGCAGTATGCAAGTACTTCACATCATTTGCGGCATATCGCAGTTGTTCGTCTGAAAGATTGGCTGCATCGCCCCAATCGGAACTTTGGGCACTTTTATCCAACTCAACCCCCGTCAACTCCTGCACCAAGTCTTTCAACCCATGCTTAGGTGAGTAGGTGCGAGCGAGCTTGCTGGCAATCTTCGTACAAAAAATAGGCTGTACATCAATATCCAAGTGATAGCGCAGTGTTGCGACATCAAATCTCGCAAAGTGAAAAATTTTCTGAATGGTTGGTGCTTCTAGCAACTGCTTAAGATGGGGGGCATCGTTCTGCCCTCGCTCAATTCGCACAACAGTGACATGTTGTTCTGCATCACTGAGTTGAACTAAACAAAGACGATCGCGCTGTGGAAGTAAGCCCATAGTCTCAGTGTCCACGGCAATTGCCTCTGTTTGTAAGTATGCAGCAAGTTGATCCGGGGTTAAATCGCGATCGCAGATTTGGAAGTCCTGTAATGGCATCGAGCAGGGAAGAGGTAATGGAGTAATAGGTAATAGGGTACAGGGTTTGTACCCACGCTTACCCCTCGTTAGCCAACTCTCACTTAGGAATGAGAATTAAATAAAGTAGCAAACTCTGTAGAATGGGCATCCTGCCTGTCACTCACAGCCGAGATGGCTAGGCCACTTTACTTAATCCATAGTTCTTAGCCTGATATGAAGCATGTTCATTGCTCCATAGGAACATAGCTGTTCCTGTTACCCTCTACCCCCTGCCCTCTGCCTTTTGCTTTCTCTAGCTAGCCAGGTATTCCCGCACTCTTGCCTTGCGACGGCGTAGGTGATCCAAAGCTTGGCGTTCAAGCTGGCGCACTCGTTCACGGCTGATGTTCATCCGTTCACCCACTTTCGCCAAAGACAACTCGTTGCCATCCTCCAAGCCAAAGCGCAGCGAAATCACTTCCCGTTGCTGGGGAGTTAAGTCAGCCAGCAGGGTTTCGAGATCCTGACGCAATGACTCTTGCGCCATAAAGATTTCGGGCGAAGGGCCATCATCTTCCAGTAGATCCTGCAACTCGGTATCCTGATTGTCGCCCACACGGAGATCAAGTGAAACGGGCTGACGCGCCATCAGCAAAAACTCACGAATCTGAGCAGGCTCTAGATCCAGCGCTTCGGCAATTTCACCAGCAGTCGCGGCTCGTCCCAACTTTTGAGCCAGTTCTCGCTGAACTTTCTTGATCTTGTTCAGTTTTTCGGTGATGTGGATCGGGAGGCGAATTGTCCGAGCTTGTTGAGCGATCGCTCGCGTTATGGCTTGCCGAATCCACCAGTAAGCATAGGTGGAGAACTTATAACCCCGCATGGGATCAAACTTTTCGACTCCCCGTTCCAATCCCATCGTTCCTTCCTGAATCAAATCCAAGAATTCCAGATTACGCTTCTGATATTTCTTGGCGATCGACACCACTAAGCGCAAGTTTGCTTCGATCATCTTTTGCTTAGCTCGCCGACCACGATGCATAATGCCCTTCAAATCTTCCTCACTGATATTGGCATGGCTCGCCAACTCTGCGTCCGATGGCTCATGATTCAACTTCTTCGCCAGGGCATCCTTCTGATCTTGCAACGCCATCATTTGCTGCACCTGCTTCCCATAAATAATCTCTTGCTCATGGGTCAGCATCGGTACACGTCCAATTTCGTGCAGATAGGTTCGAACCATATCTGCCGAGAAAGTGGATTTGGTGGTCTTGGGTTTTGCGTTGGCAGTAGTCATGGGTGCGCTATTAACTCCCTAAAACAAACAAACAGGAAAGACACGACAATCAAGAATAAAAAGTGGTGCTGGGAGAACAGACTCCAGCGAAAAAGGGGCAAAATCAGTAGCGATGATTGCAACGTCGCTACGTTGGGTTATCGAAGCACTCGGCTAAAACTCAATACAGCTACTAAAATTTGTAATGCTTTGGCAGCGATCCAACCTTGACACCAACCATTGAATCAGGGGAGCACAGACGTTGCGATTGCCAAAAGCGAATTCATTATGACTTTACTCTTTAATCGTACTAGGATTGTAGACTGGAGTAAAGCGGCTTAGTTCCACCTACCGGATGAACTGAGTAGGTGAAATGTACACACCATCGAAGTCCAGAAACACTGCTTATTTGGATTATGAGCGATTGTGATGGGCATGGTTGTGTACCACCTTACGTGATCTACTAGATACAGTTTGCCTGGAATCTCTAAGAAAAAACAGACTTACTAATATGGGATAACCGAACGAAAACAAGCGGTTTAACGAAACACTGGGGGTTAGCCGATCCAACGCTGTGAATTCCTATCTTCTACTAGAATTGACTATTCTAAATTTGTACTCGAATCATTTAGCTCGTGTGTGTATGTAGTACGACTGTTGTGTGTCACCAGATTTATCCGCAAGAAAGCTTTATAGCATTTCCTTGTTTGGTGAGGCATGTCTTATCTGCCAGACACAGGCACATCCCTGGCTATTCGTGTGCCTCGCTGGCTTCCAAAACCGCTATATCCTGCTTCAGAAGCCAAGGTCTGCCTTCGCGATTTCAGCCGCCTTGAAAACGATCGCATCTGGAACTTCCTCCCAAGCGGTGTCACCCACTTCCGTGTAAAACCGTTCATCATAAGCGCGAGTTCGAATCACAACGGGCATCGGCACAGCATGACCCAGAATCAAAGCTTGTTGTTTCGAGTCCAGTTTGGACAGGACGGAGCGCAAACTTTGGGCACCGGGAACACCCGTGAAAATAGCATCAATGTCTTTTTCATCGTTTAGCAGGGCAGTAATGCGTGTCCCAATTTGAGACATCACCTCGTTGTCAATTCCCGATGGGCGTTGATCAACAACCAGCAACGTTACGAAATACTTGCGCATTTCACGGGCGATCGTCCCAAAAATCGTTTGTCCCACGGTCGCTGGATCAAGAAACCGATGAGCTTCTTCGATCGTAATCACCAGTTGACGGGGGCGATCGCTGACATTCTTGGTTTGCAAAAAGCGTTCCGCCTTCTGCACGTAGGCATGGTGAATTCGCCGCGCCACAACATTGGTCGCCAGCATGTAGGACAACATATTCGATTGCGAGCCGAACTCAATCACAACGTGTTTGCCTGCGTCCAGAGATTCCAGAATTTGCCCGACATAATTGTGCGGGCAGGCATTGCGAATGTATTTCAGCTCATCCAAGCGCGTTAATTTCCGTTGCAACGCCATGATCGAAGACTTGCTGCCCATCTTCGTTTCACAAAATTCCTGAATTTCCATGTTGTTCATCGTCAACAAGCGGGAAATCCAGGATTTACCGAACTCATTCCGCAAAATGATGGCATTTTCAAGGCTGGCCTCCGATAGGTTTAACTCGCCTCTCACCAGCATCAAATCTTCAACATCAATCTGGTCATAACTGATATAGAGTTCCTGAGCATCTCGCACCCCTCGCCGTTTGGTAGATTCAGGATCAAGTGTGTAGATTTGCACCTGACCGGGAAATAGCTGACGTAATCCCTTAACGGTACTAAATTGTTTGCCTTCCCGCGTTGCCTCCCAGCCATACTCAGAATGCATGTCAAAGATGAGGTTGACGGCAGCCTGTTTGCGGATGATGCCAGATAACAGCAGTCGAGTTAGAAAGGATTTCCCCGTTCCCGATTTGCCAAACACTCCATTGCTGCGCTCTACAAAGCGATCAAGGTCCAGGCAAATGGGCACTTCCATATCAATGGGTTGCCCGATTGCAAAGTTGCGTCGAAGCGGATCATCCTCCCAACCAAACACCACGCGAAAATCTCGCTCATTCGCTTCGTACATTTGGCTAAAGTGGCTCGGAATCGTTTTGACTGGTAGTAACTCCACTGGCTCACTCGATTGCACCTGGTAGGATGCCAACTTTGCCGCCTGCCTTTTGCCTTTGGTACTTTTTTTCGTGGCTTCGACCCTTTCGAATTCCCGCCTACTCTCGATGTCAGTATTGCCAGTCGCGGCTTCACTGATCATCAACATGGGCGACAAGTTCACCGTGCCATAGGTTCCGCTTCCTGCCAACACTTCCTGGAGAAAAGTATTATGCGGTTCGGGCGGATTGGCCAGAATTCGGGAGCTGCTAGTACCCAAAGTGACATCGGTCAGCATGCAAAAGAAATGGGAGCGGCGACCTCGCACGACCAAAAATTTGCCTACCCGCATATCTTCCACGGATACATCAGCATGAAGGCGCACCTCCAACCCCTGGCTTAAAGAGCCTTGAATCACCGATCCCAACGGTTGCTCTTGCTTCATGTGACGATCGCTCAACCCTTGCCTATTCACTGCTGTAGACAACAATGATACATTAGTTCTATTTAAAAAGGTAGGGTTGATGAGCGATCAGCTCATCAACCCATCAATAGGCTATCAATGCAGTTCTATTTGGATAGAGTGCGACGTTTGGAAATCATGCGGTAAGCCTCGATAATGTCCCCGATTTCCCAGGAGTTAAAGTCGTCTACACCGATCCCGCACTCGTAACCAGAGTTCACTTCACGCGCATCTTCCTTCATCCGTTTCAAGGAATCCAGATTGCCTTCGTAAATCACTTCGCCCTTTCGTTTGACACGAATCTTGCAGTTTCGGATCACCTTGCCGGACTGGACATAGCACCCTGCGACTTGGCCTCGACCGACTGGGAAAACGGCACGAACTTCAACCTGACCCAACGCTTCTTCAACAAGCTCTGGTTCCAGCAGCCCTTCCATCGCCGCCTGAATATCATCCAGTAGTTTGTAGATGATGTTGTAATCGCGCACATCTACACCCAGGCGATCGGCAGCTTGACGCGCCCCCGGAGCGAGAGTGGTGTTGAAGCCGATGATCACGGCAGAACTCGCAGCCGCCAGGTCAACGTCTGTTTCGGTGATTTCGCCCGGAGCGGCATACAAGACACGAACTTGTACTTCGTTTTGCGGAAGCTGCTTGAAGGAACCCAGAATCGCTTCGACCGATCCCTGGACATCTGCTTTCAGTACCAGATTAAGTTCCTTCAGTTCGCCTTCCTGCGCGCGCGCCGACAAAGTATTCAAGCTGACCCGACGAGAGGACATAGCCGCCAACAAACGAGATTGCCGTTGCTCATCTGTTCGATCGGACGATGTCCCACGAGCCTCTTTTTCATCTAGGAAGACATCAAATTCGTCCCCAGCAGATGGCACATCGGTTAAACCTAGCACCTCCACCGCAAAGGAAGGACTGGCTTCTTTCACGCGATGGCCGCGATCATCCACCATAGCCCGAACCTTGCCAAAGACAGAACCAGCAACCAATACATCGCCAACTCTCAAAGTTCCATTTTGAACCAGTAGGGTGGCCACTGGCCCCTTTGCCTTATCCAGATGAGCTTCAATCACTGTTCCTTTCGCTGGTCGATCGGGGTTCGCATTCAAATCTTCGACTTCTGCCACCAGCAGCACCATTTCCAGCAAGGTGTCCAGATTCTCACCTGTTAAGGCACTAACCGGCACCATAATGGTTTCGCCGCCCCACTCCTCGGGGACGAGGGCGAATTCAGTCAGTTCTTGCTTGACCCGATCCGGCTGGGCACCTTCTTTATCGATTTTGTTAATTGCAACGACGATCGGCACCTCTGCAGCCTTTGCATGGCTAATAGCCTCGATCGTTTGAGGTTGAACCCCATCATCAGCAGCAACCACCAAAATAGCGATGTCTGTTACCCTGGCTCCCCGCGCCCGCATTGCGGTGAAGGCTTCGTGTCCAGGGGTATCCAAAAACACCACCTGTTGCATGTTGCCGTTGTGTTCCACATCGACGTGGTAAGCCCCAATGTGCTGAGTAATTCCACCAGCTTCGCCTTGAGCAACCTTCGTTTTCCGAATCGAATCCAGGAGGGACGTTTTTCCGTGGTCAACGTGTCCCATGATGGTGACCACGGGGGGGCGCCGATGCAAGTTCTCCAAGTCTTCAACCGCAAGCATCTCTGTTACCTTGCGAGCCTCAGATTCTTGTGTTCCTGTTTCTACCAGGACACCAAGTTCCTCGGCGACCATGGTGGCGGTCTCGATATCAAGCGTTTGAGTCACCGTGGCCATGATGCCTTTCATGAACAGCGTTCTGATAATGTCCGTCTCAGGAATCATCATTAAAGCACCCAGTTCTTGAACTGTTAAACTGCCTTTCAGGGTGATGAGTTCTGGCTTCTCAACTTTTGACTCTTGTTCACGCCGTTCGCGCCGATCGCGAGGTGATGACTTCTTCGCCTTTGGTGCGGCTGCAACAGGTTTTGTGGTCGCTTGTCGAAATCCTTTGGGTTTTGCAGGCCGAACCAAGGAAAGACTCACTTGAATTGGCGCGTCCTCATCATCCTCATCGTCTTCTAAGAGGAGATCAAGATCTTCGTCCTCATCAATATCGGGTTGGGCACGCCGTTTAGTCTTGGTTCCCACCTTAGGTGTTTTACCAGCAAACTCCTTACCTTCTTCCTCCTCTTCCCAATCCTTACCCTTCTTAATTGTGCGGGGAAGGGTGGGGCGTGGTTGAAGTTGTTGAGGATCATCACCAAGTGGAAGCTTGGCGATCGCAGGGTCAGCATCTCGAGTTGGACGCACCTTTAAATTGACTCCATCCCCTGCCAACGTTGGAGATTTTGGTGCGGCAATGTGGTCTTCAGCGTCTGGGCGCACCGGTTTAGGTCGCCGCAGTTCAACGATCGTTTGTTGTTGAGGTCGAATTGGCTTTTCGGGTGCTTTTCCCGCTCCGGGTCGAGAAGGTGCTGGCTTGGAACCAGAAGCAGCCGACTTGACTGGGGGTTTGGGGCTTCTACCTGGGGCACCCTCGGAGCGCGGCGTAGTAGATATCGGTTCACTGCCAGCTTGCTCCTGCTTGGCCTTCTTCAAAATTGGCCGATTCGAGAGATTTGGTCTTGAGGCAGGTGGTGCAGTTGGAGTGTCCGATCGTTGTGAAGGTACAACCAACTCAGGATTAGGGCGTGATGGTTTTGGCGCAACTGCCTCCACGTCTTGAACATCGACATCCACTGGTGCGTTAGACTCGTTCAAATCGTCAGATACCACTGGAGGTTGGTCATCCTGCGATAATTCCACCTCAACAACAGTGTCAGCATCTTCAACAGCCATCTCTGGCTCTACCGGGCCTTGAGGCGGACGACTGGGAGCAGCAGGCTTTGTAGGGGTGACAGCAGGTGCTCCATTGTCTACATGGTTGACTTGGTTGGGCGGCGTTGGGGCTTCCAAACTCGGTTGACGAGTCACAGACTTAATCGCCACAATTTGCTGTTTCTTTTGCACTGGAGCCGAAACACGCACTTTGCCTTCTTGAGTCGATTGATTATTCCCGTGCCGATTCTGATTTGGTTTCATAGAAGAGGAATGACTGGCAGCATACTGCTCGGCAGCTACCCGAATCTGCTCAGCTTCGGAGTCAGAAATGGTACTGCTATGGCTTTTTACTGAAATATTTAATTGTTCACAAATTGCCAAAATATCCTTATTATCCAAGTTTAATTCCCGCGATAGCTCATAAATTCTGACTTTGCCGCTATTCATCCAGTCCTTTCCTCTTCGTACTTTATCCAGGTTCTACATAGTTGCCTACCGTTTTTGCCTAAAAGACATCCGATCAAAACTCGACCTTACGATTCTAAATCTCAGGCACTTCGCCTATCATACGGCGTTAGGCTGATTTAGCGTCACCAGATTCCCTTCCGAGAATAACTCAGTTGAAAGTAGCCATTCTCTAATTCTGCACAAATCCTTCGAACCAGCAGCCCTTCTTGGTGAGGATAAATCGAGAGCAACCCTGTAGGTTATGGTTTCTTTTCTCTTTAGTGCTGTCAGGAAAGCAACCAAGTTAATGCGCTTTCTCCGTCCAACTGAAATCACTAAACTCCTCTAGACATGCAACATTGGGAATACGCTGTTCAGGATCTCTAGACTACCGCTTAAGCTCATTTTTTGCAAAGTAATTCTTTGCACAACGACACGTTAGTTCACGGTAGATCACATCCGGGATGGAAGCCTTGAGGGCTTTTCCTAAGCGGTTTTTCTTGTGGGTGGCGACTATGCAACTTTCTTCACGGCATAGATAGGCTGATCGCCCCATACCCTCATCTAAGACAACTTCATGCGTTGGATGCACTCTTACAACCCGATAAAAATCTTGCTTTGGAGCAAGTTTACGACAGACAATGCAACGACGCAGATTTGGCTGCATAGAGTGCAAAAAGCCTCCCTATTCTTCCTCGGCAAGTTGTTCGGTTACGACCGATTCTGACTCATCTAGATTGGGGTCTGTTTCATCTAAATATTCCTCTTCCTCCTCGTACTCAGCATACTCAGATTCCCGCAGGCGATTTTCTGCTGCGATCGCGGCCATCTTCCGGTCTTCTGCTTCGTAGTCGTATTTGGCCGTGTCCTTAATGTCAATTTTCCAGTTTGTTAGGCGGGCAGCAAGACGAACGTTTTGCCCCTCTTTCCCGATCGCTAGACTAAGCTGATCCTCACCGACTAAAACGTGTGCTTGCCGCCCTTCTGGGTCAACCAAGCGCACTTCATCCACTCTGGCTGGACTGAGAGCATTGGCAATGTAGGTAGCTGGATCGGGTGACCAGCGGATGACATCAATTTTTTCACCCCGAAGTTCGTTCACTACAACCTGAATTCGGGAGCCCCTGGCTCCAATGCAGGCTCCCACTGGATCAACATCTCGTTCCAGCGTATCGACTGCAATTTTCGTCCGAGGGCCAACCGAGCGAGACGGCGGGTTTGCTTCGCGGGCGATCGCCACTACCCTGACGATTTCATCTTCAATTTCAGGCACTTCATTGGCAAACAAGTACACTACCAGTCCTGCATCTGCCCGTGAAACTAGAAGCTGCGCCCCTCGGTGAGAACCTTCAGAGACTCGCTTTAGATATACCTTAAAAGTGGCATTGGCACGATAGTTGTCGTTGGGCAACTGTTCGCGTTTTGGCAACTCAGCTTCCACTTCAGGTTGGCCAAAGCCACTGCTCACCGCCATGATGACGGATTGGCGCTCAAATCGAAGAACCCTCGCCTGAAGAACAGTGCCCTCTAAATCCTGAAACTCTTCCTGCACCAGCTTCCGCTGTTGATCCCGCAATTTTTGCGATAGCACCTGCTTGGTTTGAATTGCGGCCATGCGTCCAAACTCTCCTTGGTCAGGAGTTACATCCAACACGACTGTGTCCCCAGGTTGGGCTTCCGCAGCCACTTCTTGAACTTCTTGCAGCGCAATTTGATGATCGGGGTTATCCACCTCTTCCACGATCGTTTTAGTTGCTAAAACTCGAAACCCCTCTTCTTCAACGTCTAACTCCACTTCAAAGTTCAAGAAATAATCTTCATCAAAGCTACCGCTGTCTAAACGCTGAGTTCTGCGATAGCGCTCGTACCCTTTCAAAAGAGCTTCTCGCAGAGCCGCTTGCACAGATGTTTTAGGCAAGTTACGCTCTCGACTGATGTTGTCAATCATGTCTCTGAGTCCGGGGAGGGCAACCATTGACATAACTGAATTCTCCGTAACGTGAGGACGACAAATAAGTGAACCAAACAATTAAAAGCTAACCAGGCAATCCAAACAGCGAGTTCGACCCAGAATGGCCTTATTCCTGACCTTCAGCTAACTGCACTTTTGTAACAATGTTTCTTGGGATGGCGATCGTTCGCCCCTTCAAACTTAAATACACCGCCGATTCATCTCGTCGGCTGAGTTTGCCAACCCATTGCTGCTGCCCACCATAAGGTTGATCAGCCAATACCATCACCGTGAACCCTTTGAACGAAACAAAATCTCGATCATGACTCAACACATTCGAGACCCCTGGGCTAGATACCTCCAACACATATGCATCTGGGATAATTCCAGCATCGTCTAAAGCAGTTTCAAGCGCTCGGCTCATTCGCTCACAATCATCTAAACCGGTGTCTGATGCCTGGTTTCGAATATCAACTCGTAACACAGGTGGGTGGAAGTTGGTGTGAAACACAGCTCCGACCAATTCCAAGCCAAGAGAATTCGCTACGGGAGCAGCAAGGTCTAAAATTTGTGGAACGAGGGGATGAGTCATAACAACCGTCTAAAACAAAAAAGTGGGCGTAGACCCACCTCCCAAGAAAGTCATCATCTTCCTGCAAAGCCTGGAAGTTCTGCAAAGACGTGCAGGACACTTCATAGTTTAGCCTAACCCCTTTAAAGTTGCAGAAATTTTGATGCAAGAAAATGGAACTTGGCACTTGTTTAGTTGGCTCAGCAGTCTATATAATAGTAGACTGTGTTGAATTTCTACCCATTATCCATGCCTAAGCTAAAAACTCGGAAGTCAGCTGCAAAACGATTTAGAGCCAGTGGTTCTGGTAAAATCATGCGTCGTCAAACGCATCGAAGCCACTTGTTAGAACACAAGAGTGCAGCCCGTAAGCGTCGTTTGGCAGGTACTGTAGTTGTGAATGAGCGCGATGCCGACAACATCCATCTCATGCTTCCCTATTTGTAAAGAATAAAGATACAAGCTAAAGCTCTTAAGTAGACAAGATTAGAGGTACCACCACATGGCTAGGGTAAAACGCGGCAATGTTGCTCGTAAGCGCCGCAAAAAGATTCTAAAGCTGGCAAAAGGGTTTCGAGGGTCTCACTCGAAGCTGTTTAGAACCGCCAATCAGCAGGTAATGAAGGCGTTGAGATATGCCTATGCCGATCGTCGGAAGCGGAAGCGGGATTTCCGCCGTCTTTGGATTACCCGAATTAATGCGGCTGCTCGCGTTCATGGTATGAGCTATAGTCAGTTGATTGGCAGCCTGAAGAAGGCAGATATCCAAATTAATCGCAAAATGCTTGCACAAATGGCAATATTAGACCCTACAGGCTTTGGCAAAGTTGTTGAGCTGGCTCAAACGGCAAAATAACGAATCGGCACCAGATTTGTTCACTGATTTGAGCAAGACTAGAGAATTGAGGAGGCTACCCGTTCTGGTTAGCCTCTTTTCGATCGCTTCTGTGCATTTATTTTGGGGAATCTTACCCTCGTCGGCTAGTGCGACTGAACTCCAGGTGATTAAACAGCGGAAGCGTTTGGTTGTTGGGGTGAAAACAGGCAATCCCCCTTTAGCGTTTCGGGACATTAATGGGCAACTGCAAGGGTTTGAAATTGATTTAGCTCAACAGGTTGCTAAGGAACTTTTGGGAGAAGGGGCAACGGTTGAGTTGAAAACCATACTCAATCAAAATCGGTTTAGTGAAGTTCTAGATGGCAGAGTTGATGTGGCCATTGCCCAAGTCACACAAACTCCCTCTCGCCTGCGCCTGTTCAACTTTAGCTTGCCATACTACAGAGATGGCGTGGCTATTGCAACCTCTAACACCTCGATTCTGTCTTCAATGGACTTAGCTGGTAAACCAATCGCCGTTTTAAATAATTCTAGTACAGTAGAAGTACTCAGAAGACGGCTACCAGCGGCACTTCCAGTTCCTGTTACATCCTATCCAGCGGCTAAAGAGGCCATTGAAGCGGGGAGGGCGATCGCGATCGCGGCTGATGTCACTGTTTTGGCAGGTTGGGTCAACCGCTGGCCTCAATATCGTTTGTTGTTGCCAGTGCTATCAGCGCATGAACTCGCGATCGTTTTGCCTAAAGGCCAGCAGCATGAGGAGTTACGGCAAGAAATTAACCATATTTTGATTCGACTTTCTAATTCCGGTTGGTTAGAACAGCGAGCAAGTTACTGGGGATTGCCACGGAACTTCTCGTTTTAAGATAGAAAAGGATAACAAGTTCGTCAAAGTTAAAGGATCTCGGCTGAAAGCATTGATATGAATACTGATTTTCCAATTGTTTATTTATCTCTGCTGGTTGGTATTCTTTCGATCGCCAGCATATTCTTAATTCGGCAAATCATCAAAACTCGCAAAGTTGAGAACGCTCTTGGGCGGTTACAGAAAAAACTAACTAAAGAGAAAGGGACATCTCAAGAGTATTTTGAGCTAGGTAGCATCTTTTTGAATAAGCGAGTGTACAGTCAGGCGATTACGCAATTTCAGAAATCCCTGAAGTGTGATGATTTACCGGAAGCGGAAAGTGCCTTGGTTTACAATGCCCTGGGTTATGCCTATTTTGCCCAAGAGCAATACGATGTTGCCATTCGTCAGTACAAAGAAGCAATCAAAATTGATCCAAGTTATGTCACTGCGTACAACAATCTAGGGCACGCCTACGAGCGGAAGCAGTTAATTAGTCAAGCTCTGGAGACCTACGAACAGGCATTGGCGATCGAGGCGGATAACTCAACCGCCAAACGTCGAGCTGAATCTTTACGCAAGCGGCTAGTTCCCTCCACGTAGCTCGTGTTGCTGGATTAGTCTCGTCAATGGAAATCTTGTCGGAAGTAATCCTGCCGTTTATCAAGCTCAAAGGCAGATGTAGTCAAGGTTTTGACTTCTGCTCTCTGCCTTCCTATCTTCGCCTTTCTACGCCAGGGAATAGACGTCTCTTGCTTTTACATTTTTGGCCTAAGAAATTGAGCGGATTCTGGTTCGATAGGTTGCTCGATCGAGACCGCCACCTGCATCAGCAGAAATCATCTGCTGTAAGCGCGCAATGCGTTCGGATGTCGCGGGATGAGTGCTTAAAAAAGTCGGAACTGAGCCATCTCGTAACAATTTACTCATAAAGCTCACCATCGCCGCTTGCGAATATCCTGCCCTGCGTATGGTAGCGAGTCCAAAGCTATCTGCCTCAAACTCATCATTACGGCTATTGGGCCGTCTAAACGCAAGTTCTACGCCGATGTTAGCCGCCACGTTACGATCAAGTCCCGCTGCACCAACTAAACCACTGGCGATCGCCGTTTTGCGCATCTGTTCTACGACATGTCGCTCTTCGATGTGACCAATTTCGTGGGCTATCACGCTAGCCAGTTCTGCTTCATTCTCAGCCAGGAGCAACAAGCCTCGGTTGAGATAAACGAATCCCCCCATGGTGGCAAACGCATTCACACTACGATCATCCACTATCTGGAACGTATAGGGGATACTGGCACGATTCCCTTGGGCAACTAATCGTTGCCCAATCTGGTTAACGTATTGGTTAACCTCAGGGTTCCGTAAAATACGAATTCGTTGACGAACAAGCTGATTATTAATCTGACGACCAATTTCCACTTCTTGCTGCGGAGACAAATTAGAAAGCTGAATGACTTGGATGCCACGAAAGATTAAATCTCGCCAGGGAATGGCTTGCGAGGCGATCGGTTGACCAATAACCAGACCCAGGATTGTGACGACTGCAATCAGTGGATAAATCCAGTGACGGACTCGATGCAACGAGGACGAAAAGAGTTTAGGCACCATAACAACAACTGGTGAGAAGACAGAAACAGAAGGATGACGGGGAAGCCAGACTGGTAACAAACAATTTATCCATCACATCCCAGCATCAACCTTGTCCCTCCAGACGTCAATGAACCTTAAAAGTTTCTATTTAGTTCCATTAATTTGAGACGATCGAAAGTGGCTACCACAAAGCAACCAGTACCCTAAGAAGCAACTGGTTGCTTCAAGAAATGATATTTGGGCTGTCTTACGATTAGACGTTAATAACAGGCCGCCATAAGATCAAGAATCAAAAATTTAGTTATAACGTCTTTTGCGTCGAGCTACGATCGCCTTACGTTTACGCTTCTCCAAAGGTGTTTCAAAATGGCGATGAGATCTTAAATCAGCTAAAATCCCTGCCTTAGAAACCTGCCGTTTGAATCTTCGAAGTGCTGAGTCGATTCCTTCATTTTCGCCAAGAACTACTTGGGTCATTCGAGCTGATCTCTCCTAAAAACTAAAAAAATTTACTACAAAACAGCCGCTTACACTAAGCGACAAACATAGATTATACATCACTCACCAAAGCATGAAAAGATAATATTTCGATCTACCATTGATTGATGAAGGAAAGATCTAATGTACTGAAATTAGTACTCAAAGCCAAATTCAGATATTCCATAGCTTGTACCAGCCACTGTACCGCTTCCCGCTGAGAAGACTCGTAATGACTGAACAGAATCGAAAAGCGTTTTTCTAAATGAGGCTTAACCTTACGACAAATCAGCACAATTTTCAGAAGAAGTCCTGTTGTTAGGGCCGGTCCGAGATTAGAAATTAGATCGACGAACAAAAAGTGGCTTGGTTTCTGAGGACTTTCAACCACCAGGAAGTTCAATAGCTGACTGCAAGTTCTGACCAGAAGAAAATCATTCAATTTCTGATAATTACTTTCTGGAAGAGTGTTATTGAGTTGAGCGTGAAGCTGGTTGTTGAACTGACGCCTTCCATACTCAGGATCAACTGAGTCTGTGATGTATTGGTACAAATCATCTTTGAAGGCTTGGAAAGACTGGGTTTGTGCCGTGTGCGTCAAAAAACACTGGGCAACATCCCGGTACGTATGGGAACCTTGAGATTTTCCCGCAAAGTGCTTGAGTGCGCTACAAAGTTCTTGTTCAGTCAGTAAGGTGGGATTCTCTATAGGCTGTAAAACTCTGCTAGTATTTTCTGGAAGGTTACTACGATTCAATTGCGATCGCCGAACTTGATACGTCACAAACTGAGATAAATCAATTTCGTACTGACGTTGCACTCGCGATCGAAGTTGACGAATGGTTTGCTGCTGTTCGTAATTGCTACCTTCCGTTAACAGAAAGTGATCATAGAGGTAGGGGTAACGTCGAATTAACGTGCCTAAGCATTGTGTTTCTTGGTTTGAAGTTAATTCTGGTTGGCTAACCACCCGCGCCAGACGGCAGAGCGCCAAATATTGCTCAGTGTTTATAAAGTCCTTAACTAACTCTCGTAATTTTCGAACAGAACGAGAACGGGAAACCTCAACTGCTGGATGAGTTTGGACCTGCTTAAAGAGATCAATGATTTCTTGAACATGGGATTGAGATTGGGGACGCGCTTGCCAACGGTTGATTAAAATGTGGCAGCAGCGATTAAGGACAAATCGAAAGTCCTGATCGGCTGTTTTTGCCCCAATTACTTTGTCAAGTACTAGCAGCATCTCTGCATCGGGATAGCTGACACCCTCAATAAATAGCGATCGAAATCGTTGCACTAAGTGACTTGGCGGTTCTGATTGAACCAAATGCAACAAGTGATCGTAAAGCTGCTGCTCCTCTTGCGCAATGTGCTGCGTATATCGGGGTGTCCAAGTACTCACGGTAGCTATACCCTTAGACTCGAAAGGATGAAGAACCAGACTATTTTTTGACGATAGAACCCCATATCTGGTTCCAATTTTAGGTGGAAGCGTTGATAAAGGAAAGTAGCCATAAAAACCAAAAATCTGCAACAGAAGACGGAGCTTTTGTCACAGGCAAATGAATTTTCGACTATTATTGCTGAGTATAACTTGACACCTTCGTGACGTGGCTCACTTCAAGAGTTCTTTATACTAAGGATGTATTTATGAAGCTCCTACACTAATTTTTCATTTGTATATGCATCTAAGGTGCTTACTTAGGGCGTGTCATCAATTAAAGGGGAAATGCTTGAGGCATGAGCCTTGTCACGCCCGCCTAAGCAAACAAGCTAGGGACTGTAACTCTTTCACTATCGGCAGTTTAGTTTTAATTGATCACAGCCTCTAGCACGGTGGATTAAATAACCTGTAAAATCTTCACCTCGCCTTCGGCACCCTTCTCCTTTGCAAGGAGAGAGGAAGGGGGAGTGGTCGGGCGATTAAAGTTTTACACATTATTTATTTTTTATTCTTTAATCAGATTTTCAACTTAAAATACCTGCCATATTTGCCTAAAAAAGCTGTGCCTCTGATCAATCAGAGGTTTGACTGAGCCGACGAAGATTGAGAACATCACTTAGTTTTCTAATCTGGGCAAAGGTTTGTTCCAGTTGGTTGTGGTCACGAATATCAATTCCCAGATCAATTACGGCTGTTTGATCTGGGAAGGTTCGAACTTGGGCGTTGCGCACATTAATGTTGTTGTCTGTTAAACGCGACAGAATATCTTTGAGTACTCCAACGCGATCAATGACCTCAATTTGGATTTCCACCGGATATGTTTGAGGTCTACCACTTTCATCACTTTGCGGATTCCAACTCACTGGAATCAGGCGGTCGCCGGAGATTTGCTCAGTGTTTGCACAGCCTTGGCGATGAATTGAAATGCCGCGGTTACCCTTGGTGACAATCCCAATGATGGGTTCTCCTGGTACGGGGGTACAACAACCTGCTAGGTGGTAAAGCAGTCCTTCTACGCCCATGATGGGAGACTTGGCTCCGGTTGAAGGTAATGGCTTAACTGGTGTAGGGGCAGGAAGAATGAGTTGAGGATCGGTTGCAATCGGCTGTTGAGCTTTAACGGCTTCCCGCAATCGATTGAGTGCAAGATTCAAGGTAACTTCGCCGTACCCGATCGCGGCGAGTAAATCATCCACGCTGTGGTAGTTACATCGTTCCGCAGTTACTTGCATGGGAGTGGATTTCAGCAATGCTTCAAAGCCATTTTTGCCCAGTTCACGTTCTAACATTTCGCGACCGCGGGCGATGTTCTCATCTCGATGCGACCGCTTATACCACTGCCGAATTCGATTACGGGCACTGTTGGTAACAACAAAGTTCAACCAGTCCAGGCTGGGGCGAGAATTTTTATTGGTAAGAATTTCAACGATGTCCCCATTTTTCAGGGCTGTATCCAGGGTGACCATGCGGCCATTGACGCGGGCCCCAGCACAATGATTTCCGACCTCGGTGTGAATGCGATAAGCAAAATCAACGGTTGTGGCTCCCCGCCCCAGCGAGACGACATCACCGTTTGGTGTAAAGACATAAACCTCCCCGTCAAACAGGTCATCTTTAATGCTCTCGAGATATTCTTGTGCATCCTTGAGGTCGCTTTGCCAATCTAGGAGCTGGCGTAACCAGGTAAATTTTTCATCCATGCCGGTTAGGGGGGTGGATGAATTGCCTGCCTCTTTGTACTTCCAGTGCGCTGCGATCCCGTACTCAGCCACGTGATGCATTTCCAGGGTGCGAATTTGGATTTCTAAAGGACGGCCAGTATTACCAATCACAACTGTATGCAGTGACTGGTATCGATTCGGCTTAGGTAAACCAATGTAGTCCTTGAAACGTCCGGGAATGGGCCGAAACATATCATGAGCGATCGCGAGAGAGCGATAACATTCCTCATTACTTTGCACAATGATGCGAATCGCTGCGACATCGTAAATTTCTTCGTAACCCTTCTGCTGCCGCTGCATTTTCTGATAGATGCCATACAGGTGCTTGGGGCGACCGCTGATTTCAAATACTTGAATGCCAACCTGCTCCAACCGTTTGCGCAATGCGCTAGCGATGTCAGTTAAGCGGGATTCTCGATCGGTGCGTTTTTCCGCGACTAATTCCTGCACACTACGATAAGATTCAGGTTCTAAATATTTGAACGCCAGATCTTCTAATTCCCATTTAAATCGCCCAATTCCCAAGCGATTTGCGAGAGGCGCAAAAATTTCCCGCGTTTCAAGGGCAATCTGCCGCCGCTTGGGATCAGGCAAATGCTCCAGGGTACGCATGTTATGCAGGCGATCGGCAAGCTTCACCACAATCACCCGAATATCTTGAGCCATCGCTAAAAACATGCGCCGAAAATTTTCTGCCTGACGCTCAGTTTTACTCGAAAAGTTAAATTTTGAAAGTTTAGTGACACCTTCAACCAGGGTGCGGACTTCTTTTCCAAACCGCTCTTCCAACTCTGCTGGAGTGACATCTGTATCTTCTACAACATCGTGCAAAAAGCCAGCGGCGATCATGGCACTGCCACCACCCAAGTCGTGCAATAAACTGGCAACAGCGACGGGATGGATAATGTAGGGTTCGCCTGACGCTCTGTACTGCCCTTGATGCAGTTGGTAGGCAAAGTCAAAAGCACGACAAATGAGGTCAGAATCCAGCCGGGTACTTTGTGACTCGCTGCAATCTGGCATCCCACTTTGAGCAAGCTGGCATCTTTGGAGCCACTCGGGGACAGAAAATTCAGTAGCTGATAATGGAGCCGTTAAGTTCATGAGAGCGTATGAGAGAGTCACTAAGGCTCTGAACGATGGGTTTTCAATTGGATATGAATTAAATATTGAGTGATTTTACTTGGCTTTTGCCGCTTGTTAGTAGCAAAATTTGTTGCCCGAAAACGTATAACAGCCGAAACTCAAACGACAAAGCTTGCCGAGGAAGATTTGCCCAGAGAGTGAACAAGGGTTGTAAGTGCTAGAAAATACAAAGGCGGAAAACGATTCAGCTAGGTTACTTTGTCACTGAGGCGTTGTCCAAGTCAACTTTTCATTGTTGATATCTTAGCAATCAGTGCAAAATTCTTTACACGGGTTCCTGGCAAATTTTTGGAATGGTTATGAAGGGTCACTCTCCAGTTTTCTAATTCGGCTCATTCAACAAGGCCAGCCGGAGGTGTAATTTCAATCCGTTGCTGTTTGAGGTCAACGATGGGAACGATCGCGTTGACGAATGGGATCAAAACTGTTCTTGGTTTGCCATCTTCAGGTGAAGGGAGGCATTCTACTTGGAGTAAATCATTGCCAGCAGAAATGACATCGGTAACTGTGCCAATGAGGGTTTGGGTCGGCTGGTCAAAGACGCGGAGGCCAATCAGATCGGCAACGTGAAACTCATCTTTCTCCAGGGGCAGGCGATCGCTAGCAGGGATCAAAATTTTGCAGTCCCTTAACGCTTCTGCCTGAGTGCGATCGTTCACCCCAGCTAATTGCACGATGTATAACCCCTTACCATCCAGATAGCGGCCTCTGAGCAGGTCAATTGGTTGAGGTTGTGAGGCATTGGGACGCAGAAGCCAGCGCTGGCCCGGTTCTAAGAAACGCTCAGGAAAGTCTGTGTTGGGATAAACGCGGAGTTCACCGTTTAATCCTTGTGGCGCAACAATTTTACCAACTTCGAGAAAGTTATCGCTCATGGCGCGGTCGAGTCGGAATAAACCTGCTTCACTATGTCTACCAGGCGCTTCATGCCGATCTCTAGTTCTGCATCACTGCCCGTGAGGCTAATCCGCAGGCATTGTTGTTTATGACTCCAATCCTCTTGCAGGCCGGGGAAGAATGTACTTCCAGGAACCACAATCACGCCTACCTGTTTCAACTGCTGGTAGATGTCCCAATCGGTTGTCGGTAGCTGATCGAGCCAAAGCCAGCAGAATATAGCTCCTTCGCCTCGATGCAAGTACCACGGGATGTCGTTGGGCATCGCTTGATCGAGAGTAACTTCGACAATTTGAACTTTCTTTTGGTAGAACGGGCGAATCACCGTTTCAGATAAGGTTGCTAACGCCCCGGAGCGAATGGCTCGTGCTGCGATCGCCTGTCCATAGCGTGGCGAGTGGATGCAGAGATTGGTTTGAAAGCTTTCCAAAATTTGAATCAAGGCTTCATCACCGATCGCAATCCCGATCCGCTCTCCAGGCAATCCCGCTTTGGAAAGACTCAAGCAGTGTAAAATGTTGCCCCCAAACAGTGGTGTCATTTTTGTAAAGTTAAGGGCGGGAAAAGGGGGCGCATAGGCGGAATCGATGAAAACGGGCACATCATAAGCGGCACCCAAATCGGCAATTTTTTTCACCTCTTCATCGGTCAACACATTGCCAGTTGGATTGCAAGGACGAGAAAAGATGACACATCCAGTTTGCTCATTAATCTCCAATTGACTGAAATCGGGTCGGTACTTGAAGCGGTGTGCCTGGGGATCAGTATCCAGCCTGGGTTTGTAAGCAACGAGGGCTTCCGGAGTCAGAGTGACACCACCATAGCCAGTGTAGTCTGGGCTGAGGGGCAGCACAATTTTCTTCAATTCTCCGCTTCTGGTATAGCCACCAAAGGCGTTGGCGGCGTAGAAATACAAGCTTTGACTACCGGGTGTAATCAGGACGTTGCGATCGCTCAAACTCAATCCATATCGCTCGTTGAAGTCTTTGACAACCGCATCAATCAATGGTTGGTAGCCCTGACTTGCACCGTAACGACAAACAGCCTCTCCATACTCCGAACTGGTCAGCAGGTCGGCGGTGCAATCACGCCAAAGTTGCTCGACCTCAGGCAAAATTAATGGGTTTCCGGCACTTAAGTTAATAAATTCCTGTCCGGCTCCGGCTCGCAGCGTTTCAATAATGTCTTTCATGATGGCCCGCACACCCGTCAGGCTTGACATATCTTGACCAATTCGACTTAGCGCAGGATTCATAACCCAATTACCTGAAAGACTGATAGCGTTTCCTACAGACCGCCTAGCTTAACATCGGTCATGGCCTGAATTGCAAAGATTTTCAGAAGCTAAACACACATCACACTTCTTAAAGATTTGTAGTCATCGGCACATTTGTGGCCCATAAACTCGCTTCAATTTTAGTTCTGTGAGGATCTCTTTTCGGTTTTGAGGCATCGCTTCACTTGCTGTCTCTTGCCTCCTGTCTTCTCACCTCAATCTGCTATAGGTAATGATTTTATGGCGATTAGCCTTTCTACAAGTCCTGCATCTCAGCTCCGTGCAACCCTGCCCCGATCGCTCAAACGGTTGGCCGATCTAGCGTATAACTACTGGTGGTGCTGGGCCTCTGACCAAATTTCGTTATTTGAATTGATCAATCCAGATGAATGGGAACGGTGCGGTCACAATCCAGTGGCACTGCTGCAAACCATATCCTATGATCGCTTAACCCAACTTTCGATTGATCCGCTCTATCTCAAACGCTTGGATGCATTGGTGGCAGAGTTCGATCGCTACATGGCTGCGGAGAATACCTGGGCTAGTCGAGTTGCGCCTCAAATCTCTCAGGCTCATCCTGTGGCCTATTTTTGTGCTGAGTTTGGCTTGCACGAGTCGTTGCCTGTATACTCCGGTGGTTTGGGCATTCTGGCGGGGGACCATCTCAAGTCTGCATCCGATCTCGGTGTACCGCTGGTGGGTGTGGGGCTGTTGTATCGGCAGGGTTATTTCCGGCAGCGGCTAAATCGGGAAGGTTGGCAGGAAGATTTCTACGTCGATGCTCCGTTTGAGCGCATGCCGCTGGAACTGTTGAAAACTGAAGCTGGAGAGCCGATCGCGATCGAGGTGCAAGTCCGGCAACGCTCGGTGAAAGTGCAAATCTGGAAAGTCCAGGTGGGGCGGGTGGCACTGTACCTGTTGGATACCAACCGGGAAGACAATGACCCAATTGATCGTTGGCTGACCGGGCATTTGTATGGGGGTAACCAAGAAACTCGCATCGCCCAGGAGATTATTTTGGGCATTGGCGGTGTGCGGGCGCTCCACGCTTTGGGCATCGAACCGGGAATTTATCATCTCAACGAAGGCCATGCAGCGTTTTGCTTGCTAGAAGCGGCCCGGCTGGAAATTCAACGCACGGGGCAATCGTTTTACGACATCGAGGCCGCCATCCGCGATCGCAGCGTCTTTACGACTCACACCCCGGTACCCGCTGGGCATGACGTGTTCTCAGCCGATTTGATGGATTCGTTCTTTGCACAATACTGGTTCCAATTAGGGCTATCGCGGGAACAATTTCTTGCCCTGGGAGCGCGTCGCTTAGGTGATCCCTGGGAGCCTTTTGGGATGACGGTTTTGGCCTTGCGGCTGTGCCGGACAGCCAACGGGGTGAGTGAGTTACACGGGCAGGTTTCGCGCCAGATGTGGCACGTCTTGTATCCCGATAAAATAGAAGACACAGTCCCGATCGGTTACGTGACGAATGGAGTCCATGCTGCCACCTGGGTCGCCTCCCTCCTCAGCGATCTCTACGCTCAGTCCCTGGATGCTGACTGGCACACTAAGGTCTTAGATCCGCAACTATGGGAAAAAGTGCAGCAAATCCCGGATGAAGACCTATGGTGGCGGCATCTGGTATTGAAAGAACGCTTAGTTGCCCATGCCCGTTACAAAATCAAGCAATCGCGGAAAAATCGGGGTGAGGATACGCAAGCGATCGCGGCGGCTGATCAGTTGCTTGATCATAATATTTTGACCATTGGCTTTGCCCGTCGGTTCAGTCCCTACAAGCGGGGCGACTTACTGCTGCGGGATGCCGATCGGGCCCTCCGAATTTTTGGTGATCTCGATCGGCCTGTACAAATCATCTTTTCAGGCAAGGCACACCCCGCCGATGAAGAAGGCAAACGCATTATTCAACGACTGATGGAATGGTGCAAACAGCCCGCCATTCAAAACCGAGTCGCCTTCATCGAAGACTACGACATGTACACAGCGCGGAAGTTGGTGCAGGGCGTAGACATTTGGCTCAACAATCCTCGTCGGCCTCTGGAAGCGTCTGGTACGAGCGGTCAGAAGGTCTGCTTAAATGGGGGATTAAATTGCAGTGTGCTAGATGGATGGTGGTGCGAAGGCTATCAGGCTGATGCCAATGGGAAAGGGCTAAACGGTTGGGCGATCGGCGAAGATGCCCACACCAGCGACCAAGAACTCCAGGACAGAATCGATTCCACCTCGTTGTATGAACTGCTGGAAACTGAAATCGTCCCGCTCTACTATGACCAGGACGATAATGGAGTTCCCCACGGTTGGGTCAAAATGATGAAAACCTCCATCCAAACCAATGTCCCAGCCTTTAACACCCATCGCATGATCGCCGATTATGTGACCCGCATTTATGCTCCCGGTACTACAGCCGAAATCAGTCGCAGTTTGGCAAAAGTACCAATGTAGTGGTTGGATAGCCTGTAGGGATGTTCTCCGGGATATCCCTACAAATCTACCTGCACACTCAAAATGACCGTTTGGGAAATTGATTTTTATCGTCGCCCCCTCCAGGATCAGGCAGGCAAGGCGCTGTGGGAGTGGGTTGTTTGTGATGCAACCGGGAGCCTGCTGGAGCGAGCCTGCTGCGCTCAACCTGAAGTAAGTAATGATTGGGTTACCCAAAAACTGAAGCACCTGGGCGAAAAACTGACCTTGCCCGATCGCATTTGCGTCTTTCGACCGCAAACCCTCAACTTGTTAGAGCCTGCGTGTCGAGAACTGGGTATTCCACTTCAACCCACCCGTTATACCCCGCACCTCAAGCAGATCTTGACGGAACTTGCCGCCGGCTATGTTCAGATGCCTGAGTACACACGCGAACCTTATGAACCACTGACGCTCGATCGCCCACCACCACTGCCTCTAGACGAGACTCTTTTGGGTCAACAATGGCAGTTTGCATCACTTCCGGCTGGCGAAATGGTTGATGCATTTAGTGGCCGAATGATTCCGGTGCTGGAGATGCCGGAGTCATTTTTACCGCTCACCCTGGGTCTGGCTTCCACCTTACCAATTCCAGGTGTTGTGATTGAGGCAGGGCGGCAATCGTTACGTCTGGTTCAATGGCTTCGATCAGTTGCACCTGTTTCCATACACGCGGTTCCTGGTAGCCCGGATGGCTTAATTTTAGAAGCAGGTCTGGTCGATCGCTGGATCATTGCCACATACGAGGATTTAGATGTCGCCACCGCGGCTGAAACGTTTGAAACGCGCAAACAAGCTAGCCAGGGACTACATTTTCTGCTGGTTCAACCAGATAATTCGGGCATGACCTACAGCGGCTTTTGGTTACTAAAACAATGATTTCACTGCATCACCCATCGGTTCAGCTCTCGCGGGTTGTGCTAAACAAAACCTCAGGTTCCTCCAATGCGGCGTAGTCAATAAACTTTTCTGTTTGGGTTGCAGGATTGGTAAATCGGGCTAGAACTTCAGGATGGATGGGGCTAACGGACTTTGAATGACTGCTCACAAAAAAGTTAAATTCAACACTGCCCATCCGTAGCACATCCCCATCATTGAGCCGTTGGCGTTGCTGCACTCGCGCTCCATTCAAAAAGGAGCCATTCATACTATTCAAATCAACCAAGTAAAATCCTTCGTTGGGCAGGAATAGGATGACCGCGTGTCGTCGGGAAAGGGCACGATCGCGTAAGGGCAAAGCAGCATCTCGATTACGTCCGATTGTCCAAACCATTTGTGGCTGGAGCAAAGTTTGAGAAACACCTCCAAGCAAATTCGTGATAATGCAAGCACGATGCCCCGTAACGACTCCTTGCACATAATATCTTGGGGCATTGTCAATGACGCTTTGGAACGGCGAATGCACCGAGTAGTCAAATTCCTGCTCCAAATTCAACATCAGTGTGGGAGCTTTGGCCAGGGCAAACGCCTCTGCTTCGTTTATGCCCTCTCCTAAAACATGAGCAATCTTCTCGTTATTTGAATAGGCAACCTGGGGCTCCTCGGCTGAAACAGATTGATAATTCAACGAGATCAAATTTTCATCAGAGCTTGGTTCAAAATGCATTCATTTACTCCCAGAATGATAAGCGTCATCCGACAATGCCGGATGTCCCTTTTCTCCTTCAAAGTGCCCAACATCAAGGAAAAACTAACGGAATTAAAAGATAGCTTGAAGTTTTTGTTTAGAGAATGCAACAGCTACTGAATCTATTAGTCTTTACACTGAATGCGGCGAGGCACCTGACCATCTTGGAGATTCCGTAGAACTGGGGTTGACTTCAGTGACCTTATTATGGCCTTGAGCAAGTTGCTTGATTGTTTGACAAACGTTCACTGCATCCCTGGGATACAACAGACTTCGCATGAACGCGATTTCGGTTTGCAAAGAGGGCAATGATTCAAGCACAGCCAGTAAGCGCTCAAATTTTTGCGGAGGAAAGTGATACTGCTCCAATGTGGTGCAATTGAAACGCGGACAAAGGCTACGAATCACTAATTCGATAAACGGTTGATAGGCCGACAAACAAAACTCTTGTCGTTCATATTGTTTCAGATCAATTCCCCAATTCAAAATTTGCAGAATTCTTGAAACAGGTGCTTGATTGAACGTAGATAAGGCTACGTCTTTTACAAATTCGCCAATATATTGCTTAATTTCAACAGGTGAGGCAGCACAGGTATTGCAAATAGAGCTTAATTGGGCCAGATGTGTTTTAAGGATTGAACTCTCGAAGGGGACAACTTCTGAAATGATCAAGTCGCCAGAAGTACTAACCTCAAAAAAGTTTTTAGTCTCTAATACATTCACCAGGGTATTAATTTCAGGTTGATTATCCCAATCCACTTGACCTAAGAAGAAAGGTTCCTCATATCCAGGCGGAATACCTTCAAAATAAATGGGCAAGTTTTTACCAGATTGCTGAATTTTGTAGAGGGCAAACTCTAAACTTTCAACCGGCCAACCTAAGTTCCGTACCAGCACAAAACGCAGGCGGCTTGATCGAGTATGAAACAGTGCATTCAAAAGTAAGTGAATAGCTTCGCCAACATTCTGTCCAACAACATAGCGATCGGGAGCATGAATATTGACTGGACGGTTGACTTGAATTTTATGAGAAATCTGCTCACCCATGGAACTGTTGTCCAGCATGTGGGTAAATCGAACCATGCCATATTGCACAGAACTATGTTGAGCGGCATGGGCAAACAACCACTCACAAATTTTTTTCGTTGCCGCGTACACTTCTCCCGTCCAGTAGCGGGAAGACTTACCCGTTGAGGAGAAAATACATTGCTGAACGCTGTACTCCTCGCAGACTTGAATAATATTTTGCGTACCAAAAATATTGGTTGTGACCGTTTCTCGAATTTTTTTCTCTGCTACACCAGGAATTCGAATTGCGGCTAGATGAAATACGATCGTTGGCCTTTCTTCTGCAAAAACTTGTCTGACTGCATCTAGATCCCGAACATCTACAGGATATAGTTTTACCTTTCCGGCATGCTTTAAACACAGTTCATCTAATCCAGTCTTTTGCCGGTTATTATCAATTGAGCTAACTTTCTCTACACCTAACTCAAGCAATTTCCTAATCAACCGCGAGCCAACAAATCCTTCTCCTCCTGTCACTAATACGGATTTGCCCTCTAACAAGTTGCGTACCTCTTGCTCATATAAATGTAGAGATCTTGTCCAAGCTTCATCAAACGGATCTGCTTGCAATCGGCCCAGAACTTGATATTCCGTAATCAAAGCTTGAGTCAAGGATACAAGTTCATGGAGTGTGAGTGGATCTTGAGGTTCTGGAGTGCCAGAGGGCACAAGCTGCTGCATTCGCGCAATGATTTCGTTCCGACCAGAAAGTAGAACCGGCATTGACTTCCTTTTATCGTAGAGCAAGGTGAACTTACACTACGTATAAACGCCCACAGGAAAATACACGTAGATTTATAAGTACTCACTGTTCAAATCTTCAAAAAGATACAGGAGTATACGGGGCGACTTTACATTCAATACACAATAGCGATTTTTCCCTTAAGACTATTAAAAGGGGGCTGGATTCTTGCTGTTAGTTGCGCTACGAACGCACTCGATAGCGATGGCGGCGAGCGAGAAAATCGGGAATATCCATTTTGGCGGCGCGATGCGGCGAGTCGATCGTGCTGGCAGGGTCAGGAATATCCATCATGACTTGAATGGCCGCAAGCAAATCAGCTAGCTCATTAGAGGGCCGGAGCGCTGACTGTTCCACCAACTCGTTCAAGCGCTTGAGGTAAGTCTGGCTCTTGACGTAACGATCTTTCCAGTGCTGAATTGCTGTCTCATATTCACTCGCTTGCTGAGCTTGTTTCAAAATCTGTTCTTGCATTTCAGCAGTTTGCAGTTCCAGTTCAGCTGCGCGGATTTGGTAGCGATCGCGCGCCTGTTCTAACTCCTGGCAGGTATGTTGCAGGATAGCCTGCGTGGTGATTTGTTTGGAAATTTGAGTTTCTAAGTCCTGAATCTTGCAGTGTGCTGCAAAGACTTCTTGCTCTAACGGGCTGTTTGGGGAGGAGTGGGCTGCCAGCGATGACTGCTGGAACTGGTCAATCCTGGCTTGTTGGTCTTGTAACTCCCGATGGGTACGATCGAGTTCTGTTTCGAGTTGCTCAATCACATGTTGCAAATTACTGATCTGTCGTGTTAAGTCGGCCACCTCAGAAGATGGAGCATCTGAAGCATGCACATCGATGAAACCCTGTTCAACAGCATGAGACTGAACATTTAGTGCAGATAACAAGCGATCATTTCGAAATTGGGCCTGAAGCTGAACTAGACGAGATTGTTGACCCGCCGCTAGCTCTTCAATCACACTCAGCAACCTTTGATAGGTTTCAATGGGCTGCGGCGACTGAGCCTGTTGAGCATCTGATGGCTGATGCTGTTGCACAAGCTGCTGTCTCAATTGAGTGATTGCCCGTTGCTGAATGTTGGCGATTTCCTCCGTTGCGGCAAGTTGATGCTCTAGCAATTGCTGATCGACGAGTTGAACGCGCAATTCTTCCAGCGAAACCAGGGATTGATCCAGCGCTTTCTCCAAGTCTTGAATCCGCTCAGTTTGCTTTTGCAGCAAGAATGGCAGCGAATCCACATCAGAGCCGTGATTTATGCGTCGGATTGCTTCGATTGGTTTGCGGTCATTTCGAGGCGGGTTTTGGGGGTGATCATCCGGGGGGTTGGAAAGTATTTCCAGATCAAGCTGAAGCTGCGTTGCTCGGGGTTTTGCAGCCATGCTTTCAACAAAATCTGTCCAATCTGAATTCATCCCGTCCTCAACTGACCAGATGTGAGTGGAGCTAGGAGCGATCGCCCTGTGTCTCCACAGTAAGGTCTTGACATTTTAGCGGACTGAGGCCGTTATTCTTGACTTAAGCTCAGAAAATCTTTAGAAGCCGATGATTCAGATTTGGGGTCGTTTAAAGACCAACGGTACTCGATCGGGATTTGATGCCGCTCGCAAAGCTCTTCAAGATGTTTTTGTTGGGCCAGCGCTTTACGGAGAGTAACGATCAACTGCTGTACCTGCTCTTGAATGATGGGACGTCGATCGCCGGCCAGGGTCGTTTGTCGTTCCAGCAGTTGTAGCAGCAGTTCATAGTGAACATGGGAGGGGAGAGGAATTGGGTTCATGAAACCTTGCCTGAGGATATGCGATCGAAAAACTGGAGCAAAGAAACCAATGTGAGAAGCAAAGATAGGGGTGCAAGCACCAAGCTGTTGACCTGGAAGATATTTATCGACGGAGAGGTGCAGATGTACATAACTGGGCTAAGGCACGACCAGGATCAGGCTGCTTCATTAATGATTCTCCGATCAACACAGCGTCGGCACCAGCTTCAAAGACGGCTTGAAGATCGGCGGCAGTAAATAAACCCGACTCGCTCACGAGGTGGATGCCCCGCTGCTGCAAAACAGTTCGCCGCTCAGTTAAGAGAGTACGAGTTGTGGCAAGGTTTACTGAGAAGTCTTCCAGGTTACGGTTGTTGATGCCAATCAGCGTCACTCCGTCTTGAGCCAGGACTCGATCAAGTTCCTCCAGCGTGTGAACTTCGACCAGTGCCGTCATGCCCAGTGTGGCCGCAATTTTGATGAAATACTGCAAATCTTTATCTGACAAGATGGCCGCAATCAGCAAAATCGCATCAGCACCGTGGAGCCGCGCGTAATACATCTGGTAGGGATAGATGATGAAGTCTTTGCAGAGCAACGGCAAATCTACCGCTTGGCGGATCTGCCGCAGATATTCAAAGCTGCCCTGAAAAAACTTCTTGTCGGTTAACACCGAAAGGCAAGTCGCACCGCCATCTTGGTAAGATTGGGCGATCGCCACGGGGTCAAAATCGGCGCGAATCACACCTTTGCTGGGAGAAGCCTTTTTCACTTCGGCGATGACCGCAGGGGTAGTCTTTCCAGAGCTTAGAGCCGCTAAAAAGTCACGCGTTGGCTCGACGTGCTGAATTTTGCTACGGAGTTCATTCAAGGGCAAAAACTCGCGTAACTGGTCGACTTCAAGTTCTTTCTGCCAGACAATTTCCTCCAGAATATGGCGAGGCTCAGCATCAGGGACTTTCACCTGATAGCGCAGTTCCTGCACAGCAACTGCCGGATTCGGCGGACGACGACGAATTTGCATATGGATACTCAAAACGCCCTAAGAATTTATGCTCAGCTGGTGGGAGCGATCGCAATAACCTCGTTAAGTAAATTTAACGAAAGCTATTTGATAGCGTAACCTAACTAGGGCGCTGAATTGGCAGGGAAAGAACAGATTTTTGAATTGACGTGAAGCTTTAATGAGAGCCAACAGCCCGCTTGTAAGCTTCATCCAATACTTCCGACAACGTGGGATGGGTATGAACCAGGAATGCTAGTTCATGTACGGGTTGACGATGGGCGATCGCTAGGGCCGCTTCGTGAATTAAATCAGAGGCATGCAAGCCAAAAATATGAATACCTAGCACTTCACCTGTATCTGTCCGGTAAATGATTTTGGCCAGTCCTTCCGTTTCCCCTTCTGCGAGAGCTTTCGCGTTGCCTTTGAAATACGTCCGAGCCACCGCAATCTCAAATCCTTCTGCCGTAGCTTTCTCCTGGGCGCTGGGTTCTGTCAGGCCAACAAAGCTAATTTCAGGATGGGTGAACGCAGCCGCCGGAATACTGTGGTAGTCCACTGTGCGCGAGCGCCCGCATATTGTCTCCACAACAGCCACCCCTTGAGCCGATGCCGCATGGGCCAGCATCATTTTGCCTGTCGCATCGCCGATCGCGTAAAGATGAGGGACGGGTTGATCGTCCTTGAGCACTGCCAGGTAGTCATCAACCTGGATAAAGCCGCGCCGATCCAGTTCCACCCCGATCGCCTCCAGCCCTAACTCCTTGGTATATGGAACCCGTCCTGTTGCAATCAGGCAGGCATCCACCTCCAGAGTTTCCACCGGTTCCTTAGTTTTAGCATCGGCCAGTTCAATTACCACGGGCGAACCGGGGATCACACGCTTGGCCAGCACCCCCACCTTGGTTTCAATATCACGTGGTGTGATCAAGACTCGTTGAGCGAGTTTGGCAATATCTGGATCAAATCCAGGCATGAGTTGATCCAATGCTTCAATCAAGGTGATTTCGCAGCCCAAGGCGGAGTAGATATCGGCAAATTCCAGGCCAATGTAGCCGCTGCCAACGATCGCAATCCATTGAGGGAGCGACTCTAATCGCACGGCATCATCACTGGTAAACACCGTCTTGCCATCAATCTCCACACCGGGTGGCACAAATGGCACCGATCCAGGCGCAAGAATGATGTCTTTGGCGGAGACCACTTTTTCGCCCTCAGCCGTTTCCACTGTCACCTTTTGAACATCGGCCACCCGCGCCCACCCCAAAATTGTGTCAACCCCTAACCGTTTCAGGCTATTCGTCAAGCCATCGCGCTGTTTAGTCACAATGCTGTTGGCGTGATCCGCGATCGCCTGCCGATCAAAAGAGACATTCGCTAGTTCAATTCCTAACGACTTCAAATGGTGGGTGTCTCGCAACTCGCGCACCTTCCCAGAAGCTGCCAGGAGAGCTTTTGAGGGGATACAACCCCGATTCACACAGGTTCCCCCCATTACGCCTGCTTCGACAACGGCAGTTTTCAATCCACAACTCACAGCGTGGAGAGCGGCGGCATGTCCTCCCACACCCGCTCCAATAATTAGCAAATCGTAATCAAATGACTCGCTCACGGTTTTCTCCTGGCATCTTCTCACTTATTTTCAACGGGATGCCCCATTTCAGACAACTCTAGCCACAAAAAGATAATCAACATCGCGAAAGACGGAGGGCAGAAAGCAGAGGGCAGACGGTTCATATCAAACGCGATGGCATTTCAGGTACTCAACCTACCCTAGAGCCTTTGCCAATGGAGTATCTGGACTGACATCGCTAATTCATTTCCCCGATCGCTTGCGCCAGGAAGAAAATGAATGTCAATCATTGACAGCTTGATGATATGCCCCTTGAATGTTCGTGGGAATGATTGGGCATTCTGATCCTAATTCAACCACGATCGCAGTTGGCTAGGAATGTGACTTAAATAAAGTGGCAAATTCTGTGGGATGGGCATCTTGCCTATCTCAGGCAGCCGAGACGGCTATCCCACTTTATTTAACTCATGATCCTTAGAGGCTTGGATTGGACATGCCCATTGTCGTTCGTTTGGAGTCGGAGATCATGAATCAGCAGCAAGAAACTCGTCAGGCTGCCGCTCAAGCATTTATCAAGGCGCTGGAGCAGTTACACCAAAGTCTTGAGACAGATGTTGCTCCTTCCACCGCCGCTCACACTGGTAATAGGAATGGTGCGAGTGCGGTGGTGCATCATTCCCCCCAAACTGAACTCGATCATGTTGAAGCGGATTTGAGCCTATGGGCTGATGCGATCGCCGATATTGACCAATTCATCCAAAAGCAAAATAAGTTAAAAGACTCTTACTGACATGGAACGCGGTTTATTGTGGCTTCCTTTACTCGCATTTTTCTTTTGGCTCGCTTGGGCAGGTTGGCGCGAGTATCAGAAGGTTGAAGCGTATCAGCAATGGGCCGCGGCTTTTGACCATGCCAAGTATGACATTTACGCCGTGTTAGGCCAAAAAGCAGATTTACTAACCTGGGGCACCCCAACCCGGCAGGATCCGGCAAATCTCGAAATCATCTCGCTCCAGGATCTAACAGCTGTCAGGTTACGTGTTAATGGTCAACCCGTAGAATTAGACAATCCGCCTACCAAAGGACGGGCTGAGTTGGAACTGACTTGTCGTGAGCGGCCATCACCGATCCTGATTCCCTTCACAGAACCACCCCTGGCAGCAAAATGGGCACAACACCTGCAACAACAAATGCGATCGTCGTAGCGACATTCTACAGAACGTCGCTACGACGATAATCGGTGATTATTACCGATGTGAATGCCCTATTTTGCCTGACCCAAGGGCTTTTCGGGAATTCTCCAGAAATAAATCGTGCGGCCATTCACCTGCACAACTTTTTCCGGCTTCCAGTCTCCCATATCAAAAGCATGGGACACAATCCGAGTCCCAGGTTTTAGCTCTTGAAACAGTTTCGGACGTAACCTCATGTTGACTTCAGGCAAAAGATAGAGCGTAACCACAGTGGCATCTTTCAAGCTAGTCTTAAACAAATCTTGTTGCCGAAACTCCACCAACTCCGTGACACCAGCTTTACGAGCATTTCGATTAGCGTCTTGCACCCGTTCTGGGTCAAGATCCACACCAACTCCCCGTGTGCCAAAACGCTTCGCCGCAGTGATCACAATTCGGCCATCGCCACTACCCAAGTCATACAACTTGTCTGACTTCTGGACGTTAGCAATTCGCAACATTTCATCCACCACTTCCTGCGGCGTGGGAACGTAGGGCACATCCAACCGACTATCTTGAGCCACTAGAGATGGATCAGCAGCGGTCGCTTCCACAGACTGCGTAAACTTGCCCAGATTTTGAACTGCAACGGCAGCGGCCAGTCCTGCACCAGCCAGCAAAAATAAAACACTTCGCCGAATGTTCATACGATGATTCCTCCCTTGAAATGAGATTCAGGTTGAATAGCTAAATGGTCAAATTCGGAATGACTGAAACCATCTTTAGGTGCGACGTTGTCGTTGCCGCTCCCAAAGCAAAACGGGGATGCCCAGTGCGACCATCGCAATACCCACGATCGCCCCTAGCCCGGTATAGGCCAAGCTGGAGTACAGCAGATAGGCGCAAACAAGACAAAATACCAGAGGCGTGATGGGATACAGGGGTACTTGAAAGGGGCGTGAGCGCTCTGGATCACGTTGGCGCAAGACAAATAATGAAATGCCAGTGAGCAGGAAGAAAAACCAGAAGATGGGCGCGGTAAACTCCACCATTGTTTCAAAGCCTTTGCGGGTGATCGTACCTAGCAGCACTAACCCCAATGCGATCGCTCCCTGCAACAGAAACGCTGGAACAGGACTACTTTTACGAGTTTGCCAGCGGCCAATGAACTGGAACAATGAAAAATCTTGCCCCAGCGCGAAGTTGGTTCTAGCTCCAGTAAAAATGGTGGCATTAGTTGCCCCCAGCGTGGCAATGGCAATCAGGAAACTGACAAACAGGGCACCAGGGTTGCCAAAACTAACCCGTAACAAATCAGCCGCAACTGCCTTTGACTCGGACATTCCTGCTAATCCTAAACCGTGCAGAAAGGCCAGATTAATGAGTAAATAAATCACTGTGATGATGCCGATGCTCCATAACAGCGATCGCACCATATTCCGTTTCACATTGTGAATTTCAGCTGAGATATAGGCCGCCTCATTCCACCCGCCGAAGGAAAGCAAGACGAATAGCATGGCTAACCCCCAATTACTGGAAGCTGCTGTTGCTGGCACCTGAGTCGCGGCAGGAGTGGTAAACAGTAATCCGGCTCCAACTACAAGCAATAACCCTAAAACCTTGGCTATCGTCAGCCAGTTTTGAGTTTGCTTACCAACCTGCAACCCAATCACATTGATCAGAGTCAACAGGAGAATTGCCAGTGCCGCGTAAATTGAGGCTGAAAACGCTCCTAAGGGTATAAGCTGAGCCATGTAGTCGCCAAAAACAAAGGCCAGCAGCACGATCGACCCAGTTTGAATGACCGTCATGCGTGCCCAGGCAAACAGAAATGCCACATTGTGGCCAAACGCTCGCTTCAAATAGTCATACACGCCACCAACACTGGGATAGGTTGTGGCCAACTCGCCGTAGCAGAGTGCCCCAACTATAGAAATCACGCCTCCAGCCAACCAGGTCAAAAGCAACATCATTTCACTGCCAGCATTTGCTGCAACCAGGGCTGGCGTTTCAAAAATTCCGGCCCCAATCACAATGCCAATAATCAGGGCGACAGCGTCTGTCCAGGCCAGACTTGGGCGAGGAACTGCTGCTTCAGTATTGACAGAGTCCTGCCACGGTGTTCGTTCTCCAGATCTGCTCACGCAGTACTCTCCTAATTCGGGTTAGGGTGTTCACGGGTTTTGTTTGTTGTTTCCCATCAACGGCAATGGCTAATGGTTACACCTGAGAGTAGAGTACAAACTATCGGAGTATCTAATGCGAAACAACGATAGATAACTATCTAAAGGATGATAGTGAATGATGAGTGGCAGACTATCAAACTGATGTGTCACTTGGATGTCATCCGGTTGACATCACTCAGGCACAGGAGCTGACACAATGCCAGCCGCTTCTAGATAAGCCGCAACCCGCAACGCAAGTGCTTCGTTATAAGGGGCAGCAATCACCTGAACGCCCAACGGCAACTGTCCGGATCGCGGCACTGGAACATTGATAATCGGGAGGCCGATGAATGACAGTGGTTGAGCAAATAGGCCGATATTGGGGCGCAAAAGCATTTCAACGCCATCTAGCACCAACTTCTGCTGTCCAATCGGTGGGGCGACACAGGGCACGGTTGGAGCCAAAATAATATCCACCATTTCAAATAGCTCTTGCACGCGATCGCGATACCAGCGGCGAAATTTCTGCGCTTGCAAATACCAGCCTGTGGGGATGAGTGCTCCTGCCAAAAAGCGATCGCGGGTCGCAAAGTCAAAATCTTGCGGACGCGAGCGTAAATCCGCTAAATGCAGATGGCTGCCCTCAGATGCCGTAATCATAAATGCCGCCGCTCTAGCCCGATGCGCCTCGGGAATTGTCACCCGCTGTTCGACCCCCAAGGCCCGAGCCACCGTTCCAACCGCCTCAAAGACTTCTGGTTCTGCATTCTTAGCAAAATAATCAGCCGCGACCGCAATGCGCAATCCGTCAATGCCCTTCTCCAGTTCGGGCAAACACAGTTGAGGCGGGCGAGTGGTACAAACTGGATCATCCGGGTCTGGCCCTTGCAAAATGTCAAAGATGAGCGCAATATCCCGTACCGATCGCGCAAATGGGCCAAGATGATCCAGACTCCCGACAAAGGGATAAGTCCGGGCACGCGAGAGCCTGCCATAGGTTGGTTTCAGGCCAAAAATGCCGCAAAACGCCGAAGGCACCCGAATCGACCCATTGGTATCAGACCCCAACGACAATGGCACCATCCCTGATGCGACGGCTGCCACCGAGCCACCCGAAGATCCCCCTGTAATCCGAGTTGGATCATGGGGATTGCGACTGGGGCCGTAATGGCTATTTTCTGTCACAAACCCGTAGGCATACTCATCCATGTTTTGAGCGCCGACCAAAATCGCACCCGCCTGTTTTAGGCGAGTCACCAGCGTCGCATCTTGGGTTGCCGGCGGGCGATCGGCATTAATTTTGGAGCCTGCTAGCGTCGTCACTCCGGCAATATCAAACAAATCCTTGACCCCAAAAGGAACTCCAGCCAATGGCCCTGGTTCATGCCCCTGGGCGATCGCGTGATCCAATGCAGCCGCATCAGCCATTGCCTGCTCGGCCAGCACCGTTGTAAAGCAATTTAGCTTTGGATTTTTTTCCGCAATTCCAGCCAAGGCCGCAGCAACAACCGATTTGGCAGAGGTTTCCTGATTGCGGACACTTCGAGCAATACTGGTGGCATCGGGATAATGAGGCATAAGCGGAAATCGGGATAGGAATGAAAATTTTGGCTTAGAGGGGGGGGACTTTTCTTGATTCTGGTTCAAACACAGGGGCGATCTCGGTTTCTTCTGGCAGAGGAAACTCCAGCACCAGTTGGGCGATCGCGGCGATCCGCTCAAAATTCTCAACCACACTCTGGTGATACTCGGAGGGAATTGGTAGACCGATGAGAGTCGCGGCCTGATCAATGTAAGCAGTGGGATTTGGAATGGGGTTTGTCATGCAACCTCCTGCTGAGTAGACTGGTTAACTCGCTCATTGATGTAGGCTCTCCAACCACCCCAGGCCGTGATTTCGGTTTGCCCTTCACAGAGGATGGCTTCACCCAACACCCCCAATACTTCTTCGCCATCGACAAGGCGCACTTTGCCAATGCACAAACCGGGCGGCTCTAGTTGAAGTAAGGTCGAAACGCCTTCAACTGGCACCGCCCAAACTTCTAGCGCGATCGCGGCTCCCCCTGCCGCCACCCGTTGCATTGCCGGATGGCGATCATTGATCGACCAGAGGCGGTAGGCTGACTCCGTCCAAGCTTCTCGAATGAACTTGGCGCGAACTCGAAGCAGGTTACCATTCAATTCCAACCCTCGCATCAGAGTGCCGTTAACGGCCAAATGCACAGCGTTCATGAAATACTTCAATCAGTGTTAATTGAACTAATTTGAACTGATTGAACCATATTTTGCTGTATTCCACACAGCAGCAATCTCACAATCTAGATGGATTAGCAGTAGCAATTCAAAATCTTTTCCTTGAATCAACAACTAGCCATGCCCGCTGGTGCATTGTATTGATTGCAACCCGGCAAATCAACAGCTCTTTCGCAAATGGTTGACCAGAGCATGCAACCCCAACCGATAGCTGTCTGCCCCGAAGCCGCTGATTTGGCCGATCGCTACGGGGGCGATGTAAGAGTGATGACGAAACTCTTCGCGCCGATAGATATTACTGAGATGCACTTCCACCGTCGGAACATTAACAGCCGCGATCGCGTCTCGAATGGCAACGCTGGTGTGGGTATAAGCGCCTGCATTGATTAGCAAACCATCATGCACGTTCAAAGCTGTATGAATTTGGTCAATCAAAACCCCTTCATGATTCGACTGCACACAAACGAGATCCACCTGAAGCAAACTCGCTACCTGCTGTAATTGCGAATTGATTGCTTCGAGGGTAACAGAGCCATAAATTCCTGGTTCACGCTTACCCAGCAGATTCAGATTTGGTCCATGCAGTACCAAAATGCTGGTCAACTTAACCGATCGCCCAATTCAACATAATGAGTGGTCGATCAGCGACGCGGGGAGTCATTTACCGGAATTGGAATTGGTTCAGGCTCGGGCTGCGCGTCTGGACCCAATAGCGCTTCAATCAACTTACGCGCCCATTCCTTGAGTTTTTCGAGCACCTTATCCAGGTAGTCCATTGAACAAATAGCTCCTTGTCAAAGCGTGGATCTCAGATGTTCGGGTTTACGTATAATTCCCCTTAATCTGAACCAGGGTTTGAATCAACTATCAAAATTGTACCCAAATTATCAGTCGAGGGACAGCGATCGTCAGAATAAGTTTAAGTTTTACTCACTAATAATTCGCGGCGGAGTTGATCCAGGGCAGAACATGCACTGAGATGGCGTACCCATTCTCGGCCGCGCCCCGCGCCAAACTGATATTTAACGCTTTGCGCACCCGTTTGATTGGCCAATCCAATGTAGACTAAGCCCACTGGTTTTTCATCACTGCCGCCTGTGGGTCCAGCAATTCCCGTAATACTGAGACCCCAGGTTGTATTCAAGCGATCGCGGACTCCTGCCGCCATCTGCTGTGCGACCACTGCGCTCACTGCTCCAAACTTGGCTAAGTCATCAGGGTTTACGCCCAAAAGTCCAACTTTTGCCGAATTATCGTAAGCAATCACGCCACCCCAAAAATAATTGGAGCTACCAGACATGGTAGTAATCATGGCTCCCAACCCGCCGCCAGTACAGGATTCTGCCACTGCCAACGTGCCACCTGTCGTCTGCAATAGTCGTCCTACGACAGTAACTAAAGAATCTCCATCCGCACCATAACAATCAAGACCACCAATTTTTCGTAACTGCTGTTCGAGCGGCGCAATCATGGCCTCTGCTTCAGCTCTAGTTTGGGCTAAAGCAGAAATGCGCAGTTTGACCTCGCCGAAGTTAGCATAGGGGGCAACGGTTGGATTCTGGGAATCGAAGAAGGGGGCAACCTTCTCGGCCAATGCCGATTCGGAAATGCCCCAAAACCTGAGCAAGCGACTATGCACTGTCTCCTGCACCCATCCGGTCTGCTTTAGGTAGGGTACTGCTACATCCTGCCACATCGCTTTCATCTCGGCAGGAACACCGGGAAACGTCAGAATTGTGATGTCTTGGCGGGGTTGCCAAATAATCCCAGGGGCACTGCCACCCGTGTTGGCTAGGACTTCTGCGCCTTGGGGCAACAGCGCCTGCTTATAGTTATTCGCGGTCGTCTCTCGCCCACGTTGGCGAAATTTTTGAGTAATATCAGCCAAGATCTCCGCATGCTCCACTAGGGGAACGGCAAAACAGGCGGCTAGGGTTTCGTGGGTGATGTCGTCTGGAGTCGGACCAAGGCCACCAGTAAAAATTAAAAGATTGGCTCGATCGCAGGCGATGTTGACGACTCGTTTAATCCGTTCTGGGTTATCACCCACCACTGACTGGTAGTAGTGAGTAATCCCCAACTTTGCCAATTCCTGCGCCAAGAACTGGGCATTGCTATTCAGGATATCTCCCAGCAACAACTCAGTTCCCACACAAATAATTTCAGCAATACGAGTCATATCAGGATTGCTTAGCTGTTTTCCAGACTTGCCAGCCAGTGAAACTCAGCAGAACGGTAGCCGCGATCGCGTAACCCCAACCACTGGGCATGTTGGAGACGGCCAGTGCTAAAGTCCCAGCCCACAACGTCAGCGAGTAGATAAATAACACGGCTAATCGTTGAGACAATCCTGCCTGAAGTAACCGATGATGCAGATGGCGTTTGTCTGCGGCAAAGGGAGATTTCCCACGGCGCAGGCGATCGATCACGACTGTAAAAATATCTAAAATGGGGACGGCCAAAATCAGATACGGCAGCAACACCGCCACGGTAGTCACAGACTTAACCAGACCAATCACTCCAACGCCAGCCAGGGTAAATCCCATAAAGTAGGCACCGCCATCCCCCATGAAAATCTGCGCCGGGTTGAAGTTATAGCGAAGAAATCCAAAACAAGCTCCTGCCAAGGCTGCCGCAATCAACGCCGCTGCTGGTTGCCCCATAAATAAGGTCACGACGAGCATCACGGCTGCGGCAATGCCTGAGACTCCTGCTGCAAGACCATCTAAGCCATCAATCATGTTAATCGCATTGGCCATGCCGACCAGCCAAATCACAGTGATGGGGAGGCTGATCCAATCTTGCAATGAAATCAGACCCATGCCGGGAATGGTTAGGAAGTCGATTTGGACACCGGCATACCAAACCATCGCTGCAACCGTAAGTTGGGCGACGAGGCGAGTCAATGCGGGGAGCGTCAGGATGTCATCGGCTAACCCAATCAAGAAGAAAAATAAGCCCCCGATGACTACGCCCCAAAGCTCATATTCTTTTTGCGGTGTTTGAATCCCAAACCCACCAGCCCACCAAACCACCAGGAGGGCAGCGATCGTTCCCATAAAAATTGCCACTCCACCTAACCGCACCATTGGGCGCTTGTGAATTTTACGGCCACCGGGCTTATCCACCAGGCCACGTTTCAGCCCAAACTTCTTCACACGGGGAGTTGCCCACAGAACGACAGCAGCGGCAACAAGAAAAGCGGTTAGGTGATACCAGTATTGAGTCATCAGAAGATGCAGGTCGTGGATAGCGACAGGAAGAGTCTACTTCATTTCGGATAATCGTAAGCAAAGAATTGTTAATTTCATCTATTTTTTTACTTCTATATTTCAATTTTTTCCAGTGGTATTCCATGAAAAAGGACACTGGTTGTCAGTGCCCTTGAGTTGCTTGAATTGCTGCAATCTGTTTAAGCGAAGGCTGGAACAGGAATTTGCAGATGAGGATAGAGGGGAAATTTACTACATAGCGCAGCGACTCGACGGCGGCAATCCTGAGCGACAGTTTCATCTTCTGGATGCAGCAGGCGATCGACGATGATGTCACCAATCTCTATGAATTCAGTCGTGCCCATGCCGCGAGTTGTCATCGCCGGCGAGCCAAGTCGCAAGCCGCTGGTAACGAAGGGCGATTCTGGGTCAAAGGGAACTGTATTTTTGTTAGCCGTAATGTTGACACCGCTAACCAGTTGATCAGCGACTTTGCCCGTCATGCCGATCGAGCGCACGTCCACCAGCATCAAATGATTGTCCGTACCATCTGACACGATCTTGAAGCCGCGCTTTTGCAATTGAGCCGCCATCGCCCGCGCATTTTCAATCACCTGACCGGAATAGGTCTTGAAGGCTGGTTTGAGGGCTTCCCCAAAGGCCACTGCTTTGGCGGCAATCACATGCTCCAAAGGCCCGCCTTGTGTGCCAGGAAACACAGATTTGTCCAGCTTCTTACCCAATTCTGCATCCCGGGTCATGATCAAACCACCGCGAGGACCGCGCAAGGTTTTGTGAGTGGTGGTTGTGACGACATCGCAATAAGGGATGGGGTTGGGGTGATGCCCTGTGGCCACCAGTCCCGCAATGTGCGCAATATCGGCCAGCAAAAAGGCTCCCACTTCATCGGCGATCGCCCGGAACTGATCAAATTGAATCACCCTGGGATAGGCGGAGTAACCGCAAATGATTAGCTTGGGGCGATGTTGTAATGCTTGCTCTCGAATCTGGTCATAATCCAGTTGTTCCGTTTCGCGACTAACTCCGTAGTGCTGGACTTTAAACCACTTACCCGACACATTGACCGGAGAACCGTGGGTCAAGTGCCCACCATGCGCCAAATCCATTCCCATAATGGTGTCGCCCGGCTCTAATAGTGTCAAGAAGACGGCAAAGTTTGCCTGAGCGCCGGAGTGGGGTTGGACATTAGCATGAGCCGCACCGAACAATTCTTTGGCGCGATCAATAGCCAATTGTTCAGCCCGATCGACAAATTCGCAGCCACCGTAATACCGCTTTCCAGGTAAACCTTCGGCGTATTTATTCGTCAGTACGGAACCCTGAGCCGCCAACACGGCCGCAGAAGTAAAGTTTTCGCTGGCAATTAGCTCCAAATGATCACGCTGACGCTGAAGTTCTTTACTGATAATTTCGGCGATCGCTGGATCGGTTTGAGCAAGAACGTCTAAGTTAGTTTGGGTCACAGAAACAAACCTCTTGGCAACACTTTTCAAAACAACCACGGGCTGAAGAAAAAACCGATCACCCCTGACTAATTATGAAATGTCTATATCCCGTCAACAGCATTTCGATAGTACGAGCAAGTGATATATCATAACGTCTTCATATTTTGCAGCGGAAGAGGGCCGTGTCATGAAGAAACAAATGGGTGTCAAAATTGATACGACTTCATGGTTGGCGATCGTATTAAGGTCTGTGAGTAATTGCCCTTTTCCCTCGAACTCCTGACATAGAATAGTCTCACCTGGAGACAAGTTCAGATACTAGATCCGGACGTAAAAGTCTTTTCTGGAGGTGCTTGATGCTGGTCGTTCTACTGAAGAACCAACTGCTTCCTCCCAGCCATGTTTGCTCAACTTGCTTAATGGCTGACCAAAGTGGGCAACCCCGCTGGTCGAGTGGGCAACTTCGTTGTGGACAGGCTTTGCAGAAACATGATGAGCAGGAAATTGCCCAATTTGAGTGCCAAATGGGTTTTCGCATCGCCAATATTGAGTAACGATCGCAGCAATCGTCTGGCGGGAGTTTTGGCTGACAGGAGTTTTGGCACACTAAGGATCATGGATTAAATAAAGTGGCATAGCCGTCTCGGCTGTGAGTGACAAGCAGGATGCCTATTCCACAAAATTTGCTAATTTATTTAATTCTCATTCCTAAGTTGTTTTCTTAGGAATGAGAATTAAATAAGATCGGTTTTTGTAGGATGTGTTAGGCGCTAGCCGTAACGCATCGCAAGCCCAGGAGTCGATGCGTTACGCTGCGCTAACACATCCTACGCAAGAA
>Ga0224722_1000124_pt1 | contig 43406 bp, 32 predicted proteins | sample Balambano_FR1_Me_FD_161646 | JGI IMG/M metagenome (GOLD analysis project Ga0224722, IMG submission 161646) | Freshwater sediment microbial communities from Lake Towuti, South Sulawesi, Indonesia - Balambano_FR1_MetaG | ecosystem: Environmental > Aquatic > Freshwater > Lake > Sediment | place...
TTGATGTTGGTTAGTGGAGCTTCAGACTCAGGCAAACGTCCCAAGAATGGGTTGAAGTACTGCCGCCGCACATGCAAGGCCATAACCAATTCCTCCAGGGCAGCGTTGCCTGCCCGTTCACCAATGCCGTTGATGGTGCATTCCAGTTGGCGCGCGCCATTTTTCACTGCTTCCAGGAAGGAGGCCACAGCTAAACCTAAGTCATTATGCCCATGAACAGAAATAATAGCCTGATCCACGTTGGGTACATTTTCCTTAATGCCGCGAATCAAGGCTCCAAACTCTGTGGGGGTCATGTAGCCAACCGTATCGGGAATGTTAATGGTTTTGGCTCCCGCCGCGATCGTCCGTTCCAACACCTGGTAAAGGAAATCGGGATCCGATCGCCCTGCATCCATCGGTGAAAATTCCACATCATCCACGTAGGATTTGGCGTGGGCAACCATATCCTCGGCGATCGCCAGTACCTCAGCCCGCGTTTTTTTGAGCTGATATTCTAGGTGAATGTCAGAGGTGGAAATGAATGTGTGAATGCGGGCATGAGCAGCAGGTTTTAATGCTTCTGCAGCAGCATCAATGTCAGCTTTGATTGCCCGTGCCAAGCTACAAATAGTTGGCCCATTCTCTACGCCTACCTGTTGTGCTACTTTTTGGACTGCTTCAAAGTCACCTGGACTAGCAAACGCAAAGCCCGCTTCAATCACGTCTACACCCAGTCGAGCCAGTTGCCGTGCGATCGTCAGCTTTTCATCCACATTCAAAGTTGCACCGGGAGACTGTTCGCCGTCACGCAACGTGGTGTCAAAGATAATGATTCGATCCTGGCTAGGTTGGCTGTTCATAGAGGTTATAAAGTCATGGATGCGACAAAATTATGTATTCTATTCTACTGTTCTGTGTTGGCCTGTCCGGTGCAGATCTCACCATTCCTTAACGTGAATTCTGGCACTAGGCCAACTTTGGCATCAGCAGGTCTGTCACATCTTTCCAGCTAAACGTTTCTCAAGTTCAGGTTAAGCTTTCACAAATGACGCACGATCGCCCCCCATCGGCTTCTTCTATTGGCACGCTCTACGGCGTTAGCGTCGGCCCCGGCGATCCGGATCTAATCACAGTCAAAGGGCTCAAACTCCTGCAACAAACTGCGGTGGTTGCATTTCCGGCTGGACTCCAGGGAAAACCAGGCATTGCCGAAGGGATCGTTGCACCCTGGCTTAGCCCTCAGCAGATATGCCTGTCCTTATCTTTTCCCTACACTCAGGACTTAGAAGAACTTCAGAGAGCCTGGTTTACGGCAACAACCCAAGTCTGGCATCACCTCCAGCAAGGACAAGATGTGGCGTTTGCCTGTGAAGGAGATGTCAGTTTCTACAGCACGTTTACGTACTTGGCGCAGACACTACAGCATCATTACCCTCTGGCTAAGGTTCAAACCGTGCCAGGGGTTTGCTCGCCATTGGCGGCTGCGGCTGTGCTGGGTGTACCGCTGACGGTACGGCGGCAAGGGTTAGTAGTGTTACCAGCGCTCTACAGCGTACAAGCGTTAGAAACGGTGCTGGATTGGGCCGATGTAGTGGTGCTGCTCAAGGTAAGCTCAGTGTATGACCAGGTATGGCAGGTTTTGCAGCAACGCGATTTGCTAAGCAGCAGTGCGATCGTGGAGTGGGCAACCTTGCCACAGCAGAGGATCTACAAAGACCTGCGCGATCGCCCTCGTTTAGCCCTTTCTTACTTCTCCATTTTGGTAGTTCAGGTAACAGCCACACCAATTAGCACTGGGTAAAGCAACTTTTTATCCGTTGCGAACGTCACAGATTCCGCACCCATCTACTAGGATGTCACTAGCGCTGCAACTGTGACGACGCTATTCCCTTGTCTAAATGATAATCCGAGCCTTCGATCGCGACCAACCGCACCGTTATGACCAACCTTCCCACTGTTTCAACCCCTCCTCGTACCAAGCTAATCCTGGCAACCCCTCCTGCGGAAACAGCCAAAACAGCTTGGCAGATACTGCGTCAGCCAATGACGCTGGCTGTGTTGGGGTCGATCGGCGTGCATGGTTTACTTTGGGCAGTCTTGCCCCTCTTTTCTAATCCTGAAACCCCTCCAACTGAACTCCCTAAACCTGTCCGTCTAGTAGAACTCAGCCCCCTTGAGCAAGCGGCACGTCTCCCCAATGCTGCCCTACTGACGCCCCCACCTCCCTCCAGCTTAGGAAAAGCTTCTAACCCATTCCTGTTACCAAACACATCGAATCCTCTATCTGATTTAGACTCGCTTTATCGGATTCCGACGCTGCCTCCCCCCTCTGGGGCACCATTGCCTCCCATCATCGACACCTCAGAACTGTTCAGAAATTCTCCTTCTGAGGATCGACCTGCTCCTCCTGGGAATAAACCTGCCCCTAAAAAAGACGATAGGGTAGGCATTCAGCAAGCTCCAGAGGACTTGTTCAAGCCCAACCAGCCACCGTCTCAGCCGGGGGATGGAACTGCGCCAGACAACCAAACGCCTGATCCTAGAAACCCTCGTCGCCTACCGGATCCATCCAACCCACCTACCCCTCCAGATCCCCCAACGGAAGCCGAACGGCAAGCTGAGTTGGCAGCTCGGCGTGAACAACGCCGCAAAGAATACCAACAGGACTACACCGCAACACCCTATGCTGACGATCGGGCCAAACTGAAGGATTATTCTGCTGGTTCGGACAAGCTGACGGAAGATGCTGCTAAAAACTATGGTGAACAACTGGAAGATAGCTGGTTCAAGAAATTAGAGAAAATTACCGGAACCTATCCAGAAGAAGCTTGCTTGTTCAAAGAGGTTGAAGGACAGGCGATAGTTGGTGCAGTGGTGCGATCGGACGGCAAGGTGATGGGCGATGCGATCGTGCTGCAATCATCTGGCTACAAGGGTTTGGATCAGGCGGCTGTAAAGGAAATTGAGGCACGCAAATTTACTACTGAGGAACTGGGCGAGTTCAAAGAAGGCAAAGCCTACCGTATGGTAGAAATCCCGGTGTCGTTCCAGCCTACTGAAGCAGAGTGCAAAGAGGATCCAGTACAGCCAATTTCCTAGGTCTGGTTAAACATCAGAGGTGTGGGCAAAGTGCTCACCAACTCTGAAACTGGGACTATTTTCGACTTGCTTCATCGTCGATCGCGTAATTAACTTGCCAGCTTCGACAAGAATCTGTCCTGTGATGGGATGTAGAATATCTTGCTCAGCACGTCGGCCAATCAAGGCTTCAATATCTTGAATGGAGTTGATATACATCCCAGGCGGCAACTCCACTACAACACCATTTCCCATTACCCGCGCCTGACAAGCTAAACGAGAGTTGGTGTTGCAAGTTGTAATCACCTCTAGGGTACGTTGCTCCCGGCGGTTGATGGGAGAAAGCGCAGCCATGCCTTCTTTTACATAAATGTGACAAGTTGCACACATGCCCCGGCCACCACACTCTTTTAGTACATCTAAATCTTTGTTCAACAGCACCGACAGCAAGTTGCCGTTGGTTGCAACGGAGGTTTCCTGGGAAATAGGTTCAAGACGGACAATTTTAGCCATGACTAACTCCTGCAAGGACGCAAAACTTGGGAGGGAAGCGTATGTTTATCATTCCCTGAGAGCAATCAATCTCAACGGAATGCTCAATCAGAGAGAAGGATTTCTTTCTGGCGCAGATCCAGAGCCTTGTGCTTGACTAGGTGAGCAAAATCTCGAATCACCTGAGTACAACGTTGGATAAAGGCAGCAACCCATTCTCGCGCCCAGGTATGTTGTTGCGGGGTCAACACTTGCGAGAGATTGGCTGCAAGGCTAAATTTTGCCGAGCGATCGATTTGAAATGAAGCTAACCACTCATGGTTGGGGCGAGTTGCTTTCCAGTAGTTTCCCACTACATGAGTTCCCAGGTATTGAGTAGTGAACTGGCTCAGATGGTTCAGCGCCTCAACTAGGTCTTTGAGAGAAATTACTTGTGTTATGGCAGGTTGCTCAACCGGAGCCGATGACCCCTTAGTCGGCATCTCCTGAGCAGGTAGAACTGCAGGGGCAAGGGTAGCTGTAGCGCTAGACGTTCTGCTAGGTGCAGAGGCTGCTTCACTTTCTGCCGTAGGCGAAGGAGTCGAGCTTGGGTTAGGAATAGCGCGTGCAGCAGACTCGCGATCGATAGATTTGCTGCCGTTGCTGTCAACGGCCTTGCTGCCATCGGTACTGCGGTAGGTTTTGCCAGACAGGGTTATATTGCCAGCTAGGAGTCGAAACACTGCGATCGCGTTGACAAGATCTTCTCTTAGGGTTGCCTTTAGGTTTTTAATAGTTTGTACATAGTCTGCATCCACTAGCCCTTGACCAATCAATACAAGTAAAATAACGCTTTCTAATTTGTAAAGATGAACTTGGTGACCAACAAATTGAAATTCAAAGGATTCAAATCCTTTGGGAATGGTATCAATGACTTGTAGAATACCTTGAGTTAATGCTTCCTTTTGCTGAAAGTTAAGCGCCTGATCAATACCACAAAAGTAAGGACGGGAGCGCCCGTCCATCAAAGCAACCCCTGCTACACCTGGTAAATTCAGAAAGTTTTGAATGACTTCCTGGTTCATAGATTCATTAACTTACATTGCGAGACATTACGCGCCAGCAGTCACAATCAAAATCACACTGATGATGGTTGAGCAGGCAGATTCTAATCTAGATATAGCTCTATTGTTCCCAATTCCAAGCGCAATTCTTCTGTGGTAGGCTATTCAACTTCATGTATCGTTATGGTTGTGATTTAAACCTATGTCCGACCTTCCCTTTACCCTAGATCAACTTCGCATTCTCATGGCGATCGCCGCTGAGGGAAGTTTCAAAAAAGCGGCTGACAGCCTGTACGTTTCCCAACCCGCTGTTAGCCTGCAGGTACAAAACCTGGAACGCCAACTGGACGTGCCACTGTTTGACCGGGGTGGTCGGCGAGCGCAACTAACGGAGGCAGGGCACCTCCTACTTAGCTACGGCGAAAGAATCCTTACCTTATGTCAGGAAACTTGTCGCGCCCTAGAAGATTTGCAAAATTTGCAAGGGGGCACCCTGATTATTGGGGCTAGCCAAACTACCGGCACTTATCTGCTGCCCCGCATGATTGGTATGTTTCGACAAAAATATCCTGACGTGGCTGTTCAGCTTCATGTTCATTCCACCCGACGTACCTCCTGGAGTGTTGCAAACGGACAAATTGACTTAGCTATCATTGGCGGTGAAATATCACCAGAACTACAGGACTCGCTAGAGATTATTCCCTACGCAGAGGATGAGCTCGCACTTGTCCTTCCTGTTATGCATCCGCTAGCAAAGGAGCCCTCTATTCGCAAAGATGATCTCTACAAGTTGCAGTTTATTGCCCTGGACTCACAATCCACGATTCGTAAGGTAATTGACCAGGTGTTGACTCGCTGTGGGATTGAAACACGACGCCTTAAAATCGAAATGGAGTTAAACTCAATTGAAGCTATCAAAAACGCGGTTCAGTCTGGGTTAGGTGCTGCCTTCGTATCTATCTCGGCGATCGAGAAAGAACTGCAAATGGATGTGCTGCACCGAGCCACGATCGATGATGTGGTAGTTAAGCGTATGCTATCAGTGATTATCAATCCCAATCGGTATCGTTCTAAGGCGGCAGAGGCATTTTGTCAGGAGATTTTGCCTAAGTTTGCACCCAAGTCACTCGACATTAAACCATTCCAACCATCAGACGCAAAGCCCGTGACTAACTCTGCCAGCCATTCCTATGGGCCGGACGTTGAAGCTTAGTACCCTATGGATCTTTACTGCACTCGACCAGGTTGTCCTCGCCCTAGTAATAGTTTTTCTGACCTGGACGATCCTGCCAAATTGAAAGCCGTGGCACAAAAATACTGCACTTCCTGTGGCATGCCCCTGATCTTAGATAACCGCTACATTCCTGTTCGGCTACTAGGGCAAGGCGGATTTGGAGCCGCATTTCTAGCCCACGATCGACGTCGCCCAGGCTTTCCTCAGTGCGTGGTTAAGCAGTTTCAGCCCTCTGGAAACCTTACCCCTACGCAGCTTAAAACAGCTCAACAACTTTTTGAGCGTGAAGCCGAAGTTTTGGAGCGTTTAGGTAATGATCATCCCTACATTCCAGATCTTTTTGCCTCATTTAACTTAATTGTTCCTAGCCTACAACCCCACAAGCAAGATGAACTGTTCTACTTGGTGCAGGAATATATCGATGGTGAAACCCTAGAAGAAGAAGTGCAGCATGAAGGCGCGCTGCCTCCAGAGCGTATTCAAGGGATGTTGAACGAGGTGCTTGAGATTTTGGACTATGTTCACACTCAAAATGTTATTCACAGAGATATCAAGCCCTCTAACATTATGCATCATTCTAGTGGGCGCTATTACTTGCTAGATTTTGGTGCTGTGCGTTTGGCTACAAAGGGTAGCACGTCTGGAAAATCGACCGGAATTTATTCTCTGGGCTACGCTCCACCTGAGCAAATGGCTGGTGGAGAGGTGTTTCCTTCAACAGACTTGTATGCGCTGGCAGTTACGGCTGTGATAATGCTGACGGCTAAGGAACCGAATGAGTTGCTAGATGGTTACAGCAATACCTGGAAATGGCGTTCCCATGCACCGCAGGTTGGCGATCATCTGGCAAGCATTCTAGATCGTATGCTGCGATCGACCCCGAGTGAGCGATTTCAGTCGGCTAAGGAAGTGTTAGAAGCGTTGAGACAGCCTGCTCCTTTATCAACAACGATGCAGCCTGCTACTTCACCAACTCTTTCAACGCCAGCCCCTACCCTTCAGGGCAAGCTTTCTCCACCGACTCGTCCACCCAGATTGCCCCCAGTAGCCCCTTTTTCCGTGATGGAATTGCTGCTTAATGCCGGGTTTACAGGGTTTGAAGGTAGCTTACTGGCGATCGCCCTACTGAGTCTGTTGGGTACCACATTAATCAGTGGCGGATTTTGGATAGCTCTCTTGGGGCTCCTAATTTTTGCACAGTCTCGCCGTTTCATAGAGCGGCTAGATTTACTCATCATTGCTGGTGTGACGTTGGTGGTTGTGGTAGCAGTGCCTGCTCTACATCGCTTGATTCTGATTCCCGGTGGGGCAAGTACGTTGATTACAGTTGTCGTTGTGGCGGCAATGGTTGGGCTATTGGCGATCGCAGCTACAGCCCTGTTTCGGCTAATCTACTTGCTTTTGTCTAGAACCTTTTAACCAGGATGATAAGAAACTTTATAGCCTGCCCATAGATTTGCATTTCTATAAGGGAAAATTAAAGGAATAGGTCTAATCGTATGGTTAGCCGTATTGATTTGGCATCAGGTTATCCCTGCACTAGCTTTGGTAAGACCCAGTTAGGCGGTTATTTTAGGAGTTTTCTAAAAAGTTCACCAGCCTTTAACTTTGAAAGCACGCATTGGTGTCAGATGCTTCATACAAATTTTTTATCATTAAAGAATAGTTTTTTACCGATTTGGCATGGTTGGAGATGAACCTTCTTTCTACGCCAAGCTATACAACTTGGTTCGCAACTTGGTCAGATTTATCGTTTCTGTTACGAGAGCTTTATACAGAAATCACAACCCAGACCACTATACAGAAGTGGGATCTTGTGGGTACTGATTCTCGCCTGTGCCAGGATCTTGAGCAGCTTTGGCAGCACCTCAACCCCTATGGCTTGAACAAGAGCAAAATATTTGGGAATCAGGCTATCTTTGGGTCTATTGTGTCCATATCAAACTATCAGACTAGTCGGCCAAGCTCTCCTAATCTCGTCAATTTTGACTTTCACTCTTGCCAACCTGATTTGCAGACACCAAGTTTCTTAAAGTGGGTGTGGCTGGATGAGGCTATGCGGCATAGGTTGCTGCATGTGGCTGAGCCATTTCAATATGCTGCTAACACACTGCTGGCTCCTAACTTAGTTGAAGCTAATTTGCTGATTTTGACTCAGCATTTTCCACTCTGGTTGCAGATTCGTGCTCAATCCGACGATCGCTGGCAGGTGGTGCTCATTGCCGATTATTTAGCGATCGCTATCGTCCAGTCTTTGCGATCGCAGCTAACGCCAACCAGTTCTGTGACTTTGGATGCAGACACAGCGCAAGCAGTGGCACTACGTCACTGTGGCTTCTATCTTCAGCAAATGACAGGTACCTCTTTTTCCTCTACTCAGTTGCAGTTAGACGATAGTAGCGACCCCCTTCAACACGCCCCCATTGGGGTATTGCGTCTTGGGCTGGATGGCAGCTTATTGCATGCAAATACTAGGTTTTGTGATTTGGTTGGGCTGAGTAAGGCTCAGTTGCGTCGCCGTGATTTGGCTAGCATCAGTTCTCCAGAGGACTTTGCTATTGAGCAACTATTGATTCAACAAATGGTTGAGCAGCGTTGGCCACGGCAGCAGTTGCAAAAGCGGTTTTTGACAACCAATGGTACAGTTCTGGCTGAGGTAACTTATGTGCTGGTAGGTTCGCCAGAGGCAGATGAAGGGCATTTGTTGGCCTATGTCAATGATTTGAGCGATCGCCAACGCATTGAAGCCGAACTCCAGCAGCACCAAGCAGGTGAGACTCTACTCCATGAGATTACAGCTCAGACTCGCTCGCTTTCTGAGTTGGAAACTATTTTGCAAAGCACGGTCGATCGCCTACGCAAAGCTCTGAAAGTCGATCGTGCCCTGGTTTATCAAATTAATCCAGATGGCAGTGGTCAATGCTTGGTGGAATCGGTGGACAGTCAATTTAGTTCAATGCTGGGGCAAGCATATTCCCCAGACTGTATTCCCTCAAGCTACCTAGAAGCCTATCGTCTAGGGCGATTATGGACTGTGGACGATATTGCCAATCGTCATACTCTGGCTGACTGTCATCACAAAATGCTGCAACAGGTTCAGGTGCATAGCATGATGGCGATCGGGATCCATAGCATTGACTACGCGCTAAGACCTGACCAGCGCAGTCTTTGGGGCCTACTGGTTATTCATCATTGTCGCCATAGCCATCACTGGACGATCGATGAAAAAAGTCTATTCAAAGCTATTGCTAACCAGATTGCCATGTCATTGGAGCATACGCGCTTACTTCATCATCTTCAACTGCAAAACCAAGAATTAGAAAACCGCAACGAGTATCTGCAAGCGTTTGTCGAGCAGTCAACCGATGTTTTCGTAGAACACGACTTGACCTTGCGTTATCAGTCGGTGAATCCAGCCGGATGTGATCTGTTTGGGCGATCGCGCCATGACTTAATTGGCAAAACTAATCAAGAATTGTTTGGAGCAAATGGAATTGCCCTTGACCAACTCATGCAGTACGCCCTTGATACCAATCAACAGGTTTCTGTCAATCACGAGTTAACGCTGTCGGAAAGCACCAAAATTATTGAGATAGCCTATCTACCAGTAGCCGATCGTACTGGCATAATTCAACGCATTATCGGCATTGGCCGTGACATTACAGACGATAAACAGCATTGGCAGCAGCTAGAGTTTCGCAACCAAGAACTTGCTGAAGCCACTCGCGTTAAGCAAGAATTTATCGCCACAACCAGCCACGAACTCCGCACACCATTAACCGCCATTCTGGGTTTTTCCAACGTTTTGCTCCAAGAATTTTTTGGCGAGTTAAATCCCAAGCAGCGGGACTACCTGGAGCGCATCTACAGCAGTGGTCAGCATCTTTTAGAACTAATCAACGATATTCTTGACCTGTCAAAACTCGAGGCCGATCGCTTAGAGCTAGACTGGCAAAACACCTATATCTCAGACATTTGTATTGGCATCACTAGTCTGATTCAAGAGCGCGTAGACCAAAAAGGACTCACACTGCAAGTAGAAATTGATTCATCGATAGAATGCGTCTTAGCCGATCCAAGACGATTAAAGCAAATGCTGCTCAATTTGCTTAGTAATTCCATCAAGTTCACTGAAAAAGGTACAGTAGGGCTAAGAGTATATCGGCAATCTAAAGAACTTGAACCAACTTCAAATATCCCACAGGATTGGGTTCACTTCGCAGTTTGGGATACAGGCATCGGTATCCAGGCAATGGATCAGCATCGACTGTTTTCTCCCTTTTCCCAAATTCACAGCCCACTGACTCGGCACCATGAGGGAACCGGTCTGGGGTTGGCCATTACCCGCAAACTAGCAGAGCTACATGGCGGCTCAATTTCTGTAGAATCTGCGCCACAGCAGGGTTCATGTTTTACGCTATCCTTGCCGCTCATACCCAATGAGTCATCAAAATAGCCGTGAAATGGCGGATATCATTTCCGTCATGTTGCTCTGAATACAAATAATCCGTATTCTTACTATAAAGATATACACGCAGATAAGAACCGTCGTAGGCATTTCGGTAGATACTTTGCCAGCGAGAAGTTTCCATCTCTGGATGGGATAGTAGCTCTAAGTTCTCTCTACTCTGCAAGGTTTTGATCGTCTGCGATGGCATGGTGGTGCATCATCAAGGTGTTCTTCCACAGTGTATTGAGCCTCTTTAGCATCAAGGATTGGTCATGCTGAATTCAGTAGAGTTCTATCGAAGTTGGATGGTGGAATTGTTGCCAGCAGAGTATGGCGTGCAAGGTGTTTGCCATTCTCCCAATGGAAAGCAAATGGGGTTGGGTATTTGCTATGCAAGTCCTGAGCTAGCGTGGCAGGCCGCTATGGAGCAAATCGATCGCTTCCACGCTTGCCATGCGTTGAATCGGTATCTGTATGAGCTGTATGACGCAGGTCGGTTATCCTTTGAGATTTGGCAGTCGTTGAGTCAATCTCTTCAAAAAACGGCGTGTAATGCTTTTACTCAGTCGCCTTCCTGACTAGGATAACGGTGCAGTTACACTGGCGGGCAATTGTCTCTGGAATGTTTCCCTGAATGACCTGATGCAATAAGCCTTCTCGGCTGGCACCTACGACAATCACATCACATTGGTTATTTTTGGCCATATCGATGACAGCATCGGCAACCGAATCGGCGCAGACTGGAGTGACTGTTACCTCACCCCGAATGTGCTGGCGTAGGAAGGCGGCATCTTCTTCTAACAAGTTGGGTGTATACAGATCTGAAGGATGGTAAACCTGGCAGAGTTGAATTTGTGGTTGTTGACTGAGGGATACTAGGGCAGGAAGTAAGTGCACCGCATGTTGAGCATTAGGTCCTCCTGCGATCGGTATCAGCCAACGGTTGAGTTGAACCAACCCTAGCACCGAATTAACCGAAGGATGCACATCCTGGTTGGGATGAGCTTCACGTAGTAGCCGCGTTCCCAGCTTCACCAGCATAACGTCACAGTTTGCTTGCCGAATCAGTGCGTCGATCGTGTCACCAAAAATACGTCCAGGGGTAGCTGTACTACCCTTCCATCCCATCAACAACAAGCTGGCATGACATTCAGTATGGGCATCAAGGATAGCTTTGGTCGCAGTATGTGCTGTACGAATTTGAGTATGAACAGGGACTTTCCATAGCTGCCCTTGATGAATAGCCTGTTGCAACAGATGGTGGCTTGACTCAATATCCACAGGGGTTTCTGAGGGAATTTGATGTCGTGGAATTAGGATAGTGTGCAGACATTCAATTTCGTAGCCTTTTTCCCTAGCAAGCACCAAAGCTAGGGTAATCAACTTGTCTGCTGTGGCAGGGTTGCTGAGAGGCAGCAGTAAGCGGCCTTTGCCAGTTGTGGGCGATCGGGTTTGGTAAATCACATAGGAAGGATGAGCTTGGGGGCGTAGTGGGTCATCACCGCCTTGAAGCCGAGCCGACTCCACCCGCAAAATGTCGCTACGGGTGATAATGCCAATCAAACGACGATGCTCAACCACGGGTAACCGAGATACACGATAGTGCGAGAGCAAGTAAAGAACACGACTGAGCGTATCTCCAGGGCTAACGGTAATAGGCTGCGATGTCATAATTTCCCGCAGGGGGGTAGTGCCAGACAAATGCCGATGAGTGACTTTGTCCAAATCTGTTTGGGTAACAATTCCCACCAGTTTGCCGTCCTGATCTAAAACAGGAAATCCGCGATGGTGCGACTTGGCAAATGTTTGAATCACTTCATCTACAGCCATGTGGCTGGTTAAAGTTTCCACGTTGTGCTGCATGACATCGGCAGCCGTCAACTGTGCCCATAGCCCGTCATTGACAACGCCAGGCTGAAGCTGAATGCCCTTCATCGCCAGTAGATGAGTGTATAACGATCCCGGAGCCAGACGCTCGGCAACCAGATAAGCCACTACAGACGCAATCATGAGAGGCAGCACCAATTTGAAGTTAGTGGTCATCTCGAAAACAATGACGATGGCAGTAACAGGGACTTTAGCAATTGCCCCAAAAAACGCAGCCATTCCTGTCAAAGAAAACAAAATTGGGTCATCCCCAAACCAATATTGATCAACCAAGCCAACTAAATTTCCTGCAGCTGCCCCCAGCACCAAACTGGGAAAAAATAGCCCACCTGGAGCTTCTACACTGCAAGCCAAAATAGATAGAAAGAATTGCACGCCTAAAGCTGCCAGCGTCATCCAACCATCGGCTTTACCACTAGTGAGAAACACCTGCATCAATGTGCTGTTGCGGAACACATCTGGCAATAGTGCTACTGTCATGCCTGACAATGCACCTGCTAGTCCAATCTTCCAGGACAAGCTAAAAGTAATATAGCGCCGGGTGTAGGACAGGGCTATCAGAACAGTACGTTGGAACAGGGCAGCTAAGGCTCCCGCCAGAATACCCAATATCACCAGAAATGGAATTTGTTGGGGTGAAAAGAACAGAGGGTAGGTTTGCGGATCAATGCCTAGTTCGAGATTTCGACCGCCTAGTATTCGAGAAATAACACCACCAGTGAATGAAGCTAGAATTGCAGTCCCGAGTGTCAGGCTGGAAACGTCTTGCAGGAGTTCTTCAATAACAAACATGACTCCAGCGATCGGCGCATCAAACCCCGCTGCTAGTCCTGCTGCTGCGCCTGCGGCGATTAGCTGTCGCTGGTGTTCTGGGGAGGCTGGTACCCAGCGGCTAAACTGTGCCGCAAGGGCTGCACCAATTTGCACCGTTGGTCCTTGTCGTCCTAACCCTAGCCCTGCGCTCAGTGCGAAGGTAGTACTTACTAACTTTACTAGGGCAACTCGCAGATTAAGGGCGATCGGCACGTAGGCCAGAGCTGCTTTTACCTGAGGGACTCCACTACCTGCTGCCTCAGGAGCAACTCGCTCTACCAGATAACCTGCAAACCATCCGCCCACCAGTCCAACAACAGGCCAAAGAAGTTTTGTCAGGCTTCCTGGTGATTGATGGAGTTGCCAAACACCAAGCCAGGTGACCCCTTGCTTCAGCAGCACGGCGGCAAAGGCCGCTACTAACCCAATGCCGACCGCTTCTAAAAAAGCAAGTGGTTTCGGTCGCAGGATTTGGTGAGGAAACCTGAGTCTACTGAAAACGGACATGGAAATGGTAACTAGACCAGGGACAATTGACATCTAAAACCTACCTCATTCCCATTCGGTTTCAACCAAATGAGATGGCAATTCTTGTATCTGGGGAAGGCTGCTCAATCCTGAGGCTAGGAAATTCACAAGATAGCTGGCTGATACCTGGAGTTTAGGTGTCAATGCAGCAGTTTCTTGAACAGAAGATTGGTAGAAAATGAAGGGCGATCGTATCCCCGCTTATCTCAAAGCAGGGTGCAGCCTTTTGGCGATAATGGCAAGAGTTAACGGGTCATCAATCTTTATCCTAGTTTGATTTAGTGTCAGCTTCCTAAGAGAAGAACACTTGCTCTAGCTAGGTTTTGGCATCCTAGCACGATACCAAGTTCGTCAGCATCACTATAAACTTTTTGTCCTCTCATAGCCCGTTACTTGACTGGAACCAGCAACATCGGATGGCTTTGGTTCTATTTGATTGCGATCGCCAGAATAACCGCGGCTACTACAAGAGCGCACTAGATTCTAACTATCAAACCCCTAACCTTTTCTGACTAAAACTACTCAGCTACTCGTAAAAAGACCTAGCGATCGGTGTAGTATATCTCTGTGGTCAATCTTGTCGCGTTGACGCTGCATCCAAATTCACTAACCCTCATTTACTTACCAAGAGCATTAATGACTAAAAAGAAGAAAGTAGAACCACTAGTTGGTGAAGCCCTGATTAAGAAAGTTAAGGAACTCGAGCATCTCACCAAAGAGGAGAAGGCTCGAGAATGCGGATACTACACCGTTACCAAGAGCGGTGTGGAACGGGTCAATATGATGAAATTCCTGAATGCATTGATTGATGCTGAGGGCATAGAACTGGACGGGAAATCAGCTCAGAACGGTCGGGGTGGGCGAAGTGCCAGTTACCGCATTACTGTTCAATCTAACGGCAACCTTTTAATTGGAGCTGCTTACACCAAGCAAATGGATCTTAAGCCAGGAGATGAATTTGAAATTTCGTTGGGGCGAAAGCATATTCAGTTGAAGCAAATTGAAGATAGAGAGAGTGACGAAGGCTAGGGCGGCATTTACGGCAACACAGAGTAACCAGTTGGGAATCGCATGCATCATCGCCTAAAGCTCAACTCTTCGCTTAGAGTGAAGCTGAGTTATCTTCCTATTTGGTTTCCAGTTTTGGTGTTGCTGAATAGCGATATGAATACTCAAGCTGCCCTCACCCGATTCCCTCAAGGAAAAGTACTGAGGATAAGGGAAATCATACCCACATTCAGTGACGCCCCCAGGTTTGAGTTGGCTGTATGGCCTGAAACTATTAGCTAATTGGTGATGCATTGACTAAGCTGATTAGACCTCCTGTCTGCTCTTGGCCGCTGGTTGCCAGTTCGCTATGGCAGAGATAGACCCGCTCAGAGGTACGAGCCAGCAAGTCTAGCAAAATACGCTGTAATCGAGCTTCGTCTGCACTCATTTGGTCGGTCATCGTCCAAGCGCGGCCTGACCAACTTTGCAGAAAAAGGGGAGCGCCAAACAGGGAATCGACTCCGCTAAGCCAGCGAGGAGACCCAACATCCAGCCAAAACTGCCAACGATGAGTGCGATGACTGGAGCGGTACTGAAACACATTGGCCAGAGTAATGGCATTGCTTGCAGGGCCTGTTGGACGTACTGGGTAAGGATTTGCAGTAATTGCTCCGCTCCGAAGCAGTTGGATAAAGCGAGCTAGAATCATGCTGACGGGGACACGGGTGGTGCTATGTTGACTTAGGCGATCGCTCACCTCCCAATAGTGCTGTGCCGTTTCCATTAGCTGGCGAATGGCAGACAAGGAATCAAAGGGTAGAGATCCACCCCCTAGAAAGAATTTCTGAATGGCTCGATCGAGCAGAGATAGAACACTAGGGATTAGCCGTTGCTGCAACTGGGTTTGTTGTGCTGCAATCCAGTCCAGAATGTCTTGGTAGGCAGCAGAAGCCTGATAGCCCAGCCGATCCCAGCGGGGAAAGGTGGTAGCCGGTAGTAGCCATGGTCGTTCAGGATGGGGCACAAAACAGTGATCAGCTAGGAGGCCAGCCCGCACTGGGTCAATTCCGGAACTGGCAGTTGGCAGCGTACGATCGCCAGTACCTTGACTCAAAACCATCAGCATTTCTGCGACAGCTTCCCGATTGACCAGGTGTCCCAAGTTGGGATAAATCAAGGTCAACAAAGTAAGCAGCGATCGCACTAGTACAAAGCTAGTTAAGGGGCGTTGGTCGTTAAGAGATTCTGAAACAATGCCATGCTTGGATAAAATTTCCATCAGGCTGTAGCGGGCGATCGTATCCAGACCAGGTGCAATTACAGCTATTTCCACAGGCTGGATTTGCTGGGTTTGGACAGCATCGACTATCGTTTGGGCGGTGCGCCGCAGCAATTCCGCCCGAGAGACAGCCTGGATAATCTGAAATGGGCTTGGCAGCGGGGTAAATGCCATTGGATTCAAGGCCAAATTGACCACTGTTGAGCCAAATTCTTCTCCCAGGTTAGGTTGTGGCCATGTTAAAAGGGTCTCCACCCGACAACGATCGGCCAGTTCTGCTAGGTAGGTTGGGTCTGCGCCCAAGCCCAAACGAATGCATCCTGCTGGGTTGTGCGTGAAAATTCCGGATGCACCGCCCTCCAGTAAAACGTCAAACAGCGATCGGGCGATCGCCGGATAGTCATCCACATCATCTGCCAAGACCAACCCATAGCGTTGGTGCAAATGCTGCTGATAGGTAGGATGGGGTAACAGATGTTGACCGTACAGTGCGGCTACAAGCCCGTAGGTGACCAAGCCGCGAGTCAAACACCAGTCTTGCCATTCGGTCAGTAGAGTCTCCACTTTGCTGGGTACCAGTCCCAATTCCATCGATCCTGCGGCCAGCCCCTCGGTCAAAATGGTAGGAATATCAGCGATCGGGATTCCTGCCAGAGCAGCCAGTTGTAACAAATCTAGAAGCCGCCGCACAAGGCGATCGCCATTACCACCCGTGGCCAGTACAGGATCCAATTCAGCCTGCCACAATTGCGTTGCCAATTCCTGCTCAGTTTCCGGTGTCAGGCGCAGTGGATATTGTCCCTGTAGGCTGAGTTGCTGCACCAGCAGTGCCCAAAACAGCCGCACTTCCTCCTCAAAAAAGCCCAGCGGTGTTGTGATTCGGATGGAACAATTGCCGTGGGTTGCATCTATGAGTCGGTTAGATAGGTCAATTCGGTTATCCCCGATCGCCGCTAGGGCTAGTACCCCCGGTGCTTTGGGGCTAACCAGTTGCATGCCTAGCTGGCTACTGTGTATTAACCGAGATTGTTGCTCTATCCAATCACAACCAAGCTCAATCAAGCGCGTAGTCTTGCCACTGCGAGAGGGCCCAGAAATCCAGATAGCGTCGTACAGCACGAATCGTTTTGGATAGGTTTTGTTAGAATCTCTTCGTAGTTTAACTCTAGCGGTTTAAGGTCGCGTTGCGTCTAGTAGCAATCTGAGACAGAGTAATGGTTGTTATTGGTCTAGCCCATTTTCTTTTGAACAACGTAGCCAGTGGGATTCAATGTTCTGCTCTGAATGAATCCCAACCCTAACTCGTTATAGTTTGTTACGTTTTTGTTTGTGAGGTTAAAGCCTTTAATAATGATTAATCGTGCTCTCCGACGTGCTAACCAATGGCTTATTTCAACACCTGAACGAGCACTAGAACAAGCCTATGATGCTGCATTAATGATTAAGTCAATTGAAGATGAACATTTTGCTGGCGGTAAAATCTCAAAACTGGGCGATCGCCACAGCCTCACCGTCTTAAACTATTTTGATACTGAGTTAAAGAAATATCTAAAAATTGCTGAATTACGGTTAACTGAATTTCGTGCTAGCCGCTTTGTTGTTGACACAACTAACTCTACTCTCTACAGCCGCTCTAGTAACGGCAGCACCCGTGAACAGTCCTCAGTGATGCTAGAAAAGCTACAATATATTGACGCTATCATTGAACGCTATCAGGAACGAAAGATTGATTCTAAATCGTTAGTTTCTGTTAACTCAACTGAGATCGATCGCAACAATTCCCTGAGCCGCTCTGCTCCCACAGGTTCCTCATTTACAGCAGAGCAGTTGCGTGCGGCTGGTTCTACTTCATCTGAGGATTATAGTCAAGTTTTAGATAAAACAGGGGTGTTACCTCGTTCCATTGCTGGAACATTAAGTCGGATCAAACGAGATTTAGACCCGAAGGCTGAGCAGGAATTTGTCCAAGACTATCGAGCTAACCGAGCCAAAACACTCGTTTCAGTTCGGTTTCTGTTGCTATTAATCATTGTGCCTTTACTTGTACAACAGTTATCGAAAAATTTTCTGGTTGGGCCAATTGTTGATCGGTTTAGAAGCACAGATGAGTCTGAGATTTTCATCAACTATGAATTGGAAGAGCAAGCATTAAGAGAACTGCAAATCTTTGAAGAGCGCCTAAGATTTGAGAACTTGTTAGAGCGTGTACCAAAACTCTCTGAAGTGAAAATCGAGGCGCAACTTAAGGAAAAGGCACAGGAACTTGCAATCGACTACAGTCATCGTAGTTCTAACGCTATTAAGAATATCTTCGCTGACATGATATCTTTGATTGCTTTCGCGATCGTAATTGTAACTAATCAGCGCGAAATTCAGATTCTCAAGTCCTTCATTGATGACACAGTTTATGGATTAAGCGATAGCGCCAAGGCTTTTATCATTATTTTGTTCACCGATATCTTTGTTGGCTTTCACTCCCCTCACGGCTGGGAAGTTATTCTAGAAGGAATATCAAAACACTTGGGACTTGCACCTAACCGAGACTTTATCTTCCTATTTATTGCTACATTTCCAGTTATTCTAGACACTATCTTTAAGTATTGGATTTTCCGGTACTTGAACCGGATTTCACCTTCAGCAGTGGCAACTTACAAGAATATGAATGAAACGTAGTGAGTCATGAGAAGCTAATTAGAAAGATGGTCAAATCATTAAGCGATCGCTTACTTCAGCTTAGTTTTTGAAATTTCTTGACTATCATCATAAGTTCAGGGATTTAACTAAAACTCATTGGCTAAGAAACTAATAAAGCAGCGAACCTTGTTGGACACAAACCGCCCTCCGCGATAGACAGCATGAATGGGCAGAAGTGGGGATTAGTAGTCTTTAAGAATAATCTTCAGCTTTTATGGTGAATAGCTTCGCCAAATAGCTAAATTGGTGCAACCGTAACTCCTAAGCCAGCTAATATTGCCTCTCGGACTGCGATCTACTTATTAGTTTGAAAGGTGCCTTTGACTGCTACCTGAACCACATCTCGATCGTCATTAAAAGGCCATTCATTACCTGTACTAAGGCGGGTATAAACAATGCAATTATGCTGAACTAATTCTTCGGATACCTGGGGTATTCCTGTCTGATCAAAGTAGGATTGATGTCCTACAGTAACTCGGCGCAGGCACTGGATTTTTAATGGAGGATAGTAGGAAAGCCACGATAGGTTAGAAGTTCCTGCATTGAGACAGGACAATCGCAAAAACCCATTGCCATTGCTTAGCTTTATTTTGTAGCGCTAATAGTCACGACGACCATCACCAGACGTACAGTGCATCATCAAACAACGTTCTAGCAATTCAACTTTGTAAGAGTGCCAGAATTGTTTGGGATTGAGAACTGTTTTGAAATTAGCATTGAACACAGGTTGATTTAGAAACTTCCAGAGGGGAAACCGGATTTTTGTGTGATTTGAAATCATAAAATTACAACCTTGTAGGTAGCGGAATGGGCAATGCCAGCGTCACGTCGTTGAGATGATGAATGACTCGCTATCGTTAGCTTCGCAAAATCAACAACAAATCCCCTGGTAAGGATTGCGGAATCTTGGTGTGTCCCTGGTTATATTCTCTGTATTTCTATGGAGGTAGCTGCAAAGGCTTATGGAATAGCGGTTCTGGCTTGTTTGCTGCCAGGATGTTATTGAATATTCACTAAATGAAATAGTGATTTGAACAATCGCTATGAGGAATCCTATTTGGATCGTGAGGGGTGTTCCTGCGGAAAAGCCTCTCACAACTCTCTCAATCTCACAAATAATGTGGGGCTGTTATATGGATTCTGTTAGGTTTAAATACTGGCTGATAGTTCCGACACATCAACTGGGCGTACGATCGGTGGACGAGGGGTAAGCACTAAGGTTGTCGAACAAGGGTGCACTAGGTAGCCAGATTGATAAGACTCCAGAGACAAAAAGGTAATTTGCCATTGAACTGGAGTCATAGCCCAAGCTGTCAAGCTACCTGTGCCTGTGCAGTAAGGTTTAACCGTTTGGGGTAAATACGCAATACCGATCGTGTCAAAGGATTGTCCACTTTGGTGGAAGTGCTGGAGTATTTGTTGCCAGTTATGGATAGAAGGCGAGATCGAATTTGTCAAAGATTGTCCTAACTGATTAGATAGCTTTCCACCCACTAGCCACAGCAACCGTGCGCAAATTTCCTCTACCCGACGATAGTCTTCCCTCAGTAGCATGGCTTCTTCAGGAAGAATAGGCTGCTCGATCGGCGGCATCCAGAGTTCAAAGCAGGTGTAGGCGTCGATCGGGATCGTTGTCAGCTTCAAATTTAGAGCCGGACCAAGCGGGTTAGGGGCAACTGCTAATTCTAGCGGGATGAATGAATCTAGCATGGTGGGGCTTCCTTGAAATCGTCATCTCGTTCTGTTTCCAGCATGGCTTTTTGTGGGTTATTTTTCGTGGAGCAATGGTAAGAACTCTGTGAAGCAAGCGTGAATCTTCTGGCGTTGGTGAATCTACCGGAGTTCTGCTCAATTGAATTGGCATGATTTTGAGTGAACTTGTTGTTACAGTCACTGAGCGCGTCTGTAACGTTACTGTGAACCTGGGTGAGCTACGGTTGAAATACCGATCGCCTGAAGCGGCACAAATGACTTCCATTGTTCCAAATCTATCAAGGTAAAATGTAGGCTTTAGTTCCATTAAGTTCACGCTACGATAGACAACGCGCTATTCTCACGTGGCTCTAGCGCTTTTATGGGTGAAGAAATTTAAATGTGAATCAATGACGTTATGAATCAAGCCATTATTGATGCCACTGCAGTCGATCGAACCCTCTCTACTCGGCATATCGACCTTGATCCGGAGGGTTATTTCATCATTTATGTCGATCGCACTGCAACGCTAATCTACGCCAAGCACTACAGCAACACCATCAATGAGCAAGGCATCGCCTGTGATCCTGCTACTGGCAAGCCCTTACCTTGCAATAGCAAGCTCGATCGCATCCCCACGCAGATTTTTAGTGGCAGAACGGCTAAAGAAATTTGCGTACAGCTATTCGAGCAAACTAAGCCTTGCCCGGTTAGTAGGCTAGACCATGCCGCCTATCTCGGTCGAGAGTTTCAGCGGGCTGAAGCCGCCCTGTTTAGTCAACAAGAATACATTCAGGATTAACAAATTTTCACTACTGATTCTGGACTGTGGAGAAACACTAACTCTCTACCGATTCAGCATGTATTGGTAAAAGTAGTAAGTAGCCATTGGCACAACAGTAGCCACAATCAGAAAGCCTACTACCCAAATTGTGGCATTGCTTGATTTGGTCTGTTCGCGACTGGCAAAGGTACCCTCTGTACGCACATTGTCAATCAACTTGGGTGGACCTGGGTCGGCTTCGCCAGAGAGAACGGCAACGAGGCGATCGCGCACATCGAGTAACGCTTGGTTGTACTTATCTCCCTCTTTTAACGGCACAAGTAGTGTCTCTTGGGCAATGCTTTCAGCAATGTCATCCGGCATAACAGCGTTCACCTTCTCGCCTGTCCGAATCGCAGAGTTATTTGTGAGGCTATCTAACACTAGCAAGGTTTGATTGGCCTGCTCTTCTGGTTCAGGGAACCACTGTTCAAACAGCTTGTCAGTAAAGCTCTGCACCGTCTCCCCATAGTCCAATCGACGAATGGTCACAATGCGAGTGTTGAACCCGGTCTTTTCGGCTAATCCTTTGAGATCAGCAGCGATCGTCCCTTCATTAGTCCGGCTCAGCACTTCTGCTTTATCGAGCACCCAGGTATCACTCGAAACCATTGGGATTTCATAAAGACTGGTTGCAGCAGCGGGAGTAATGCCTATCAGCCCAACCAAGGCCACACCACACATTACTGTGACAACCACTTGCAGGTGAGTTGCTAACCAGGAGAAGGAAAAACGTTGCATAGCAAGATTTTTTAGGTGTTTGTTCAAAATATAGCAGCCTTTCTACCTAACATTTAAGCGTCTGAAGTATCGGCATAGCCCTGCAAATTTTCGGGGTCAAATTGACGCAGGATTGGAGTGGCTTTGCGCGTCAGGGCTTCTGATCCATTGACGACGACCAGGTATTTCCCTGCGGCAAGGCGATTGCGATAGGGAAGGGCATCGCCACTGCCGATAGCAAGGCCAACACCGCCTCCTACCAGAAAGCTGCCTAGTGCGCCGGAAGCCGCTCCCAGTAATCCGCCAATAAGGTGATTGCCAATTTCTCCTGCCCAGGCAAAGGTGTTGAGTTGGGTAATGAGGCTAAAGGTAAAGCCTGCTGCGAAACCAAAGGGAACTAACCAGGTAGCCATTAACTTAGCCGATCGCTGGGCTTGTTCCTTAGGATCAATCAAGCCATATTCATCGGCACTTTTGTACCCCTTACCGAGAATGGCAACATTGGACATGGGGAGGTTAGCTTGTTCCAGGGCAGAGTAGGCGGCCTCGGCCTGAATGCGATCGCCCAGTACAGCAACTAAGTAGTTCATATCAACATGCATACAGTAAGCTGTCCTCTTCATCCTAAAGGGTTTGGAGGCGTTTCACGCTATTCACCGATTTGCAGTGTCACACTAGGATGAGCCTAACGGCACTTACTAACAATCAAAAGTAGTTGCCACCTATCCTGAAAAATTTCCGTCTTACTAAACCAGAGTGTGAAGAATAGGGTGTAGCCACAAGGCTATTGGCTGAGTAGATGGATTATTAGTTTGAGAATTGAGTAAGCAATGATTGGTTCAATGAAGTCCCAAGTCGTTTGGTTTCGCTGGGTGAGTGGTGTGGTTATCCTAAGTGGTCTGGTTATGACTACGGTAGGGGCGATCGCCCAAAAAACGCCTGATTGTCCAGCTCCGGCACTGTCCCGGATGAAAAAGCATCGGGTTGCCTCTGGAGAAACGTTAGACAGCATTGCTAACCGTTACAATCTGATTCCAGCCACACTAATGGGCATAAACCCTGCGTTGCGATCGGGCAACGCTCCCGTTGGCACAGAAATTTTGGTGCCTCCCTTTAATGGCATCCGTCTAGAATTGCAGGCCGGTCAGACTTGGCGCGATGTGGCACAGCAATATGGCATTCGACCCGACATTTTATTTGAAGTTAACGGCTGTCAAACTAATCCTAGAGTTGTGTTCGTGCCAGGGGTGAACTGGTCACCTGCTAAACCTGCAACGACAGCCACCAAACCTACTCCTAAAGTCTTGGCGGGGTATCCCTTGACGACAATACCTTCGCCTAATGCCGTGCTGCTAGCTTACGGTTGGGGCGTCCCCCCTAAGGGAGGAGCGGTTGCTTTTCACGCTGGCGTTGATTTGTCGGCTCCGATGGGAACTTCTGTTTTAGCTGTGGGAGATGGTGTTGTGGCCTTTGCAGGGAACCAGGAAGGTTATGGCAAGTTAATTGTGATCAATCATGCTGAAGGGCTGCAAACTCGCTATGCCCAACTCGGCGGCATCAAAGTTAACCCTGGCGATAGTGTGAAGCAGGGACAAGCGATCGCCACAGTGGGTAATAGCGGCAGCCCCAGCTCCAGTGTGCCCCATCTGCATTTTGAGGTGCGATCGCGCTCAAATGTCGGCTGGGTAGCCGAAGACCCCAACACCTACCTACCCAACATTCCTAAAAAAACACCAGCCAGACGGCCAGACTAGGCAGTTCGCCGCTTGCGCCACCAGGCACCCAACCCCAGGGCTGCCAAGCCACCCAACATCGAGGTAGGTTCTGGCACCGCATTGGTGGTTTCCTCATAGGTGACAAAGCCGGGGAGTCTTGTAATGCGAAACTGAGGAGGAAGAAAAGTCGTGAATGATGTGGTAGTGATCTGTAAGTCGCCCAGGAAAACCCCACCTTCACTGAAACCCCACGCTAGGCCTAGAAAATCGCCATTTTGGAATTGAACTTGTGGTGTGGAAACGAACAACCCGAATGGAGGGCCATCCCCAATAAGCCCGGCTTCGTTAAATCTATAGCCCTGATACTCAAGTAGCAGCGAGAGATTTCCCTGACTAGGGGTAACCGTTTCAAATCCAATGCCGGTCAACCCAGCATCGTCATAACTGAAGGAGCCGCCACCAAATGGAAATGGAAGCAGGGCTGGACTGGGGTTAAACCGATCGCTAACCAAAATAGTCAAGGTGAAATCGTAGCCAATAGTTGCTGCCTGGGCAGCAGTAGGCAAGCCTAGCAGTGCCAGTGTGATGCCAGAAGCCAACAGCGATCGCTGGAGACATAAAGCCATAACACTCTCCAAAAATAATTAAATATCGAAACCTAGAAAACCTAGAAGAGCAAGGAGACAATTATGGATCCTGTCTCCTTGCCTTGTTAACGACCTGAGTAGATGTCCCTGGGCTAGTTGGCTCTGGAGTGACTACGGAACTGGTTACGCAGGCTCATTCCCAATCCTGTAAGAAATAGCACACCGAACAGCACACCCAAACTGTCAACCGGCTCCAGGTTGCTTTTCCCAAAGGGATTGCCCTGTTGCACTGTCCCAGCCAAACCAGTCAATTCCTGGTTAGACGTATTCTCTACCATCAAGGAATGATGGGAAGCTGGGGTTAAAACGTTAGTCAGTAAGGAAACAGTGACGACTTGCATAGATTTTGACTCGTAAAGGCTAATTGGATTAAACACACTCAATCCTGCGCCAAGAGTCTAGTTAGCACTTTGACGGTACTTTTTGCGGCAGCCAAAGCCTAGACCTATGGCAGACAATGCACCCAAAATACTGGCAGGTTCAGGAATAGCTTCCTCTGCGATGTCGGCTCGGTAGATAGCTTGTGACCCATCGGTGAAGCCCACTAAGAAGGCCAGAGCGTTTGTGTCTAGTGCTTCTGAGCCGATCGTCAAAGAATTGATGTCCTTACCATCTAGCTGCTCATCAATCCCAATCACTTTGGTGAGAGCACTGCCCGTGCCGAGAAACAGTCCGCCCACTGGGCCAGCAGTGCCTAGACCTGTACCAACAAATGCCACTTGGTTGCCGCTAACCGACACTTGCGAGGTGATTCCAGAGCCCAGTTGCGCGAAGGGCACGTTGGTGCCAGGAATTAGGGTTGTCGTGTCAGCGATCGTGGTTAGGCCGCCACCCTGACTCAGGTAAACGCCAAGCGATCCAGGTGTGCCACCTGTGAACGCTACCGCACTCCCAGATAAGTCTGGTAACCCAAACAAGGTGAATAAGCTACTGCTGCCAGGAATCAGGGTAGAGGTATCTGCAACAGTGGCAATTGCGCCAGACACGTTGGTATAGATACCGCTGCCGATCGGATCAATTTGGAATTCAGATCGAGTGTCAGCAGAAAAGGCAACGTTGCCATTATCCAAGGTGACACCAAAGAAGTTTCTAAAGAAATTGCCATCGGGGGAGGGGGTGCCTGGGTCAGCAACTACCTCTGCACTGGTAGCGTCTTTAGCAAGGAACACGCCTGTTCTAAGCAGTTGTGGTGTGGACGTAGCGTAGGCAACGATGCTGTTGTCAATTGACAGGCTACCCAGGGATGTAATTTCCAAATCGATCGGAGCTACACGACTGGTTGCACCACCAGAGCCTGCGTATATGCTGTCCTCGTCGTTTCCGCCTCCAAAAAAGGTGCCCCTAAAGGCAACAGTATTTCCATCTAGCGAGGCATTTGAGACGCGAATAAACTGGTCGGTCAGGCCACTCACAAATGGCACTGATTCGACAATGCGGGTCAAACTACCGTTTGTTGAGGTGTAAATACCCTGCAATGGTGTCGATGGCGTGCCAAAGTTGCCAGTGAAGGCTACGGTATCGCCATCTAGACTGGGTGCCAGGGAACCAAACGTTAGGGTTTTGCCAAAAACCGACGTATCACTATCTACGACTTTGGTAAACGTAAAACTGGCAGCATGGGCTGCTGCTGTGGATAGAACAGACGTGGCGATCGCAACCGCCCCAGCGGAAAGGAGGGAATAACGCATTAGTCACTACCTTGTCGATTGGAGTATTAGCTCAGTTGTAAATGGAGATGAAACTTGTAATAAGCAACACGTAAACTAATCAGAGGCACACCTCTCATCCACTTACGTATGATCACTTATAAATGACTTGATGAAAAGTACGAGGCATCAAGTTTTGATGAAGTCTATATAAATCTTGTCTTGGGTAATCTCAGTATTCGTAGGTCTACTAGGGTTGGGGATTGAGGGAAGCGCCTAAAATGTCTTAACCCAGGCTTGTGGTAATATTGGCTACCTGCTGCCATGTTCATTTTGAGGCGATCGCCCCACTCCTTCGCTGTTCCCTGCCCAAGACAGATTAGATTCGGCATGATAGAAAGCAGTACTCTCTCGCCCTCTAAATGCCATGACGGAGTTTCAAATCCAAGCCCCGTTTGAACCCAAAGGTGACCAACCCCAAGCGATCGCCCGCTTGGTCGAGATGATTAACCATAACAATCGCTATCAGACGTTGTTAGGTGCGACAGGAACTGGTAAAACTCATACGATCGCTCGCGTCATCGACACAGTGGGCAAACCAACGCTGCTGCTAGCCCACAACAAAACCCTGGCCGCCCAGTTATGTAACGAGTTACGAGAGTTCTTCCCGCATAATGCGGTGGAATACTTCATCAGCTATTACGACTATTACCAGCCTGAAGCCTACATTCCTGTCACCGATACCTACATTCAGAAAACCGCCTCAATTAATGACGAAATTGACATGCTGCGGCACTCGGCGACGCGATCGCTGTTTGAGCGGCAAGACGTAATTGTGGTAGCGTCGATTAGCTGCATTTATGGTTTGGGGATCCCGGCAGAATACCTGAAAGCCGCTATCCCTTTACGCGTTGGTGAAGAGACTAACCAACGCCAGATCATCCGTGACTTGGTTTCGGTGCAATACACCCGCAACGATCTGGACTTGGGCCGGGGGCGCTTTCGGGTCAAGGGGGATGTGTTGGAAATTGGCCCTGCCTATGAAGACCGATTAATTCGGGTGGAATTCTTTGGTGACGAAATTGATGCTATTCGCTACATTGACCCAGTTACTGGCGGCACGATTCAAAGCCTAGAAGCGGTAAACATCTATCCTGCCCGCCACTTTGTTACCCCAGAAGAACGGCTGCAAGAAGCTTGTGATGCGATCGAGGCAGAACTTAAGCAACGGTTAACTGTTCTAGAAGGTGACGGCAAACTGCTAGAGGCACAGCGTCTGGAACAACGCACCCGCTATGACCTGGAAGTTCTGCGGGAAGTTGGCTTTTGTAATGGCGTGGAAAACTACTCGCGCCACCTAGCTGGGCGGGAAGCGGGTGCGCCGCCTGAATGTCTGATCGACTATTTCCCCAAAGATTGGCTGCTTGTGATTGACGAATCTCATGTCACCATTCCGCAAATTCGTGCCATGTATAACGGTGACCAGTCCCGTAAGCAAGTACTGATTGAGCACGGCTTCCGGTTACCCAGCGCCGCCGACAACCGCCCTCTCAAAGCAGAGGAATTTTGGGAAAAGGTGAATCAGTGTGTGTTTGTGTCGGCCACCCCGGGAGAATGGGAATTGGGGCAGTCTCAAGGTGAGTTTGAGACGGTAGAGGACGATCGTCGCTACATTACTGGCACTGGCAACGTGGTGGAGCAGGTAATTCGCCCCACAGGTGTACTCGATCCAGAAATTTTTGTGCGTCCTACTCAAGGGCAAGTAGACGACCTGTTTGGCGAAATCCAAGAGCGAGTGAAACGCCGCGAACGCACCCTGGTAACCACATTGACGAAGCGGATGGCTGAAGATCTGACTGAGTATTTTCAGGAGCGTGGGATTAAGGTGCGCTACCTGCATTCAGAAATTACCTCGATTGAACGGATTGAAATTCTGCAAGCCTTGCGAGAGGGTGATTTTGATACGCTAATTGGGGTTAACCTGTTGCGAGAAGGACTTGACTTGCCAGAAGTCTCCCTCGTAGCCATTTTGGATGCAGACAAGGAAGGGTATCTGCGGGCAGAGCGATCGCTGATTCAAACGATCGGTCGAGCCGCTCGCCACATTAATGGTCAGGCGATTCTCTATGCCGATACCCTCACCAAAAGCATGGATCGTGCCATCAAAGAAACATTGCGCCGTCGTGCCATCCAGCAGGAATACAACGAAAAGCACGGCATTGTACCAACGCCGATCGTCAAAAAATCTAGCAACTCAATCTTGGCCTTTTTGGAGGTGTCGCGTCGCCTCAATGCCCACGAACTTGAAAAAGCCTACACCCAAGCCGATGACATTCCTTTGGAAAATATCCCAGACTTGATTACTCAGTTGGAAGCTCAGATGAAGGAAGCAGCCAAAAAAATGGAATTTGAAGACGCCGCCAAATATCGTGACCAGATTAAACACTTGCGAGATAAACTTCTGGGGCGTTAAGAAAGGGAGCATAAAAGTAATCTAAGGCAAGGCTCCTACTTTTGGAGCAACCCTTTGTGGGATCGCGTTGGTAGCGGACTGAATGCGGCATAATGAGAAGGCTTCAAGTCAGTTTCTGCTTTGACTTGTGTTCATTTGAGTTATTGCCAAACGTTCAAATCACTATGCGAAGCCACTACTGCGGTCAACTACGAGCTGATCAGGTTGGAGAAACCGTTACCCTATGTGGATGGGTCGATCGGCGGCGCGATCATGGTGGAGTCGTGTTTATCGATCTGCGCGATCGCACTGGCATCGTGCAAGTTGTGAGTGACCCAGAGCGCACTCCTAGTTCTTACCCGGCGGCAGAGTCGCTACGTAATGAATATGTGGTTAGCATTACTGGACGAGTGACTCGCCGTCCAGCGGACTCGCTCAACCCCAAACTAGCCACAGGTGAGATTGAAATTTACGCTGACAGAGTTGATATTCTCAATGCTGTGCGGAAGCCCCTGCCGTTTCAGGTTTCCAGTGCAGAAGCTGAGCCTGTGCGGGAAGAACTGCGTCTGAAATATCGCTATCTTGACTTGCGCCGAGAACGGATGGCACACAACCTGCAACTCCGCCACGACATTATTAAAACCCTGCGCCGCTACTTAGAAGACATAGAGCATTTCCTAGAAGTAGAAACGCCGATTTTGACAAAATCTACTCCAGAGGGGGCGCGGGATTATTTGGTGCCATCACGGGTTAACCCTGGTGAGTGGTATGCACTTCCCCAGTCACCCCAGTTATTCAAGCAGTTGTTGATGGTGTCAGGGTGCGATCGCTACTACCAAATTGCCCGTTGCTTTCGAGATGAAGACCTGCGCGCCGATCGCCAACCCGAATTTACTCAACTGGACATGGAAATGAGCTTCATGAACCAGGACGAGATTTTTGCTTTGAATGAAGGAATGCTGACTCACTTATTTCAAACCTTACTGGGTGTCGAACTGCCCTGCCCCTTTCCGCGCCTGCCTTACCACGAGTCGATGCAGCGCTACGGCACGGATAAGCCAGACACTCGGTTTGGATTGGAATTAGTTGACGTGTCTGACCTGGTGAAAGATTCGGGCTTCAAGGTCTTTTCCGCAGCGGTAGCCAGTGGCGGCATTGTCAAAGTTTTGCCCATTCCCAATGGCAACGAGGCCATTTCTAATGTCCGCATCAAACCAGGTGGTGACCTGTTCAAAGAAGCGGAAACCTGTGGTGCCAAAGGGCTAGCTTACATTCGTATTCGTGAAAATGGAGAGATTGACACGATCGGTGCCATCAAAGACAACCTTACCGACACTCAGAAGCAGGAAATTCTCACTCGCACAGGAGCGCAGGCAGGGCATTTGTTGCTATTCGGAGCCGGAGATGCTGGTATGGTCAACAAAACGCTCGATCGCCTGCGCCAAGTTCTTGGCCGCGAATTAGGCTTGATTGACACTACTCAATACAACTTTTTGTGGATTACTGACTTTCCCATGTTTGAGTGGAATCCAGAGGAAAACCGTCTGGAAGCCGCCCACAATCCCTTCTCGGCTCCCTACCCCGAAGACTTGCAGGACTTGAAATCGGCACGGCGATCTCAGACCTTTGACCTAGTTCTGAATGGTTATGAATTAGTCAGCGGTAGTCTGCGTATTTATCAACCTGAGGTGCAGCAGCAGGTTTTTGACCTGATTGGATTATCGATGGCCGAAGCCCACGAAAAATTTGGTTTTGTGCTCGAAGCTTTTGAATACGGTGCACCTCCCCACGGTGGGCTTGCCTACGGGCTCGATCGCCTGATCATGCTCATCGCTGGCGAAGAATCTATTCGCGATGTGATTGCTTTTCCAAAAACCCAGCAAGCCCGTTGTCCGCTTACCGAAGCTCCCTCATCAGTTGATGCTAAACAGCTCAAGGAACTGCACGTCGCCTCAACCTACAAACCCAAACCTTAAAGGATGCTTGAAAAGTAGTAAACACTCATGATGCTGGAAAGCTCCCTGGAGTTTAGGCTGAATCATAAGAACTCGGCCTAGATTAGTACGAGTTATTTGCATACTTCCTCAATCCGAGTGGTACGGTGCACCGCACAGTATATTTTCATACGCTATTGCGGCGGTACACTTTTAGCCTGTCATGCAGGTCGTAGGACGTACTACTGGTAGCACCTTCGACAATCAGTTCAGGAGCCGCTTCGATATAGTCCAAGCGCGGCAATTCACCGATAGTTGTGGTGGTGGAGAATCATGAATACGCGATCGCTAAGGTTGTCTAAAAAAGGGCTTAATTCCTTGCCTACTAAAGTGGGCTTTGTATAGCTTCACAAGAAATTGGTATGACAAAAACCTGCCCTGGAAAAGGGCTAGGGGCTGAATTGGTGAATTGCCTGCCATTCTGCGTTGGACAGCGGCAACACCTCAAACTGAGTGTCAAACCAGGTTTGCGCCGCTGCGGTCAATGCTTCTATTACCAAGCCTGTTAGCTGAGAGGGATCCAGGTAGATAGGCCATTGGGGCAAAGATGCAGGCTCTCCAAATACGTGCTGGGTTAGCCCAGGATTGGGGAAGAGCCGAATAGAACCGTGCTGTAAAACGGTTCGCCCACGCCGCAACTGAGCACTGCCAATTAGCTTGTAGCCATCAGGCATGACTAAATCAGCAATGGTAGCGGTGCCAAAGCAACTGGGATGGTGGATGTAACCACGTCCGGCAGTTCCGTAGTCAAGCACTACCCCTAGCGATCGCCAGCCCACCCGGAGGAATTCGCACAGGTACCGATAAGCATCCAACCGTCGTTCTGGTAATCCAGAGGTAATGACTGCATAGGTGAGGTCGCCTTGATGCAAAACGGCTCGCCCTCCTGTGGGTCGTCGCACCCTATCGATTGGCTGCCCCTCCCAAGTCAGGTGTTGCCAATGAACTGGCCACTGATGCTGGTGATAGCCTAAAGAAATGGCCACGGGATTCCAGGTGTAGAACCGCAGGGTGGATGGATGCTGGTGGTGTTGGTGTTGTTCTAGCAACCATCTGTCGATCGCCATCTGTCGATCGCCAGATAGCTGCAGGAGTGGAATGAGTCGCCAAGATTGCATCAGAGTTTCAGTGGGATAGGTGTCGCTGCAATAGGCTATGAATTTCTGCCAGCAACTCATCCATTGGGGTTGCAGGAGGTAGTACGTGCACTGCCAGGTGCTGCATCACCGTTGTCAGGGCAGTATCGGTGGCTGTTTCCTGGCGATGATCCAACACCAAGATGGGTGGACGGGGGGAAATGATCTGTAGCCTAGCTAGTGCTGTTGCAATGTTGCTAGCTGACCTTGCTTCCGTCCAGCACAGTAACAGCAGATCAACGCCGCCCGATTCGACCTGTTGCATAGCGTCTGCCCATGAGTGACCGATCGCAGTCTGGAATCCAGCCGTCTGCAAATACTGCACCAGTGCCTGCAACCATTGGCTTTCTTCCAGAGCATCGGTTGCTACTTCAGATACAGCTTTGTCTCGATCGCTCCCTTGCAGCACCAGAGCCAAGTCAACGGCTAAAATTTCTGGCCGCCACGCATATCCAGCCGCTACTTGAATCACCTGTACCAATGCCTGAGGCATAGAGTCCCGGCCTGACTTACTCGCAACTTCGGGTGCGGCCAAGCACGGAAACACTAGCAGTCCGGCCACATGGTTGGCAGCTTGAGTTGCTTCGGGCTTGAGGGTAATTAGCGGCAACGAGGCCAGAACGGTATGGTGACTAAGTTGCTGAAAATAGAAGGCTGGATTGACAGGAACTGTGTCAATCAGCACTACATTAGGCTTCCAGACCCGCGCCAGCAGTTCAGCTTGCTCCAAGTCATCGGCTTCGAGTACTCGACACTGATGGGCGTGCAGCAATTGAGTCAAATCAACCTGGAGAGGACTGGCTGGCAAGGACTGATCCGGGCTAAGCCGTAGAATGGTGAGGTGTTTCAGGGGTTTGGTGTTTTGGCTAAATTCTGGTGCCAAAAGACGTTGACGAATGATTTGCTGCAAAGCCTTAATCTGCACGGGCAAACTCAAGAAGCCATCGGCATGGTTACGTGCCGATTGTTCCTCGTTTCCCTGAGTTGCTGTAGTGATGATAGGAATATGTTGGGTAAGGGGGTCAGATTTGAGCAGGGTCAGAACGTCCCAGCCAGACAGTAGTGGTAAGAAGGGATTGAGGAAAATAAAGCAAGGCTGTAGGCGGCGGGCTTTCTCTAGGGCTTCAGTGCCGCTGCGGGCGATCGCCACGCGATAGCCCAGCCCAACTAAGAGGTTGGCTAATTGGTCAATGTAGTGGTGGGCAGCTTCTACAATCAGCATCAAACGATTGCGCACGGGCGATCGTGCCGTTAACCCCGCATCTGAGAATGAGATTGCCCCAGCCCCGTCTCCTCGCTGGGGAGTTACGTGTAAAGGAATCCAGTCATTAGCAGAACTTGGTTCTGCGGCGTACGATGAGGGCAATAGCGGGGATGGTGCTACTAACCCCGTGGTGGAGGTAGTCAAGTGGGTATGATCGGGCGGGCTAGGTGGCAATAAAATTGTGAACTGGCTGCCATGCCCTTCTTTCGACAAAAAGGTAACATCACCACCATGCAAGCGTGCCAAGCGCTGAGTCAGCACCAACCCCAAGCCAGTTCCCTCGTAGCGGCGGGTAAGCGGATCTTCTAGCTGCTGAAATTTCTGGAAAATTAGATGCTGCCTATCGGCGGGAATGCCTATGCCAGTGTCCCAAACTGTAAACGCGACCCATCCTCCCCAGCGATTAACTTTGAGGCCAATTGGTTTACCTGGCTCGGTAAATTTCACGGCGTTGGAGAGAAGCTGAACTAGCATCTGGCGCAAGCGCAGCTCATCTGCTATCAAGGTTGTCAATCCTGCTTCAACGTCTAGAGAAAAGGAGTGGGCTTCAGTTGTGGTCGAGGCGGCAGCGATCGCATCCGATTCTGTACGCAATTGTCTTACTTGGCCGAACGCACGGCGGCACACTTTGATAATATCAACTGGCTCTAGACCCAATTCCAGTTGCCCAGTTTCAATTCGAGTCAGGTCTAGAATGTCGTTGACCACGGCCATCAGATGGCGTCCACTTTGATGAATGAGGCGGGCATAGTGGGCTTGGCGTTGGTTCAGTTCGCCTAAGCTTTGGTCTTTGAGCAAGCTAGAGAGTCCCAATACGGCTGTCAGCGGGGTTTTTAATTCGTGACTAATGCAAGCAAGAAACTCGTCCTTGAGCCGATTAAGCTGGATCAGGTCTGCATTCTTAGCGGTCAGCTCTTTGGCGAGTTGCTGCTGCTCGGTCACATCTTGAGCCAGAACTAGCCAGAGGGATTCGGTGGCGGTGTCGATCGCCGAAGCATCGGTGGCCGGTAGTAGTGTTGCAAGTCGAAAGGAAGATGTAGAAACTATTTCAGCAGCTTCGCTCCATTTAGAGCTGGCGGCATAATCCCGGGAAATATCCGACAGAAGTGAGCCTAGTGGCACCTTAATGAACTGGAATACCCGTTCCTGCCCGTTTTGGAGTGGACACTGGCAGATGCAGCTATCGGGTTGAGAGCCTTGCTGACACAGGCTGGTGTTAGCTGCGGTAGATAATGGGGAAGAGGGATCGCTGGAGTTAACCAAATTTGATACCTCGCTACTCAGCCAAACAGCCGCTTCTGTCCAAATTGAATCTGGATTTTGTAGCTGGCTGAGTTGTTGCCGCCAAACCAGGTTTTGTGCTACTACCTGGCCATCTGTAGTTTGCAGCATTAAGGGCAATGGTAGACGCTCAATCAAATTGAGGAGCGGGTTAAATACGATCGCTGGAGATGAGGCCAACCTATTTGAGTTAGCCAACAGAACCTGCATTAGCCGGGGAATATCCAGTAGCCCTATATAGCGCCCGGAAGCATCAATCAGCCCATAACTGTAATGGATGGGCATAGGCATCACAAGGTGCGCCAGCAATTGCTGCAATGTCCATTGTGCTGATACCAACATTAGAGGTTCCAACTGAGCTAGATAGCGATCGCCGATCGCATCTGTGTCATCCCGTTGATGGAGCACTTGGTGCAACACCTGGGTTAGCCGCAAACTTCCCACAGGACGACGGTGGACATCCACAATCACGAGGCGATCGGCTCCCTCCTGGCAACAGCGCTCCACAAAATCAGCCACCGATGCAGAGGCGACACAGGTTGGAGCCGCAACCAGAAAGTCTTGAAGATAGATCCCAACGAGGGACATAGCAAACCTGCCTCATCACGGGTAAACCGTTAACCAAACCAATAAACTGTGGCGGAAATGTCAAAGCACATTAAAGCAAGGAAAATATGCAGCTAGCCCAAGGCCAGTAATCAAAAATAACCGAACATGTAAACCAACTCAATCAACAGAATCATGCATGGCCAATCAATTCTGCTTACCTATTTATTATGGCTCCAGTCTAGACTTTGCCAGTCTGCCGTTATAATGTCTTAGGTGTTAATTTCTAACAAAAAGTTAAGCATTCTACAAATTATTTAAAGAGATATGGATGCAGTATTTTTGTGACAAATCTTTGCTCTTCTACGGGTTTTCTGTTAGTTAACTGCTTCCTACCCTTGGTGACCAGCCTTGCTTCCGCGCCTTGCTATTTGCGTGTTTATTGAATCAGCATCTGTCTGCCAAGCAGTGGCAGAGCATCTAGCCGCCGATCGCTATGACGTAACCTCTGTTCAGACTGCCAACACCTTCTTCACACTCATTGAGCAAGACAAACAACAACTTGACTGTCTGATTTTGCCAGATGATGCCACGTTGCCCCAGTTGGCCAACTGGATGCATGGGCAAGCTGCTCTGCTCCCTGCAATTTTGTTAAGGCTAGACATGCCTGCCACTGAAATGGCTCCGACGCAGAGGCCAGATCCCACAAACAACCCAGCCGCCTTTGCTTATCACACGGCTGAAGTGCATGCATCGCTTGCTGATTTGGATCATTTGGCGCAATTAGTTGACCAGGCAATCTCCCAGTTTATTCACCTTTCTCCTTCCTGCCGCATCATAGGTACAACCGTCAATGACAGCAGTGTTGATGCCGATATCCAAGACCTAACGCTACAAAATTTCTTGTTGCTGCAACAGCGCCGCTTGACCGAAAAACTTAAGGAGCGATTAGGGTATTTAGGCGTGTATTACCGACGTGATCCCCAGAACTTCTTTCGGAATTTGCCCCCGCAGCAAAAGCAGGAACTTTTGCATCAACTCAAGGTAGCCTACCGAGAGATTATTCTCCAATACTTTCAAGATGATGGTAGCCTAAACCAGCGCATTGATGAATTGGTCAATCTAGCCTTTTTCAGCGACATCGCCGTTTCACAAATTGTAGAGACTCATATGGAATTGATGGACGATTTTGCTAAGCAGCTAAAATTGGAGGGGCGCAGCGAGGAAATCTTGCTAGACTATCGCCTGACATTAATTGATACCCTGGCACACCTTTGCGAAATGTATCGCCGCTCTGTCCCACGGGAATCATGACCTCAGTCAGCAGCAGCAGTTGGTTTGCCAAACAGCTTTAGCAGTGTATCTATGATATGAACCGACCTAAAAAAACTTACATTCTTAAGCTCTACGTGGCTGGAAATACCCCAAATTCAATTCGCGCACTCAAGACCCTAAATCAGATTTTGGAAGAAGAACTACAGGGGGTCTACGCGCTTAAAGTGATTGATGTCTTGAAAAATCCTCAGTTGGCAGAGGAAGATAAGATTCTAGCGACACCAACTCTGGCCAAAGTATTACCACCCCCTGTACGAAAAATTATTGGGGACTTGTCCGATCGCGAAAAAGTTTTGATTGGACTCGATCTTTTGTACGAAGAATTGCAGGAAGATGATTTGGGAATCGAAGAAGTCTAGGCGATCGTCTCCTAACTTTTGGAGTGAGCATAACGGCATCTCTGGGCAAATTAACTGGTTATCCTGACCCATCGCATCGATACAATGAACCACAATAACCCAACGTCATCTAACACCTTTAACAACGGCCATGCTGTGGGTGTTCAAAAGATTCGCACCATGATTGAAGGCTTTGATGATATCAGTCATGGTGGTTTGCCCATAGGACGTACTACGATCGTTAGCGGTACCTCTGGAACTGGAAAAACTCTACTAGCAGTTCAGTTTTTGTACAACGGCATTACTCATTTTGATGAGCCCGGTGTTTTTGTCACGTTTGAAGAGTCGCCTGCTGACATTATCAAAAACGCGCTCAGCTTTGGTTGGGATTTACAAGAGCTGATTGAGGATGGCAAGCTCTTTATCCTTGATGCTTCTCCGGATCCAGAAGGCCAAGACATTGTGGGTAACTTTGACTTGTCGGCCTTGATTGAACGGATCCAGTACGCGATTCGCAAGTACAAAGCCAAGCGGGTGTCGATCGACTCTGTTACTGCAGTATTTCAGCAGTACGACGCAGCATCGGTCGTGCGCCGTGAAATCTTTCGCTTGGTCGCTCGGCTCAAACAAGTCGGTGCAACGACTATCATGACCACCGAGCGAGTAGATGAATATGGGCCAGTGGCTCGCTTCGGGGTGGAAGAGTTTGTTTCTGATAACGTTGCCATCTTGCGTAACGTGCTGGAAGGGGAGCGTCGTCGCCGGACAATTGAAATTTTGAAATTGCGCGGTACCACTCACATGAAGGGTGAGTATCCCTTCACAATCACTGATAACGGGGTCAATATTTTCCCTCTAGGAGCTATGCGCTTGACTCAGCGATCGTCAAATGTACGCGTGTCTTCCGGTGTCACAACCCTGGACGAAATGTGCGGCGGTGGCTTTTTCAAAGATTCAATTATTCTAGCGACAGGTGCAACGGGTACTGGCAAAACCCTGCTAGTCAGCAAGTTTCTGCAAAATGGTTGCATGAATGGTGAACGGGCGCTGCTGTTTGCCTACGAAGAATCCCGCGCTCAGCTATCCCGTAATGCCTACTCCTGGGGGACGGATTTTGAGGAATTGGAACAACAGGGCTTCCTCAAAATTATCTGTGCCTATCCCGAATCAGCAGGTCTGGAAGATCATCTGCAAATCATCAAAACGGAGATTGCAGAATTCAAACCATCGCGAATTGCGATCGATTCTCTATCAGCCCTAGCCCGCGGTGTTAGTAACAACGCCTTCCGGCAATTTGTGATTGGGGTGACGGGCTTTGCCAAGCAAGAAGAGATCACCGGCTTCTTTACCAACACGACTGACCAATTTATGGGATCACACTCCATTACCGATTCCCATATTTCCACCATCACCGACACAATTTTGATGCTGCAATACGTCGAAATTCGAGGTGAAATGTCCCGCGCTATCAACGTGTTCAAGATGCGTGGCTCCTGGCATGATAAGGGAATTCGGGAATACATTATTAGTGAGAATGGCCCCGAAATCAAAGATTCCTTCCGCAACTACGAAGGCTTGGTGAGTGGGTCGCCTAGTCGCGTGTCGATCGACGAAAAAAGCGAACTCTCTCGCATTGTGCGCACTATGCAGCGGGATGAAGAGTAGCCAGATATTCCAGCTATAGTGACCATAGACTCGTAAAGCAAAAGGGCCAATGAGGATCAAACCTCGCTCAGCCCTTTTGTTGTTATATGACTATCCCCAAGAAGGATAGGACGTTTGGTTAACAGGAGATACGGGGGCGTTTGTAAAAGCAAAAATTACTTCAGTTGTTGCTTGGCAACGTCAGTACGCCCACCCTGCTCTAGCAATTGCACCAGGTTAGTTTTTGCTGTGTTGTCTTGATCCTTAGCACGGTAGTAAGCAGCCAGACTGTCGTACCACATGCCCGACTCAGCATAGAGAGTGGCACGTTCCAAATCAGTTTTGGCTTCTGCCAGACGCTTTTGTAGCTCTGGTGAGGCAGCCTCTCGGCGAATCCAGGCTTGGGTATAACCAGCATCTTCCGATCGGCGCAAAGGATTGCAGATAATAGCCACTGACCAGCGGTATTCCTTACCGGGCACCAGTTTGATAGCCGACTTTTCAGGCAGGGTGACTTGCACAATGCCAGGTTTCTCCGGCTGCACCGTTGCTACATAGATGGGTTGTGGAATGCCTGGTTCCACCAACGTAAATTCAACGGGCTTAGTATCTTCGATGTACCACATGAACGTGGGGTAGTCTTGTGCGGTTTGGCCAATGTGACCATCGGGAGCTAATGGTGTGAGGGGTACTGATAAGGGCTTGTCACAACCGCGGGCACCAGTTCCGACGGTAATTTTAGGGCCGGGGCGCTTGGGCGGATTGTAGCCAGCCATTGCCGCTTCCGGCCATCCGCCTAAGACAGACAGGGCAAGAGCGGACGCAGTTCCTACGATGATGGGGGTTATAGAGCGTAAATTCAGCATTGGCGGATCCTCAGAAGTAGGTGAGTAGTGAGCTGTTAATAACTGTCCAACGGGGCTAACTAGCAGAAATTATCTTTCTAAAGGTTCCACTCTCATGGCTGGTGGATTGTGCAGTTGAGCCGTTGCAAGCACCCATAAACTAGCAATAGTTTTCCCAGACGCTTTAAATTGTGCCTTGAAGGAGGAAAATCATTGGTGATCGCTGGCCGAATTTGGCTCGATCCTAATCACGAACAAGCTGTGATTCCAACAAAATTTGATAAATATTTGTGAGATTTTCTCGTCCGCGAAGCTGCACGGTACCGATCGATTTGGTGATGAACTGATTGTCCAAGAGCTTGTGGGTATCTTCGCTGACCAGAATGCGGCAAACGCCCCCCTCGATCGATTTATCGTAACTTTCCAACCGAGCGGCAATGTTTACGCTGTCGCCGATCGTGGTGTAATCAATCCGTTGTTGTCCGCCCAAACTGCCAGTGACGACAGTACCTGTAGCAATGCCAACTCGCATGCTAGTGGTTGGGCGATGCTGCTGTACCCATGTGCGATTCAGCGCTTCTAGGGTTTCGGCCATGGCCACTGCGCACCGAGCAGCATTTTGGGCATCGCGGGCAATTTCTTCCGGCGTTGTCCGTAGCATTGGCACGCCAAACACAGCCATCACGGCATCACCAATAAATTTATCGACGATGCCGCCGTGATTCAGCACAAGTTGAGTCATGGCTTCCATGTATTCATTCAGCCAAGACATTAGGGTTTCCGGATCCATGTGTTCAGCAGTACCACTGAAATCCTTGAGGTCACTGAAAAGGACTGTAGCAGTCATTTTGCGCCCAGGCAGTCGCCCTTCTTTCAGTAGTTGGTCTCGGTCTTGCCAAATGGCCTCGGCGATCGCAGGGGTGACATGGCGACCAAACAAATTCATTACCAGTTGGCGATCGCGCCGTTCTTCCCCAGCAATGTAGCTGGTTAACAAAATGGCTGAGGTCGCTAGCCCTAAGACAGGTGGCACTACGGGAATCCACCATGCCTGGGTAAAGGCCACGTAGCAGCCCAAGATTAGGGCTCCCCCAACCACGGCTACCCCTGCCAGTGCCCACCGAGATGAGCGAGAAAACCAGGCTAATCCTGCTCCCACAAAGGGCCACAGTACAATCCAGATAGTTTCCTGCCAGTCTGACCAGATGCGAATACTGGGGCGTCCATCCATGGCGGAACTAATGATGTGGCTTGCCACATTGGCTTGCACCTCTACCCCTGGCATGGCCTCTGGTGCAATTACCGATCCAGAATAGGGCGTGTTGAAAAAATCCTTGATGCTGTAAGCGGTAGGGCCAATAAATACCAGTCGATCGCGCATTAAGTCAGAGGGAATTTCGCCCCGCAACACTTGCCCAGCAGAAACCTGGCGGAAACTTCCGGCTGGCCCGCGATAGTTCAACAAGATTTGATAGCTGCCAGCATCAGCTCCCACGTAGCCGCCATCGTTGGCTTCAAAGATGGGGAACACACCCTTGCCTAGTTGCAGATAGTCGGGATTGCTCTCAGCCGCAGCAGGCTCAATACCCTGCTTGGCTAGATAAAGCATGGACATGCGCAAACCCAAGCTCTCTAGGGCGGTGTTGCCATCTTGGCTGGTAATGTACATCATGCCGCGCCGTAGCGTGCCATAGGGATCGGGTACGACATCGTTTGATGCGGTTTGTCCTTTCTGCTTGAGTTCGGGGGGTGGCGCAACTGGTACGTTAGAGGCATCCCCTAAACGCTCGATCGCAATCAGGTTGGGGATCTGCTCATAGACCTTGACGAGTTCCGGGTGTCCGGGGGGTACTGGTAAGTCCCGATGCAAGTCCAACGCGATCGCCACAGGCTTTTGCTGGTGAATGATGCGAATCAGCTTAGCGATAGTGGCGTCATCCACTGGCCAGCGCTTGAAGGTTCGTAAGTCTTCCTCGTTGATACCGACAATCAGGATGCGATCGTCAGGGGTTTCCGCAGGGCGCGATCGCATGAATTGGTCATAGGCAGTTAATTCTGGCAATTGCAGTAGCCCTTGCGATCGCATCAGAACTACAACCCCAGCCACAGCGGGAGCCGTAAACCAAATGCCACGCCACTCCCCAAGTCGCTTTACCAGCCTTTTCCACATGAGATGTTGATCCAGCATCAAAATTTATCTTACAGCTAAAGGATTCTGACTGTAGTGCCGAAATCCGGATTGCTCTGTGACACCAAGTGAACCTAGATTAGCTTTAACCTGCAGAAGTTGACAGAGGGTAGCCAAATAATTATTTTCCAGAGTAAATTCATCAAAACTTGATTCACCCAGTTGGGTCGTCACGGTGGAGGACGCTGCCAATCGTTAAAACCGAGACACTGTCAGTATGGGTTCGTCGATGAGGATTGCACACAATGACAACCATGCTACTTGAGCGTTACACCAGCCCCCAACTGACTGTGCAGCGGGTTGTAGACAAAATTTTGGCCTCTGGCCGGATTACCCGTGCCGATGAGGCGTTCTTCCTGCGGGCAATAGCTGCGGATAAGGTGCTAAGTCAGCGGGAGATGGCGCTGATCAATCGCGTTCGCGATCGTTTGCAGATGGGTCTGCTGAAGCTAGCAGATTAGCTATTTTGGCTGGCTGATTTCGCGGAGGCGGCTGCCAGGAGCGAGGTTAATGATAGAGCGCGATTGACTACGGTCGGCCATAGGCCATTGCTCTTGAACTTCTAACCGCCGGCTGCGGGCTAAGGCATAGCTGGTGGTACCTATTGGGATTGCTCCTAGCGTTTGTAAGGCGGCGGTTCGACTACCTGCCTCCGCAGTTTGTACAGCTTGCTGCAATTGCTGCTCTGCTTGAGTTTCCAATCTTTCGGTGTACTCGGCAATGGCCGCTTGAATTTGTTTGTCTAGTCTGGTACCGAGGGGAATTTGGTGCAGGATTGTAAGAGCGGTGCTATAGGACTGATTAGCAGCTTGTTGAGTCGCGATCGCTAGGCGAGTGTTAGCTTGTTGCTGCTGCTTTTGGGTATATTCAGTGATCTTGCGTTGGGCAAGGGCACTGATAGGCGTGCCAGTAGGGATTTGACGCAGGTATGGCAAAGCACCGGCAAAGTCTCGTAGGCTGGCACGATCGTAGGCTTGTTGTAGCATTGCTTTGGCGCGAATAGTCTGTTTTTGGGTATATTCCTGAGCTTTGGCAGCAACGGTGGCTGCGATCGCGCTGTTAGCAGGAATTTCTCGCAAATGGGTGAGGGCAGCGGTGAAATTGCGCTGTTGAGCTTGGGTGTATGCACGCTGCAATTGGTTGTGAGCGATCGTGTTAAGTGCTGATTTAGCCTGTCGTTGTAGCGGGGCTAGCTGCTGCTGCCAGTAGGTGGTCATGGGCATTGTTTTGGCTAATTGTTCCACTTGTTTCCATTGGCGTTGCTGTACGGCCTGCTGGATAGCCTGAAACGTCTGAGTTGCCGTTTGCCATTCCTGTTGCCAACGGTTGAGCGACTGCTGCGCTGCTGGGTAGGCGCGGCTTTGGTTGGGAATGGATTTGACTAAGGTTAGGGCACGAGCAACCTCTCCTGCCTGGTAATGCTCGGTTGCCTGGGCTAGGAGTGCTGTGCCATGCTCAGCCTGAGCCACTTGCAAAGCATGCGCCCCACCGATCGCCACAGCTACAGTAGCGGCAGCACCTACGCTCCACTCTGGCAGTCTACTAGACCACGCAGACAGGCTGGAACTTGATAAGGTCGAGGGCGATCGCGGCAATAACCTAGCTTCAGGGACAATTAGGGGTTGGTGTGGCTGTGCGCTGACGGCTATCGGTGCTTGCAGGGCATCAAGGACGGCTTGACCAAAGGGGTAGCGTTGCTGCGGATCGTAGCAGGTCATTCGCTGTACCACTGTCAGTAAATCCTGTTGCAAGGGAGAGGTGACTGGTGGGCAGTGGGCTAGCCATGTATGCTCTCCAGTTTCGAGGTTGGGAGCAAACTGCGCAGGCGCTAAACCTGTCAATGCTTGAGCAGCAATTATCCCCACAGCGTATACATCGCTGGCAGGGCTGGAATTACCATGAAGTTGTTCTGGTGCCTGGTAGTTTGGTGCGATCGCCTCAACCAGTGGGCGCAGTTGGTCGCTGGCACCCAGTGCTGCAAGTTGAATTTGTCGCAGAGCATCCAACTCTACGAGAACCAGATCCCCATCGGCTTCGCGGCGAATCACCGTACTGGGTGTTAGGTTGCCGTGCCAAGTCCCTGTGGTATGAATCCAGGCTAGAGGCCGCAATATGGCTTGCAAAAGCTGTAGAACCTCAGGCAAAGGCCACGGCTGTCCGGGCAGCAGTTCAATATGGAGAGGATGGCCATGCACCCATTCCTGCACTAGATAAAAGCCTGCCTCTGTTTCAAACCAAGCTAAAAATTGGGGGATTTGTGAGTGTTGACCCAGATGTTCTAGGCGGGCAGCTTCCTGGGCTACCTGTTGGCGCAGTGTCTCTCGATAGCTGGACATGCCTGGAATGGGTTTCAAATGCAGAATCATGCACTCTGGCTGGCTGGGACGCCGAAGATCCTGTGCTAAGTAAGTGCGTTGCCAGAGGTCTGCTAGCAGCAAATCGGTTACCTGGTAACGCCCATCTAACGGGCGATCAAGGTCAGAACCAAGACTAGACGACAACAAGCGGGACATGGAGCAGAACGCCAGAAAAACGTACGAATGTGCTACTTCTTTCCTGACTTGAGCCAGCGCTCCGGACAAAGTATAGAAGAAGCTTGGCGTCCGTGTTTGTTGGGATTAAAGGCTTGTGGAAGGGATGGGGGGATGAAGAGGTGGGGGGATGAAGAGG
>Ga0224722_1000125_pt1 | contig 43177 bp, 35 predicted proteins | sample Balambano_FR1_Me_FD_161646 | JGI IMG/M metagenome (GOLD analysis project Ga0224722, IMG submission 161646) | Freshwater sediment microbial communities from Lake Towuti, South Sulawesi, Indonesia - Balambano_FR1_MetaG | ecosystem: Environmental > Aquatic > Freshwater > Lake > Sediment | place...
GCCGTCTCCTCTTTCATAGGCGCGAACAACTCGTTCTCTAAGGTCTGTAGAGTAGCGTGGCATAGCACATACTCATGTTACTTCTGCAAAATTGTCCCATATCGTTGCAGAAAGTGCTGTATCTGACACAAGTCTCAACCAAGCGTAATACATGGCAAGCATGTCCTCTACACTTGCGCTTAAACAAGCATTGTAGCGAGCAATTGCGGGAGCATCCGACCGCCAAAAGACGCGAGCATTTGGATAATCCGCTTGTACTGCAGCGACGAATTGGCACATGGGTATCTCTGGCCCAGGGTTATCTAGACTAGAGAAGTCTGCGGCGGTACGCAAAGTACCAGCACGGTAAGCACTCACAATATTTAGCTTAGCCTTGCTACCGCCTTGTAGTACTCCCCTATGCATTGTTCCTTGAACACACTTGTTGAAGGAGATTTGAGGGTAGCCGGGAACTAGCTGACTGGCGGCACTCATCATCAGGCAATGTGTCTGTAGTGCCTCTTTAGCCTCAACAGGGGACATCTGAGCCTGAGTCGGTTGAGCAGTCAGAGTAGATGCTGTCAGGGTAGCTAGAATAGTCGTTGAGATTTGAGTTTTCATGGTTGTTGCTCCTGTCAGTGGTTTTTTATGTTTCCATTCAATTGGGTTCCCCAGCGAGTGGGGAGGACTCACCTCTCTCAACAAACGAGTGGCGGTGCTGGAGCAGCAGTATCAGAAGTTGGTGAAGCTGGTTTGAGAGGTGCAATCGCTACTTATGGTCGCAATTCTCGTATTTTGTGGAAGATGATGACGTCACCGCTATAAGTTCGTAGGACAGTTCCATTGTCCACTTGCTTCATTTCAAAATAACATACCCAAAATCAGGATTTTCAGCCGTGCTAACTGCGCTGGGTGGCAGCTTTGTATTGACTGGACTGGTTAAACGGGCGTCCATGCAATGCAGGTCGTAGCGACTGACCGATAGCGCAACCTGAGGAGACAGGATTCAGAAAGCAGCAACTAACTTCCAAATCAGACCGATCGCCCCGCCGATAAGAATTAACCAGACAGAATTAATTTTTGTGCGAAATACCAGAATCACAGCGCCGATCGCCAGCAGCAGCGTTAGCCAGTCAATCACCGCTGTGCGTGCCAATGTGTAGGTAACCACAGCCATGAGTCCCAGGGATGCAGCATTCACTCCATCTAAGAAGCCACTCATTAGGCGCGATCGCCGCAGTCGATCGGCCAACGGATTCACCAGCGCCACCAACACAAACGACGGCAGAAAAATGCCTACTGTGGCCGCTAATGCTCCGGCATTGCCACCCGCCAAATAGCCAACAAAGGTCGCTGTGGTGAAAACAGGGCCTGGCGTAAATTGCCCGATCGCTACCGCATCTAACAACTGCTGCGAGGTTAACCACTGGTTCCGCTCAACCAGTTCTTCCTGCAAAAACGCCAACAGTACATAACCGCTGCCATATAAAACTGACCCAATTTTGAGGAAAGTAAGAAAAATAGAGCCTGCCGTAGCAGAAGCGATCGCCGTGGGCACAACTTCAACCTGCGCCAGCCACACCAGCGGAATCCAAGCAGAAGCTGACGGGCTAGCAGGCCGCTGCCAAAACTGCGCCAACAACAGTACCAAACCAGCTAATACCAATAACGTAATTTCATTCATACCTGCTAGGAATGCCACAGCTACTACGATCGCCACTAGCAGCGTGGGCATGTCTTTGATTGCGGTTCTGCCCAGTTTCCAGAGCGCTTGCATCACAATCGCCACAATCACAGGCTTAATGCCGTAGAGTAACCAACCTAACTGGGGCACCGTCTGATAATGCACGTACAGCGCTGCCAATCCCCATACCATCAGCATGGCAGGCAAAATGAAGCAAACCCCGGCGATCGCTAGTCCCCACAAGCCAGCCCGCTCATAACCAATGTGAATGGCCAACTCGGTTGAATTAGGCCCTGGAATCAAGTTAGTAATGCCCAACAGATCGAGGAGTTTTTCCCGACTTAGCCACTGCCGCCGCTTCACTACTTCGTCATCCATCATGGCAATGTGCGCAGCAGGCCCTCCAAAAGCAGTTACTCCCAAGCGCAAGAAGACTGCTGCTAATTCCTTGAGGCGATCGCGCTGCTGGCTAGGGGTGAGTTGGCTAAGACTGAGTTGGTTAGAAGAAGCCGATTGATCTGGAGATGGAGAGTTCTGCATAGGCTCCGGCCTGATGGTTTGATTTGATCAATCTCAGACTTAGATTTAGTTAAGTTTCTTGTACCTTATCCTAGCTAGCCGTTCCTAGTACCTGGCAAACAAAAGCCAAATTCCCACCATAGCCACAACGACCCCAAATCCTACCCGCCAGGTAATGCGTTCTCCTAGAGCAGCGGTAATGGGTAGCACAAACAAAGGGCTTGTTGCCGATAGTGCTTGGGCGATGCCAGTGGGTGCGTATTTTAAGGAGGTTTGTTGCAACCAAATACCCAGGTATGTGCTGAAAAATGCTGTGACCAAGACGATCGCAAACACCCTCCACGATCGCAGCAGTTTCAATTCCACCAGCGATCGTGGCTGCCATCCTACCCACACCAGCAACACCAAAATCCCTGCCACTAGACGCACCAGCGTACTCCACAATGGGTCAATCGCTGTTTCAGCCAGTGCTGCCCGCGACATCACTGCGCCACTGGCCTGACCCAATGCCGCTAAGCCTCCCCACAGCAACCCCAACGCCGGACTATACCCCTTTCTCCCATCAACTGTCTGCCGCGGGATACGCTCTAGCACCACCCACAGCACACCCGCGATCGTCATGGCAATGCCAGCCCAAGCCATACCTACTAGCTGTTCTTGCAAAAATCCCAACGCCAGCAAGGCAGCCAAAGGAGGCGAAAGCGATTCCATCACCAGGGTACGGCGGGCACCAATAGCATTGAGTGCTGCAAAATAGGCCGTATCTCCCAGGCCAATGCCCACGGCACCACTCACGAGCAACAACCCCAACACCGTAGGACTTACTGTTGGAAATAAACTCTGCTGCAAGCCTAAGGTTGCAATTAGCAATACTAGTGCCATTGCACCTTTGACCAAGTTAAGCACCAGAGGCGACAGTTGTCGTCCCAGATGGGTATAAATTACAGAGGCGATCGCCCAAATCAACGCTGCACACAAAGCCGCCAATTCACCACGAAAGTTTTGCCACATTATTTTGAAACGGTAGGATAAGGGCGTACATCACCTCTTCAAGGGTACCGATAGAAATAAAAGTCTTTACCTGAAGTTCCCAGCGAAGTGTTGAAGTTGTCATTAGATACCCAAGACATTAGGAATCTTGCTATGAATTTTTTGCGCTTATTGAGCCTAGTAGGAGTAGGTGTGCTGCTACCAACTAATGCCCTTGCCAGTACCTACGTCAATGCAACAGGTAAAACCACGATCGTCCTGCGAGAACAAACCACGCCTCGCCGTGGCTACTACTTCACAGAAGAGCAGGGGCGGCAATACCGAGGAGATATTGAAATTACGCAAACCTCTGCAAACGGCGGCGGTATCTTCTATCGTGGGCGCTTTCGCGACTTTGCTATGGGTCCTGGCCCTGCCAAAGCCTGTGAAGGGACAATCGAATTACAGCGATCGGGCGTAGCGCCTGGTAGACTGCAAGCCACCTGGAAAGTAATAAGCGGCAAATCCTGTGCTTCTGTGGGCAGAACCATCAATATGGCCTTCATAGAACCGCTACCTCGCCCCAATGCCAGCGGCGACTTCACAGCGAATTTGACTAACACCTACATGAGTGAAACCAATGGTGCAGTGACTTGGCCCAAGTGGCGGGTTACCTCCAGCGATGGCAAGCTGAACTGCCGCACAACACCCAACGGCAGCACCATCAAAAAAGTCTTTGACGCCAAAACAGAATCTGTCAGCGCAGAATTGCGAGGTGGCAACGCCATTAAACTGCACCAAGGTGCCCCCTGGCTGATGACTCGGCAAGGTTGTTACGTGCGTGCTAACACCAAGTTCATTCAACCCATATCTATTCCTGATTAAGCAGGCAGTTGACTAACCAAAGCTCTCACCTGTTGGGGGGTGACTAGGCTATTGGCACACAAAATACCCGATGCAGCCACAGCAGGCACCCCAATTCCTGGTAGGGTGCTGTCTCCAACACGATAAAGGCCGCGAATTGGAGTACGGCAGCCTGGAAAAAGTCCCTGCCCCGCTGCGATCGCTGGTCCGTAGGTACCCTGATACCGCCGCAGGTAATGGGCATGGGTCAGAGGTGTGCCAATCAGTTCTAGTACCAATCGTTGGTGTAAATCAGGAATGATTCGTTCCAACGCAAGAAACAGAGGTTGGGCACGATCGCGCTTGCGCTGTTCGTAGCTGGCATCCCGTTGCCAGCCCACAAAAGGCTCTAGTGTATAAGCATGAATGGTGTGATGACCAGGGGGAGCCAACGTCTTATCCCATACGGTTGGAATCGACACCATACAGGTGTTTCCAGGCTCAGTAATGTCTCGATTCAAGTCGTGGATAATGACATGATGCCCCGTCAGATGCTCTAGCCCATCGGCACGAATCCCCAAATGCAAATGCATAAAACTATCCACAGCCGGGGTATCTAGAGCCTGTTGTCGGTAGCGGCTGGGCAGATTTTCTGGTTTGAGTAATTGGGTATAGGTGTCCCACACCGTAGCGTTGGAGATGACGATCGCCGCCTTAATCACCTCTCCACTCCGCAGTTTCACCCCCGTTGCTCTGCCACCTGTCACCTGAATCTGCTCCACGTGGGCATTGAGCCGCAAACACCCACCCCATCGCTCTAACCCACGCACCAAAGCTTGGACGATGGCTCCGCTACCCTTAACTGGATAGTCAATCACTGATCGACTCCGTTCACCTAACATAAACGCCATTTCTGGAGCGATCGTTTCTGCCGCTTTCAAACCCGATAACAGAAAACATTCCAAATCTACCAATCGCCGCAGCCACGGATTTTGCAAGTCCTGCATCAAGTCAGCCACAGAGCCTTGCACCACTGACCCTTGCAGCAGGAGTTTGGCTAAATTGGGCAAGTAGTACTGCGCTAGTAGCGGTACCAATTGCCAGTCTGCCCGCAAAGCTAAAGTTGGAATGCCTTGTAAAGCTTCGTACAATCGCAATAAACGAGTTTGTAACTGGTCAAATTCTCTAGCCCCTTCCGGCGATAGCGCAGCCAGTTCCTGACGGTAGCGATCGAGATTCCCATAAATCGGCACCGTCACATCAGGAAAATGGTAATGCCCCAGCGGATCGTAGGCAATCGCCTCTACAGACTCTCCCAGACTGTCCAGTACCTGACGTAGCGGATTGCGCGATCGAGCATCACCCAATCCACAATAAAATGATGAGCCAGAATCAAAGTGAAACCCACGTCGCGAGAAACTATGCGCGGCTCCCCCTGGAATTGTGTGGCTTTCACAAACAATCACTCGTTTGCCATAGCGGGCTAATAATGCCCCAGCCACCAATCCACCAATACCACTGCCAATCACCACTGCATCTGTCTTTTGCATAAACCAGTCCCTCACACCCCATTGGCGGAGTTGATCTTACGTTTTCCTTTAGTGTTGCAGTGATTTCTTCCAGATTGCGATAGTCTGCGATGGTATTTTATTCAGTAGCCAAGGGATTCAAGCAGAAACAAAGCTGTCGATAGGGTTTTCTAACGCTAAGCCGACTGTAGCCTCGGAGGCTTGCTTGGCCTATTGGCATTACGGCTTCCAACCTTTTGCCATACGAGGAGATTGCTATGATCACAGCCAAGCAAGGCGACACTGTTCGAGTTCACTACACTGGCAAGCTTCAAGATGGTACAGTGTTTGACTCTTCTGCCGATCGCAATCCTTTAGAGTTTGTCATTGGCTCTGGTTCTGTGATTCCTGGGTTTGAACAAGCCGTTTTGGGAATGGCTCCCGGTGAGTCCAAAACCCAAACTATCCCTAACGAGCAAGCCTACGGCTCCTATTTAGAAGATCGAATTATCGTTATCGATCGCCGCCAAATGCCTACTGAAATCGAACCTGAGGTTGGCCAACAACTCCAACTCCAGCATTCCTCAGGGCAAGTTATTCCTGTCATCATCACTGATGTTTCAGATATGGCCGTCACACTAGACGCCAATCATCCCCTTGCCGGAGAAGACCTAACCTTCGATATTCAGCTAATCGAAATTGCCTCATAAGCCACAAGCACTACCTTAATCGAGTTAGCACATTATTCAGATAGGCGTATTGACTGTGCCATCTCACCGGTGTCCGGCGATCGTAGACCACTCTTTCACCAAGTACAACAAGCCATAATCCTTTAGCTATCTGCAACACCAGAATCATAGCCAGCTAGATTAATTAAACAGCCAGAGTTAGCCTTGTACTGTGTTGTGCAAAGTTGCGATCGTAGCCAACCAATAGTCAGCTTAGTTAGTTCTTCACCCAGTACGCAAAGCCTTTCATAAAGAATAAGCTCCAGTTTAGAGCTGAAGGTTTCACCTAAACCTTCCTAATTGAGAAAATTACGGATGATAATCAATTTTTGGCATGAATTACGCATTCAACAATTGTGCCCTAATCTCTAACTGAGATTAAACTAAATCAGTCGAGCACAGGTTTTGTTACAAAAATAAACTCCACTTCACACGTCAACACAGCTATGGAGCGTTTCAGAGTTCGATCTCTCAGAGCTTACAGCAGGTTGTGTGCTTATTTCTAGTAGTTCTTGTCAACAAGACGTAGTGCGAATAACTACTCGCCACACTCTTTTACCAGTAGAATCACTTAACTAATTTAGGCAAAGGTTTTAGGACATTTAGCTGATTGTTTGGGCATTTAACCTAGCTGGCAAAATAACTGAATAGACTAGTAGTAGGAAGGTTAGTAGTTGGATTCAAGATGTGATGTCTATCATAGCCATTGCTATTTCAAGCCGGACTTACTTCATTACTTAGCTCTTTGTATTAACTCAATCCAACAACATCGTAACTTTACAAGTTAAGTTGTCTTTCGGTCATTTGGTAAAGAAAGTGTTAGGTAACCTCAAGTGCGTTGGAAGAATAAATTTTCGCTAGTGTATTTACAATCTATCTTGTGCCCCGACTGCTTATTCTAAGTTCTTAGTACTAAGGAGTTGATTCAAAACCTCCCATAGTTTCTAATAAGAATTTCGTATCCTCTTGATTACCGTTTAGAGTTTGTGATGAGTCGATAGCAAAGGCCGATGGATGCTTCCATTTTGTTAGTCGGAGGTGATGATTTTTTATCAACACTCCTGCAGCGAGTCAGAAATCTAGTGGGCTGTACTGTACAGACTGTATCCAGTCCTAGTGAGGCTGTGCCAATTATCCAGGCACAACAGCCTGACTTAATCATTTTGCAGGGCAGTCAACCTGGATCCATTGAACTTTGCAATCAACTGAAAGAGCAAGCGAAGCTAGCTTGGATTTACTGTATTTTGGTAGACTTACCAGCCCAAACACCTGAGGAGAAATGGATTGAACAGGCTTGGGAACGAGAATCGCGAGCTGAGGCACTAGAAGAGGGAGCAGATGCGTACTTATGCTTGCCATTACATACCCCCAATGGTCAACCTCTGGGCAAGCTTGATCGACTTGAACAAGATCGATTGCTACGAGCCCAGATTTTGGCTGGATTGCGATCGGTCAAAAGTCATCGAGAACTGGTGCGCACCAATGATATTTTGTCTGCGATCGCCTTATCTGACCCCCTTACCGAGCTAAATAACCGCAGAGCACTGGATTGGGAATTGCCTCGACAAATTCAAAACGCTCGCACACGCTCAGAAGCCCTTAGCCTAGTCATGCTAGACGTTGACTATTTCAAGGCCATCAACGACACCTATGGTCATCCTGTGGGCGATCGTGCCCTTCAACTAGTCTCAGCTCGCTTACGCCACAACCTCCGCTTTCGAGACACCTTATTTCGCTATGGCGGCGAAGAGTTTGTCATCATTCTTAGCAATACAGACTGCGATGAATCACTACTGGTGGCTCACCGTCTTTGTCGGCTAATTGGTGACCAGCCGTTTAACATCGATGAGACCCTTGCCTTGACTATCACAATTAGTGCTGGGACAGCCTCTCTCAACCCCAAAGATGATCCTAAAGGAGCCAGCCTGCTAAAACGTGCCGACAAAAATTTGCTGCGTGCTAAGTCCTCTGGACGAAATCGGGTAATGGGGTGCGATGAGCCAAGCATCCCTAACCCAGAAGAGAAAGAAACGAATCTAAATCAAGGGTAATCCTCTCAGTACACCCGAAAAAATCTCCCCTAGCTGAATCTAGCGAAACATGCTGCTGACAGAACTGTCTTCATGAATTCGCCAAATTGTTTCTCCCAGCAAGTTTGCAACGGAAAGTAGGGTTAGCTGAGGGAAGCGACGATCTTCCAACATTGGAATCGTATTGGTCACAATTACCTCTTCAAATAACCCACTAGACAGGCGATCGATCGCTGGGTCGGAAAACACAGCATGGGTAGCGCAAGCATAAACTTGGCGAGCTCCCTCTTGCCTCAACAAGCGAGCCCCTTCAGAAATAGTTCCTGCTGTATCAATCATGTCATCAACCAACACAGCCGTCTTGCCAGCAACGTCACCAATGACATTTAACACTTCAGCAACATTGTGAGCCTGACGTCGCTTATCAATAATCGCCAGCGGCGCATCATTCAATTTTTTTGCAAAAGCACGTGCCCGAGCTACGCCGCCCACGTCTGGGGAAACCACCACAATATCGGATAGCTGCTTACTGACAAGGTAATCCAACAACACAGGGGAGCCGTAAACGTGATCCATAGGAATGTCAAAGTAGCCCTGGATTTGTGCGGAGTGCAAATCCATTGCCAGAATGCGGCTTGCACCTGCTTGGGTGATAAGGTTGGCCACTAGTTTTGCAGTAATGGATTCGCGACCTGCTGTTTTGCGATCGGCTCTAGCATAGCCATAGTAGGGCATCACCGCCGTGATTTGCCTAGCAGATGCCCGCCGACAAGCATCAATCATAGTGAGCAATTCCATAAGATTGTCGTTAACTGGACGACAAGTAGGCTGCAACAGATAGACATCGCAACCTCGAATTGACTCTTGAATTTGGACGTACAGTTCACCGTCTGCGAAGCGCTTGCGCACCATTGGGCTGAGGTCAACTCCTAGGTAGCGTGCAACCTCTTGTGCCAATGGAACATTCGCAGAACCAGACAGTAACCGGAGGCGGCTATTGTCATTCAGAGGTGGCAAATTGGTAGGAGCCGTTAACGTTGCAGAGCGAATCACTGTAGATCCTTTAAGTTTGTTCAACGCAATCTTATCACTGAGATTTTGAAAGGGTACCCAAGATCTTGCGGAGATTATTCCAAAATAAGTTGTAACAATGCAACGTTAGCTTAAACTAGTTGCAACAGTACTCTAACCTAACTAAATCTTAGCTAGGTTAGAGCCCTGTCAGGAAACTTTGTCTCTTTCTGTACCAACCTTACCAGCTACTATTCTTACTTTTATTCACAAGTTAATCGAGACTTAATGTTTTCTTTAACTCTATGATAAGCAATTTAGCCTGTTCATGGCGTGACAAGGATTTACCTTACTAACTAGAACTAAGGCTGTAACGCAAGTTCAGCTAACCAGGCAATGCTAACCCCTAGAGTAGAACCTGCTAGCACCTGCACAGGTGTATGTCCAATCAGCTCCTTCAGGCGGGTTTCGGTGAATTGATGTTCACCTTGAAAAAATTCATCAATGATTTGGTTAAGAACCCGTGCTTGCTTGCCCGCAGCCTGACGGACGCCAGCTGCATCGTACATAACAATGATTGCGAAAACAACTGCCAGGGCAAACTCAGGGCTAGCCCAACCCAAACTTTGACCAACTCCGGCAGCTAGTGCCGAAACGAATGCCGAATGAGCACTGGGCATTCCCCCAGCAGTAGTTAACACTTGGACGTTAATTTTCTGGTTCCTTACCAGCTCAACCAGGAGTTTCAAGGCTTGGGCAGTTACGCAAGCTAGGAGAGCTATTAACAACACCTGGTTGTGAAGGATGTCGCCAACGTCATGCATGGGATTTAGTTTGGGTAGTAGGCCGTAAAGATGAGGGAAGCAAGGTGTGCCGGATCAAGAATAGCGAATTCTGGGTACAGCTTAGTACGGATTCGTTTCGCCGATTTGGCACTTGCAACGACGATCGCCCTAGCAGTCCAAATCAGCACTCTTTCATCACCCTACCATTCCGGTTGACTTTGGCTAAGTTAGTGCTTGCGGGCTGTAATGAAGTCAGCGATCGCCTCCAGCGGCATTGACTTTTCTCCGTAGGAGGCTAATTCTGCCTTCGCTTGCTCCACCAGTTCGATCGCTTGTCGTTGCGATGCTTCCAAACCCCAAATGCTAGGATAAGTGGCCTTTTGGGCCTGCACATCCTTACCAGCGGTCTTGCCCAATTCTTCCTGAGTGGCTGTAATGTCCAAAATGTCATCCACGATTTGGAAGGCAAGGCCAATGTTTTGTGCGTAGCGGGAGAGCTGTTGTATGTCATTATCAGAGGCTCCTGCCAGAACAGCTCCTGATGTGACTGAAACTTCCAGCAAAGCAGCCGTCTTATGGTTGTGGATGAAGGTCAGGGTTTCTAGGGAGACATTGGGGTTGCCCTCGCACTCCAGGTCAACAACTTGGCCGCCGACTAAACCCGCTGCGCCAACCGCCCGTCCCAATAGCGCAATGACCCGGAGGATGCGATCGGCACTAACCCCTTTTGTTTCAGCAGCAATGTGCTCAAAGGCGTAGGCCAGTAAGCCATCTCCGGCCAGGATAGCAATGTCTTCGCCAAAGACCTTGTGGTTGGTGAGTTTGCCACGGCGGTAGTCATCATTGTCCATAGCAGGCAGGTCATCATGAATGAGTGACATAGTGTGCACCATTTCCAGAGCACAGGCAGTAGGGATTGCCCAAGCTAAGTCGCCATCCATCAATTCACACGTTGCAAGACACAGGATGGGACGTAGCCGCTTGCCCCCAGCAAGAAGGGAGTAGCGCATGGCTTCATAAATTTTTTCTGGGTAGATAATAGGGAGGGTGCGATCGAGGGCGGCTTCGACCAAAGCTTGCCGTTCTGACAGGTAGGCAGATAGATTAAATTGTGCGGATTGCTGGAGTGGATTACCCGTTGCCACCATGTCTCCATGCCTCTCAAAAAATGTTGGGATATGTAATCGCTAGTTGTTCCATCATTTTAGAGCGCGATCGCCCACGCATTGACGTAATTCCGGGAATCCCTTTGGCAGACAGTTTTGGTTTGTTAGCAACTGCAAGAATCGAGCAATGCCTACGTCAAGATTGACTGATTTGAACGCGGTGTAGGTAACTTTCGACAGTGTTTTGTAGCAGTGTGGTCACCGTCATCGGGCCAATGCCACCAGGTACTGGGGTTAGTTGCCCTGCGATCGCCTGGACAGAATCAAACGCCACATCACCAACTAGGCGAGATTTGCCATCGGGCAGAGTAACCCGATTGATGCCAACATCAATGACCGTGGCTCCCGGCTTCACCATATCGCCCGTGACCATACCTGGGCGACCTGCCGCTACAACCAGAATATCCGCCTTGCGGGTAAAGGCGGCTAGATCGGGCGTTTTAGAATGGGCGATCGTCACCGTTGCATTTGCTTCCAGCAGCATCAGCATCATAGGCTTGCCCACCAAAATGCTGCGGCCAACCACCACCGCGTACTTGCCAGCCAATTCTACTTGGTGTGCCTGCAACAACGTCATCACACCAGCAGGGGTGCAGCTGCGTAGCCCAGGTTCTCCCCGTACCAACCGCCCCAAATTAACTGGGTGCAAGCCATCGGCATCTTTGTTGGGATCAATTAGGTTAAGCAAAGCAACAGTATCAAGATGATCGGGAACGGGAAGTTGTAGCAAAATGCCATCAACGCGATCGTCCCGATTAAGTGCTTGAATGCGATTTGCTACCTCTACTTGCGAGGTAGTCGCTGGCAAATGCTGACCAAAGGAGGCAATGCCTACTGCTTTGCAGGCACGTTCCTTGTTGCGGACATAGGCGGCACTGGCGGGATTATCTCCTACCATAAGCACAGCTAACCCTGGCGGACGACCGTGGCTAGCTTGCAATGTCTGAACCTGTTGCGCTAAGCGACTCTGAAGGCGTTGGGATAGGGCTTTACCATCAAGCAGTTGGGCGGTGGAAGTTGGCATAGAGATGCAAGGAAAAAATGACTCACGTGAGTAGAAAACAAAAGCAGACAGGAGATTTGTTAGCTCCATCTCATCTATTGTGAGGAGAGCTTTAGTTTACTCCAGTTTGATCTAGATACCCATGAGATGCTACTACGGGGTGATGGTTTGAGTGGGTTTGCGTTGCGTATACCGTTGACATGGCTATCTGGAGTTAGAGTCGATCGCCACCTTGCCCAAGTCCTTTGGGGTGGCCTGCTGATAGGCATTTTGGGGTCAACAGGGTGCACAGCCAATGTTCAAAGTGTGCAGCGATCGCCTGTGGATGCTGCTGTGCAGGTACAGGGCAAGGTTAGCCGTCACGCACCACTATTGGGCAAAACGGCCTACGAGTTGGAAGATGCCACTGGAAAAATTTGGGTGGTCTCTAAGGATACTCCACCCGCGATCGGCGCTGAGGTTTCTATTCGTGGTATTGTTCGCCACCAGCCCAATGAACTGGAGCGATCGCTGCCATTCACATACTTGGAACAGCAGTAGAAAATCCATCAGCCTTTGTTCTGCTACATCGTTCACACTATGTCTATAGACACACCAACTCTAAAAACGTTGTGCCCAAGCTGAGTGTTCAATCATCCCCCAGATTACAGCCTGTTATCAGCTGGTTTCTCCAACAGGGCTGGCAGCCCCTACCGTTTCAACTAGAAACCTGGCAAGCTGTTCTGGCTGGACGCAGCGGATTAATCCAGGTGCCTACCGGATCGGGCAAAACCTACGCAGCTACGATGGGGGCGATCGCCCAAATGTTGTCTGCTCCCGCCAAAGGACTGCAACTGCTGTACCTGACGCCCCTGCGGGCACTGTCACGAGACATTGAACAAGCCATTCTGAAACCTATCCAGGCAATGGGCTGGAATTTGCGCGTAGAATGCCGCACTGGTGACACAAGTTCCAGTAAGAAGGCACGACAGCTTAAAGCGATGCCAGATATTCTGATCACTACGCCCGAATCCTTAGCGCTGATGCTGTCCTACGAGGGAACCAGCGATCGCTTCGCAAACCTACGTATGGTAATCGTGGATGAGTGGCACGAACTGTTGAGCTCCAAGCGGGGTACCCAGACAGAGTTATGCTTATCACACCTGCGGCGCCTGCAACCCAATCTGCAAACCTGGGCAATTTCAGCCACGCTAGGGAATGTGGAAGAAGCCGCGCAAGCTGCCGTTGGTCAGGGCACAGAGCCAATCATGATCCAGTCCAACTTGCAGCGCCAAACCGTGATCAAAAGCATCTTGCCAGAGTCAGTCGATAGTTTTCCGTGGGCTGGTCATCTGGGGTTGCACATGTTTGAAGATCTAGTTGCAGCAGTGGATATCAACGTGTCTACGCTGATTTTCACGAACACCCGATCGCAGGCCGAAAAGTGGTTCCAGGCTATCCAGTTTGCCGTACCTGACCACCCAGATAAAATTGCTTTGCATCACAGTTCCATTGATGTCAAAGAGCGGGAAGCGATCGAGGCAGGCGTCAAATCCGGCGCAATTAAATGGGTTGTGTGTACGTCATCGCTGGACTTAGGAGTTGATTTTCAACCAGTGGAACGGGTTGTACAAATTGGCAGTGCCAAAAATCTAGCGCGATTGTTACAGCGAGCGGGGCGATCGGCCCATGTCCCGCAGGGTATTTCTGAGATTTTCTTTTTGCCTACCAATGCCCTGGAACTATTAGAAATTTCAGCGTTTCGGGCAGGCTTAGCTATAGGCGATGTAGAATCACGTCACCCTCTCAACAAGCCCTACGATGTGCTGTTGCAGCATCTGGTAACGCTGGCCTGCGGCGATGGATTCCAGCCCGAACTGACCCTAATTGATGTTCGTAAGACAGTTGCCTACGCCAAACTAACCGATGCCGAATTTACCTGGATGCTAGAGTTTCTTACCCAGGGAGGCAAGTGTTTGAGTGCTTATCCTAACTACAAAAAAGTTATTTTAGAGGACGATCGCTACAAAGTTTCTAATAATTTAATTCATCGAATGCATCGTCTTAGCATCGGCACAATCACATCCAACCAAGCTGTGCGTTTAAAGTACACTAATCAACGAGAGATTGGAACAATTGAGGAAAGCTTTGCATCACGATTAAAGAAAGGTGACATATTTTTCTTCGCAGGTAAGCAACTAGAGTTTTTTATGATGAAAGATATGGTTGCTTACGTAAAAGGTACGCAGAAAAAATCAACCATTACACCCATTTGGGGTGGTGGAAATTTAGCCATCTCTGACACTCTTAGTCATCATTTAAGAAAGCAAATCGATTGCGTCAAAACGAATCCACCATCTAATTCCGAAATTGCTTGCATCCTGCCAATTTTAGCTGCACAAGATCGGATTTCACAGCTACCGATCGCCCAAGAATTTTTGATTGAAACCTGCAAGACTCGTGATGGTCAGCACTTTTATGCATTCCCTTTTGAAGGTCGCCATGTTCATGAAGGACTGGGCTTTCTATGGGCTTACCGATTTGCTCAGCAAGCTCACTCCACCTTCACTGTTTCAGTCAACGACTATGGATTTGAGCTATTAGCACCCAAAGATTATCCCTTTAAAAAACTCTTCTCTTCCCAATTCTTTTCATTAGAGTCACTGTCTGATGATATTAACGCTAGCCTCAACTTATCTGAACTAATGAGCCGCAAGTTTCGTGGCATTGCCCAGGTAGCAGGGCTTGTATTCAAGGGCTATCCCTCTGCTCAAAAAACCTCTAGCCAGCTTCAGATCAGTTCATCCCTGTTGTACGAAGTCTTCTCAAAATATGAGCCCGATAACCTACTACTGAAGCAAGCTAAATGTGAGGTATTAGATGATCAGTTAGAAGCCCATCGATTGAGTAAAACTCTAACACGCCTGAGCCAATTGGCGATCGTCTGGAAAGAGACCAAGCGCCCATCACCCTTTGCTTTTCCACTTCTTGTTGAGCGGCTTAGTTCACGTTTGTCAAATGAAAGTTTACTCGATCGCATTGAACGGTTGAAACACCAGTGGGAGAACAAATGACAGTCATTACCTTTGGAGGTTTGGATCTACATCTGCTCCCCGAAAAGGCCATTTATATTCAAGCATGGGAAACGCTACTAGCCTCTGATATTCATTTAGGCAAATCTGAAACCTTTCAATTAGCTGGTATTCCTATTTCTAATCAGGTCAATCAACAAAACCTCGATCGCATCACTGAATTATGTCTAAAGACTCAAGCGAAGCAATTGTATATCTTAGGAGATCTATTTCATTCTAAGCAAGGATTAGGAGAAAGCTTACTCACTAGTTGGCAAACCTTTGTCAGCTCAATCAATGTCAACGTCAAATTAATTATTGGTAATCACGATCGCAGGCTGAATCATACCTTGAGTAGTTTGGGAATTCATCTAATTCCATCTCATATGGAATTAAGCCCTCTAATTTTGAGCCATGAGCCCCATCTTCGGCCAAATTCTCTAAACATTTGTGGTCACATCCATCCCTGCGTTCGGATTAAAACCAAGCTAGACAATTTACGCTTACCATGCTTTTACTTTGACAGCCAGCACAATCTACTAATCCTCCCCTCCTTTGGAGAATTCACAGGTGGTTATGACCTACCTCTCCAAGCTGGAGTTACTGCTTACGTAGTAGCTGATGGTGCGATCGTTCCATTCTGTGGATAGCGTTAGAACGTTCTAAATACCACGCCCAAAGATATCATGAGAATGCTTCCCACTAGATTCGATTGGACTACCATTGGGATAGTGATAGAATTCAAGAATTCCATCTTGCAATATGAAATTCCCCCCTTCCAACTGAGCAATAAACCCTTCAATAAACCGTGTGAAGGAAGAGGCCACTAACTTCTTGCAGTCTTCATCTCGACCAAAAACAATGATTTGCCCTTTTGTTCCTTTACTATCAGGATCGAGGTCAATACCAATATGATTTCCTTGTTGATCATGGGTAAACGGAACCCATTTTGAGTTGGCGTAGAGTGGCTTAATCACCCCTTTTGGAGACGAGCCCATTGCATCGGCCATTTCATCATTCATAGCCTGAATTTCAGACCACATCGCCTGAAATTCACTAATTAGTTTGATTGGCATGAATTGCAGATTATAAAACATACCCTGGGGGCATTCGTTACGTTGGCCATCATGAATTTGATAGAACGCATGAAATTCTACAGGTAACTTCTCTCCAATTTGCGCCTCCAACTGCTTCAAGTCTGTTTCACTTGCTCCTGGTCGCAAGTCTGCAATTAAGTGTGAAGCATGGGCACTAAACCATGCCGTAATTCGATCCCATTTTTTTTGCATTCCTACCTCCACTCACCGCTATTTTGTCACTAACCTGACATCGTGAGCACAGTTTGAACCAACCCAGTGTCAACGGAGGCTAAAAGAAACTTAGTTGCACTACATCGCTAGGAGGCTTAGCACGACGGCGGCTGACTTTGCGCGGGGTAATGTCTACATGGGCAACAAACCAAGTGCGGAGGGCGATCGCTTGATCTTGATCAAGTGTGGCCAAATCCAGCGCAGGCGGGAATAGTTCCAGTAAGTTACTCTGTGCCCAACTAACTTCGCTGGGATAGCGATCGGCCCCGAACGGCGTGATATCTTCTGGTAAAGAGGCTAAGTAGGGCAACACATTATCCAACCCCAGGAATCGGCTCCGCTGGCATTCAAGTTGTTTGACTCGGCGGCGACGAGCGGCTCTGTAGTCAAGGACAGGAGTAGGGTAGCCTTTGGTACGTGGAGGCAAGCCAAGTTGTTCGGGTGGCAAGTCTGCCAATTCTGGAATCCAACGCTTAATGAAGTCTCCGTTAGGATCGCAGCGATCGATCGCACTCTGTTCAGGATTATAAATGCGCGTCCACGACTTATCGAGACAGTGGGTTACACCTGCCTGCATTGCCCACTGATAATGGTCGATCGGGCAGTCGCCGTCAATCAAATGGCGCATAAAGTGGAGCGCACCATAACGCCAGTCCATACCCAATAGATTGCTAAGAAAGCTAGAGTACAGTGCCCGCGATCGAAAATTCAGCTCGCGCCACCCCCCTGTAGCCAGCAAGCAACGTGCGGCTGCATCGATGATGGGGAAGCCAGTTTCACCAGCCTGCCACGCTTGATAAAGCTCCTCATCGAACTCCCAGCCATCTTCGTCAAACACCGTATACAGCGATCGCAATTCGAGCTGCGGCAAATAGCGAAACCGCTGGGCAAACCCGCTTCCCCAGCGCAGTCGTGCCACTAGTTGCTTGTGGGTGCGCTGCACTCGCCAGTCCGGTGATGGTTGCAGGCAACGTACCGTCTGCACACATTCTCGAATAGAAATAGCCCCGAATTTAATGTGAGGACTTAAGCCGGTGGTAGCATCTGCTGCTGGATAGGAGAGTTGCCAGTAGTAGCGATCGCTCTTTTCAGCCAGAAAGTCTTGGAGCAATTCTCGCGCAGCTTGGGTTCCTGCGGGGGGGATGGGCTTGCGATCGGCCACTAACCCCAAATCAGCCAACGTTGGAATCGGCTCACTAACCAGATCGGGAGGAACAGGAATAGCGCTGGGCGTCGGCACCACGTCCATATCCATCTCGGCGTGCCAAAGGGTGCGATAGTCAGGATAAGGAATCAAATTCGCAACGGTTGCAGCAGGCTCAAACCAGCGAATTCTCATGCCTTGTTCAGTCAAGGCTCGATTGAGACGAGCATCGCGCACGCGCCCATAGATCCGCTCAAAGTCAATGTGGGCATAGATTCCATCAGCATCAGTTTTGCGAACTAGGTCAGGCAATACCTGCACCGGGTCACCGTAACGTACAATTAGCCGTCCACCGCGATCGCGCAATTCCTGATCTAGACAGTGCAAGCACTCCAGCATAAAGGCAACGCGAGCGGGTGCCGTTTCAGGATGGTGCAGCAACGCCCGATCCAATATAAATATTGGAATTACTACACCCCGGGATGCCGCTCGATGCAACGGTGCATGGTCAGAAATGCGTAAATCTCGACGAAACCAGACGATCGTACGGTTCACGGCCAAACCCGACTAACCCAGCAATTTCACTCTAACAGTTTGTTCAGTCCTCTCTCGGTTTTGAGGCCAGCAGCTACAGCGCTTATAGCGAAACTTTAGCTGCTAGGCATTTCAGAGGGCTTCTACGCAAAGCTAGTATGAATGTAGCAATTAGGATAGGCAGGATTGCGGTTAAGGTGGCTGAAAGCTTTATCTGGCCAGTTTCGCGATCGCTAGGAGTTCGCTTGTTTCAAACCTGTGCTTGACCATATTTTTGAGCCCTGGGGGTTTTCACTAGACAATGAGGGGGGGTCAAAGTCAGTGTAATTGTTAATGCCAAAGACTTCTACAGTTTGGTATTGGGGGGCTGGTAGACAATAAAGACAAATGCTATCGAGCTTGGGGACAATGTTTTTTTGAGTTGGGTGCAGAGAGTCTTGTATTAAGCTTCGTTAACGCAGCATTCAAATATGGATAGTTGTACTCGCTAGCCATAATTTTTGCAGAGGGTTGCGACTTGGCGTAGACGGCGCTGTCTAGGGCAAACTTCCCTTTCAGTCTCAATTTTACGGCTTTGATATAAGCTGACATCCGGAAGGAGTGCCAGCAGAGTCCAAGCCTTTTACCTGAATGGATGAATGTCATTTCTGCAATCCATCACCGTTCTACCCAAAGCCGCGCTATCCTGTCCATAACTATGTTTATCCAAACCAGAATCATTCTGGAGAACTCAAAATGACTTCGAGCGGCTCTGCAACCCCTAAAGATCGCCTCTTTGCTTCCTTAGTCTATTTGCTGCCATTGATGGACTTGGTGGGAACCGTTGGTTTGCAAATCAGTCAAAACTCATTTCTTAGCCCTCTTTTGGGGCTGATAGTCACTCCCCTGATGCCGCTGCTCCAGCTCTATTACGGGTTTGGGGGATTCATGCCACTCATTGTGTTTTTTGCACTTTATATGCTGGTGGTGCGGAATGACAGCATTGCCCATTTCATTCGGTTCAATGCCATGCAGTCTATTCTGTTGGGTATTATTTTGAGCTTGTTTGCAATCGTCTGGCGTTATATGCTGAGCGCGTTTCTAGGTGGCACGCTAATTGAGCAAACACTCTTTAATACGGTATTCCTGGGGATTCTGGCAGCGGTTGGCTATTCGGTAGTTCAATCGGCATTGGGTCGCTACGCTGAAATCCCAGCCATCTCGGAAGCAGCGTATACTCAAACCCGCTGGTAGGCTCGAATTGCTAATAACTTAGCTCTGACTTGCCGTAGCAGGCTGGATAGCGACAGTGTTGTCGAGATGACCGATGCCTTCGATCGCAACTCGTACATGATCACCCACTTGGAGTGAGCCAATGCCTTCAGGGGTACCCGTCAAAATGACATCTCCTGGCAGTAGCGTCATGATTTGACTAACGTAAGAAACGATCGTCTCTGGTGAAAATACCATTTGATTGATCGTGGAAGACTGAACTGGTTTGGAGTCGTGATTTAAAAAAGTTTGGAGTTTGGCTGCAGGACTCAGCTCTCGCACAATCCAAGGACCCAGCGGACAGAAGGTATCAAAACCTTTGGCTCGCGTCCACTGCCCATCTTTTTGCTGTAGATCACGTGCAGTGACATCGTTGGCAATTGTGTAGCCCCAGATCTTAGATTGAGCCATTGTGGGTGTGCAGTCGACGCACCGATCGCCAATTACCAGTGCTAGTTCACCTTCATAGTCTACCCGCTGGCTCTGAGGCGGGTAGTAGATGGATGCTCCTGTTGGAACAATGGTGGTTGACGGCTTAAGAAACAGCAGAGGTTCACTGGGCAGTAGCGTTCCCATCTCAGCCGCGTGCTGAGCATAGTTTTTCCCTACCGCCACAATCTTGGAAGGTGAACAGGGCGCAAGTAACTGGTAGTTTCCTGGCTGTAACTCGATGCCTGTAGGTTCTCCCTTGTGCCACGGAGGCGCATCCAAAACCCGTACCTCTCGATTGAGTTGAAGCAAGCCGTAATAAATTTTCCCGTCACTTGCTTGAACTCGAACATAGCGCTGTGCCATAAGCCTACCATCCCGAACGGCTGCCTTGATTATCACTCCCCACAGTCCAGTATTATGTATGGCCAGTCAGGATTTCTGTTCCCAGTCGGTTTAATGCCGGTGCGGCGTACTCTAGGCTGAGGAAACAAGGGAAAAGACCTCGATTTATTTATTCTTCCTCTGCCGTTTAACCTTTTCCCAGCTCTGCTGTAGCAGATTAGTCCAGGGTTCTGAGCAATCTTCGACAAGATATTTTTCTAAGCAGGCGGAAGCAAGCTTGGTTTTAGTGTAAGATTTTAGATCCTTGCTTTTGCTCAGGATTATACTCCTGTAATTTTGCAAAGGCCGCTTAGCCCACAAGGAGACTAAATTTGGCATGAGTCAACTCTACGAAACAATGTATATCCTTCGCCCGGATATTGGTGAGGAAGCGATCGAGCAAGCTATCCAAAAGTATCAAACCATTCTGAAAGATAACGGTGCTGACCTGTTGGAAACGCAACATCGAGGCAAGCGTCGCCTAGCCTACGAAATTGCAAAGCAGCGAGAAGGCGTCTACGTTCAAATGAACTATCGTGGCAGCGGCAACTTGGTTGCTACCATGGAGCGTGCCATGCGTCTAAGCGATGAAGTCATTCGCTACCTGACGGTACTGGTGAAGGAACCCAAGCCTGGTGACAGCTCAGAAGACGACTAGAAAGGTTTACAGCACTTAGGCTGCCGATAGAACTTGGACATTCCCAGGGCGTAACGACTCTGGGAATTTTTTTAGCGTCTATCCTCCCGATAACACAGGAAACCATAGCCAATCGTACAGAATTTAAAGTGTTGCGGATAGATAAGGCGAATCTGGCCTGCCTCAAGCCCTGTTGAATAAAAATATTTGTTAAGGCTCTGCTGCCGAAGTTACGTCGGGCACTCTGTAGAGATGTTATTGTGTTGGCTCGATGAAAGTGCGATTTAGCTGTGGAATTGCTTGCACAGAGCTTTTAATCGTTCTTTTACGGCCACCTTTTTGATTGGGCGAAAAGCCGCTCGATTTCGCAGGGACGCTGCATGAGATTAAAAGACCAAAGAGCCAAATTGGTGAATCAGGGAATCTGGCAGAAGTTCCTGCAGTGGATTAACCTCCGCCCTGAGGAAAGTGAACGCACATTTCTGATGCTGGCGTTCTACACGACTACATCTATTGGCTTGCTGTGGTTTGAGGCCAGCACCGCTGATTTATTTTTGCAAGCCTACAAAGCTGAGGAAGGCTTACCCTGGATTTATATTGCTAGTGCTGGAATTGGCTCTGGGCTAGGCTTTCTCTATTCCAAATTGCAGAATTTTTTGCCGTTGCGACGGGTGCTTGTGCTCAGCGCCATGTTAATGGCACTGCCGCTGGGGCTGTTTTGGTTTGGGTTGGGCAACCCAAATGAGATGTCAGGTAGCATAACGATCGTAGCGGCTACCACATTCTTGATGCGGCTATGGCAAGAAGCTATTTATGTCCTGAATGACCTCAATACCTCTATTACAGCCAATCAGCTTTTCAATATTCGGGAAATCAAACGGACTTACCCCATTATTAGCAGTGGCATTCTCGTAGCCGACGTTTTGAGTGGTTTTTCCTTGAGTTTTTTGGTGGCTTGGGGTGGGCTACGCAATGTGATCTTGATTGCTGCGGTGATGATGACGATCGGCGCTGTTATTCTGTTTTACCTGAGCCGTGCCTACCAGCAAGCTTTTCCCGACTTTCTGCGGCGTCAAAGTAGCGATCGCCAACCTGAAACTGAAGGTAGCAATCGTCGCCTCCAACGACCCATGCAGCGCTACGTTGCTGCCCTATTTATCTTCTTCATCCTGGCGCAGGTACTTTTCATTCTGATTGACTTTCAATTCCTTAGCCAATTGCAGCAGCGAGAAGGCATCACTATTGCTATCTTTCTGGGATTGTTTAATGGCGTTTTGGGCATTTTCGAGCTAGCCATGCAGTGGCTACTCTCCAGCCGTGTGATTGAACGGGTAGGTGTCTTTGCCTCTTCTCTATTGCTTCCAGGGGTAATCGCCATTTTGGGTACTGTTGCCGCGACGATCGCCTTTTTAGGTAATTCCTGGGGCAATACCTTATTCATGAGCCTAGTTGTGCTCAAATTTTTAGATGAGTTGTTGCATTACACCCTCTTTGCCAGCGTTGGCCCTGTACTATTTCAACCCATCCCCGATGATTTTCGTAGCAGCATCCAATCAGTAGTGCGTGGGATTGCCGAACCACTGTCCAACGGCGTGACAGGAATGGCCTTGTTGGGACTGGGCTGGATGAGCCTAAATACAGCTCTGGGCAAGGACGCAGCAAACCTGCTCTACATCCTTGTAGTAGTGCTAGCTCTAATCTGGATTGGTAGTATTTTATTTCTGCGGGCGAAATACGTTGGTTTATTGGTTATCAGCGCCGAACGTGGACAGCTGAGTGGCGACATTGAACCACGGGAATTGCGCCAAGCAGTGGTAGCCACGCTAGAGCAACCGGGCACCGACGAGCACAAAAAAGCCTGTATCGATGTTTTGAGCAAGCTGGATGTTCGCAAAGTTGGAAATGTGGGTGAGGTACTGGCTCCGCTCCTACCAAAACTTTCTCCTAGTGTGCAGCACAAAAGCTTGGAAGCCATGCTCCAACAGCCCAGTCCTGTCTATCTGCCTGCCGTTAAAGGACTGGTAGAACAGGCTCCCCAGCCTGATGTATTGGCATTGGCCTTGCGATATATCTGGATTACGGAAGAAAACCCTGATATTCGGCAATTGCGACCCTATCTCCGTCCTGAAGTGGATGCCGTTGTACGGGGTACAGCGGCGTCATTAATGCTGCGCCGGGGCAACCCTACCCAGAAGGCTGAAGCGACCAATACTCTGCGGCGGATGCTGACCCACAAGCGCGAACGTGAACGCGTCATGGGCTGTCGGGCATTGGGCGAAGCGGTGTATTTACAGGCATTGCGGATCTATATTCCAACCCTATTGCAGGATGAATCGTTGCGGGTACGGCAGGCGTTGCTAGAGGCGATCGCCGCTACTCACCTAGAGGAATTTTACCCATCGTTGCTGCGTGGACTAAATTACAAATCGACCCGTGATGCAGCCATGAAGGCACTGGTGCGGTTGGAGAATGAGGCTTTGCCTATGTTAATCCAACTGGCAGAAGACCCGCGCCAGCCTGATTTGGTGCAGCTTCATGCGTGGCAGGTAATTGGCCAAATTGGCAGCCTAGAAGCCCAAGATGCTTTGATTTCTCACGTCATGACCGCTTGGGGCAGAGAGCGCCGCAACATCCTCAAAATTCTGCTGGATATGCCAGATGACATAGGAATTGAAAGTGTGCTCGATCGCTTGGGTCGTAGTGGTGTGGAGCAACTGATTGACCAAGAGTTAATGTTTATTGGGCAGGGGCATAGTGCATTAGTAGACCTTGCGCCAGAAAAGGTAACTTGGATGGAGGCCGAATTACTACGGCGAACCCTGCGCGACCTACAGACGGATGCTCAAGAGCGTCTGTTTATGCTGATGCGCTTTCTCTATCCTAAAGGAGCAATTAAAGCAGCAGCCTTTAACTTACAATCGAACTCACGCAGTAACATGGCGCGGGGCTTAGAAATTCTGGACAATACGCTAGAAATTCCTAGCAAGCGATCGCTTCTGGCTGTACTAGAACGCAATAGCGACGAGGCCAAACTCAAAAGTCTGGCTGATGTGATGGAATATGCCCCCATGTCACCCAGCGATCGACTACGACACTTGCTTGATTTGCGGCATTTTCTATCCGACTGGGCGATCGCCTGCTGCTTTCACCTAGCTCGTCAAGCTCGCTGGAGCCTCACACCCGACCAAACCCTCTCCTGCTTGCGCCATCCCCGTGGCTTTGTTCGAGAAGCCGTATTAGCCTACCTGCGGATGGCGTCTCCCCGCGCCTTGCAAGAATTGCTACCGATGCTCAAAGACGACCCCGATCGCTTAGTGGCTGATCAAGTAGCGCAGTTTGTAGGAGAAATATAACGTGGCGACATCCTAGCCAGCGCGATGAGTAATGGGTCATTAGCTCCAATGGGCAGGTCAGTAAGGTTTGCCCTGCCCATTGAACTTTGCTCAAAATTCAGGGTCTATTCACATCAAAATGGGCTGAATATTTAACTCAGTTTGCCATTGGGTTAACGGTTTTTCCCAAGCGTCTTCCCATCGTTGCGCAAAGAGTGGTTTAGCAGTTTTGCCCATTTGAAATCCCTGGGCGATCGCGGCCAACAGACTAGGCAAATCTTCTGGCATTAACAATGTATTGGCCACCAAACTATTAGCTACCAGCATCGTTGCTAACGGATAGGGAAATTGTGCCAAGTGAAACGCCTGTAAACCAATTTCACCCGTTAGGGATGTGTCAAAGCCCGTAACCAAATGCCATAGATCGTGAGTTTGACTCAATCGAAGTTCCACGTAGTGAGCATCAGATTGTGCTGTCATACCTGCATGAAGATTGGGGTCATAGCCTGTTTCCTTCATTTTTGCGGCATAGAGATAGCCTAGTGAATTTTTAGGATAGGTCAGCAGTTGCTCTAGGTCATGCATAGGCGGAATGTAGCGATCGCGAATCAAAACTCCACACGCCTGATTCTGTTTCAAATAGTGTGCAGCTAAATCAAACGCAGGGGTTTCTAGTAAGGCATCGGTCATTTCACCTACTAGGCTAAGGCTAGTGTCACCTGATGCCATAGCAAAAAATGCCTTAACTATAATCAGCATTTGATAGTGAATCTGTCGCTGCGATTCAGCATCAAAATGTTGATTAGACTTAAACAAATCCATCAGTTGCATACAAAGTTCCTCCAAAAAATTAACCAAAATAATTGAGTGAACAGAGGCTTTGACAGCCTGCAATTGTCACCAGAGCAAATCGTTTAGCACTCCATACAAACCAACAAAATCAATCTGACTAAGAGCGCTAAGGTAGCGAACTTGTACCTCAGCTCGTTGCTCCTTTGCTGAACAAAGCCAATCAAACGGAAGCCTTGCCAGGGCTAGCCCCAAAGCACATTTCCTCTGCAAGAAGCGCAGCCCAATCCAGCCAAATTGACTCAAGCATGCCCTCGTACCTGCGGTAGGTAATTGCGGTAAATTCTGAACCATGACAGAAATCTCCATATCTACTCAGATAAAATATGAGCAATGCTCGCTTTTTATAGAATATGAGCAATGCTCGCTTTTTGTCAATAAAAACGTGAACAAAGCTCATTTATTGCCAGATTAGAAAGACAGTTATGACTGAACAAGTACCTATCCCTGCTGGAATGCGTCGCAAACCGCGCCAAGCTCGTAGTCAAGAGCGGGTGAATCGCATTTTGGATGTAGCTGAAGAATTGTTTATTGCTGACGGATACACCGCCACCACGACCAATGCGATCGCCGCGCGAGCCACAGTACCGATCGGATCGCTGTATCAGTTCTTTCCTGACAAGTCAGCTATTTTGCAGGCGCTGGCCTTACGCTACAACAGCCTGCTCCGTCAACGGTTGATCGAGCTAGACGCCGTTGAACTGGGTACTCTTCCTATGGCTGCCTATGTCGATCGCATCATCGACACTACCAATCAATTTTTTACGGACTGCCCCGGCTATCACGCCATTTTTATAGAAGCCCAGAGCGCTTTACCAGAGTTGGAGGAAATTGAAGAAACAGCCGATGCCCAGTTGATTCAAGATTTGGCGGCTTCATTGACTAAACGCAATGCCAGTTTGGAGCCAGCCGATTACGATGCGATCGCCTTTGTTATTGTTAAAGCGATCGGCACACTCCTGTGGCTCTCCCTCAGCCAACCTCCCATCTTTCGCCAACGCCTTGTGGCAGAAACCAAACGCTTGACCCTCCACTATCTGCAAAGCTATTTCCCCAATGATTTCCACATCTGAAGCACTGATGTAGCCAGCAAATCAGTCCCTACATCACTGCTTGGTTCTGTCTTCCAACAAGCTAGCCTATTGAGACTGGGGCGTTTTATAGCCTTACTGAATTGGGTTAGGACAAGGGGCTTAAGCCCCTTGCTGATTACAGCGTTTAACTTGTCCTAATCGACGTGCGTACTGCTATACCAGTTTGGATGTCAAAGCCCAGTATGTTTGGGGACAAAGGAAATCAAGTATGGAAATGGATCAGATTGCACTAACGGGAATTCGCTGTTATGGCTACACGGGGGCTTTGCCGGAGGAACAAGTGCTGGGGCAATGGTTTGAGGTCAATCTAACGCTGTGGGCAGATTTGCAGCAGGCGGGACAGAGCGATCGCCTCAGCGATACCTTGGATTACCGATCAGTTATTGCTCAGGTGCAACAGTTGGTTAGCCAGTCCAAATTTGCCTTGCTGGAACGGTTAGCCACGGCGATTGCAGAAACAGTTTTGGATGCTCATGCCACCACAGTGCCAGCAGTGCGGCAAGTACGGGTTCATTTAATTAAGCTGGCCGCGCCCATTCCCAACTTTAGCGGTCAAGTGGCGATCGACATCACCCGCAGTCGCTCAAACGCAGCCCTACTTTCCACAGGCACCCAGTAATTGTTGCTCTGAATGTATTTCTCGCCATAACAAAACCCCATGCAGGCTACCAAATGGGCAAGACCGCTGGGGCTAGAGACGCAGTTAGGAGGTATCTCTACAAAGAAGGTACCTAGAGAATCGGCATTCTTGCTTACTTTTAAGAAGTTCTTAAACTCTGGAGTCGTTCACAAGGCTGATCCAGGGCAGCTTTGGTAGCAAGTTTACTCATTTATTTGGCTAGCTTTTTGGGATGTCTGAGCATAGGGGTAGCGGGCTTCGGGGTTGGGAGGGCTCCTGAAAGTCTACTTACCCACTCAACGCCAAGCGCTAGAATGGGGCAACCACAATTGAATTGAGTCCGTTGGAATCAGGGTAATCGCCATAACAGACGCTAAGATTGTGTGTACTTCTGTTCTGTCGCATAAAGGCGATCGACGTTGATAATTTCACCCTGGGCAGCACCATGGAAATCTTGCATGGACGCTACCAACTGATTCAAGTGTTGGGCAGTGGCGGCTTTGGGCTGACGTATTTGGCCACCGACACCCATCATCCAGACAACCCCATTCATGTTGTTAAGCAGTTTAAGCCAGCAAACCAGGATGCTGCGTTTCTAGACATAGCGCGGCGACTGTTTTTTAGCGAAGTGGGGTCGTTGCGCAAACTGGGAACCCACGATCGCATTCCTGCCCTAATCGATGATTTTGAGCAGGATCAGCAGTTTTACTTGGTTCAGGAGTATGTAGAAGGCCGATCGCTAACGGAGGAGTTAGCTGAGGTTAAACAGTTGGATGAGCCCCAGACGATTGCCTTGCTGCGAGACGTTCTGGAAATTCTGGAGTTTGTCCATAGCAATCAGGTGATTCACCGTGATATCAAACCCAGCAACCTGATTCGACGAAATCGGGATGGGCGACTGGCACTGATTGATTTTGGTGCCGTTAAAGAGATTCAAACCCAGCTTACGGCGATTGAACCGGGGCAAACTAATCTCACCGTTGGGATTGGTACTCAAGGCTACGTGCCCAGCGAACAACTGATGGGAAAGCCGCGCTACAGCAGTGATATCTACGCCCTAGGAATGACGGCAATTCAGGCTTTGACAGGAACTCATCCCTGCAACTTGCCGACTGATCCTGACACGGCTGAGGTTGTCTGGCACGATCGCACCCAAGTTAGTCCCTGGCTAGCCAAAATTCTCGATCGCATGACCCGCTACCACTTTACTCAACGCTTCCAATCTGCCAGTGACGTATTGCAAGCACTTAATCAAACCAATGAACTTTCTCTCACCAGCACACCTGCACTCGAAACAATGTTGCCGCAAACCCAGGGCATGTTGTATCCAGCCACGGAACTTAGCGAAGCCCCTAGCACAGTCGAGTCCTTTGGGCTGAAGCCGCGCCAACCTCGACCTCCTCGCTGGTGGGTAGCGGCGGCTGGGCTGTTGGCCACAGGGGTAATGGCTGGCATACGCTATCTGGGTTGGATGGAACCGCTAGAGTTAGCCGTTTACGATCGCCTTGTCCAGGCTAGCCCCGGCTTGGGTGAGGACGATCGCTTGGTCGTGGTAGGCATTAATGAGGCCGACATTGCTACCTACCGCTTTCCTCTGCCCGATCGTATCTTGGCGCAAGCCTTACAGAAGTTGCAAACCTACGAGCCTCGGGTTATCGGTGTAGACTTGCTGCGAGACTCTCCCCAAGATGAGCCCAATGGGCAAGGGCGATCGGCCTTACTAGGAGAACTCAAGCAGCCTAACGTCATCTCCATCACCAACTTAGGGAATGCCAACAGCCCTGTAGTTCCCGCACCGCCGGGAGTGCCGCCCCAGCAAGTTGGCTTTAATGACCTAGTACTGGACAATGACTTGACTGTGCGTCGCAATCTCATGTTTGCGGACAGCCAGGATACAACGTTCTACTCCTTTTCGTTGCGTTTGGCATTGACTTACTTGGCCAAAGACAATATCAAACCCCAACCCTACAACACCTCAGATGTCCAGTGGAAAAACTATGCCAACCCCAACGAAATTTTTCTTGTGGGAAAAGCCGTTTTTCGCCCACTGTGGAGTGATGATGGCGGCTACAATACCGCAGACGTGCGCGGCTACCAAATTTTGCTGCACTATCGCGGTAGACAAGTCGCACGACAACTCAGCCTCACTGATGTTTTAGCAGGCAAGGCCAAGCCTGAATGGCTTCGAGACAAGGTTGTTTTGCTGGGAACCACTGCCCCTAGCGTCAAAGACTTGTTTTTGACACCCTACAGCACTGTTGAGTCAGAATCACCACGCATGCCCGGTGTGCTGATCCACGCTCATGCCACCAGCCAGTTGCTAAGCGCGGCGCTAGAAGGGCGATCGCTAGTTAAGTTCTGGCCAAATTGGGCAGAGTTTATCTGGATTGGAGCCTGGGCACTGGCGGGTGCAGGAGTAGTCTATTGGTTGCAGCGCCCAGTGTTACGGTTGCTGGCACAGGGAGTAGGCGTGGTTACCATTGGAGCAGTTTCCGTGGCACTGTTTTCCCAGCCTGTGTGGATTCCGGTTGTAGCTCCTGTTGCAGCCTATTTGTTAGCAAGTGGGCTCACTCTGCTGCGCCAATCGGCTACGCCGCAATGGCCCTCTAAAATTGATCGCCCCCTCTTGGGAAAAAAGTCTAATTAACGTGTATCAGTTTAAGCTCATCCTAAACGAACAAAGATCCTCTGTGGATTGCTTACAAAGAGCTGTTTCTCTAAAACTATGCGCGCGGTAAGGCAGTGCTTAGCCAATTTAATTCTTGGGGAGACAAGTGCCAGCCCAAAGCCCCAGCATTTTGGTGAGCCTGTTTGGCATTTTTGGCTCCGGGAATAGGAATCACTCCTTGAGCCATTAGCCAGTTGAGAGCAACTTGAGCAGGAGTGCGTTGATGGGCATTGCCAATGTCCTCAAGAACTGTCAATAGCGGAGAAATTTTTGCCAATGCCGTGGGGCTAAAGCGGGAATCGATGCGTCGGGCACCTGTAGCAGTCGTAGTACGATCGGGCGTGTATTTGCCAGTCAGTAAGCCTTGTGCTAAAGGGCTGTAGGCAAGAATGGTGATACCCAACTGCTGGGCAGTTTTGAGCACGCCATTAGTTTCGATGTGGCGATCGAGCAGGGAATAGCGTACTTGATTTACAGCCAAAGGTACGCCATGACTGGCCAGCATGTCATAGGCACGTTGCATTTGCCCAGCCGAATAATTGCTAACGCCGATCGCCCCAATTCGTCTTTGCTTAACTTCTTCAGCCAGTGCTGCCATCAGTGTGCGTTGCCCCATCAGAAAGTCGAAGGGCCAATGTATCTGGTACAGCGGCACAGACTCTAGTTGAAGCCGTTGCAAGCTAGCAGTAAGCGCTTCAGAGACCGACTTTGCCGTTATCCGCCAAGGCAAAGGAAAGTACTTGGTGGCAATCTGCACGGGTTGGTTAGCCGTTTGCATAAACTTGCCTATTAGCCGTTCCGACTCACCCAGGCCATAGATCTCGGCTGTGTCGAACAAAGTTACGCCAGCGGCAATGGCAGCATTAAAGGCAGCATGCAAATCAGTTTCGGTGTAATCTTTGCCGTAGCTCCAAAACAAAGAATCACCCCAAGCCCAAGTGCCAATGCCCAGAGGTGAAACTGTAATAGTAGTATTTCCCAGAGGAATCCCTGCGGTAGCGGAATAATCCATAGACTGTGATGTAACTGCCGTTTCCTTCTAGTCTAGTGGGTTGGAGGAGAAGAGGAAGGCGAGAGAAGGAAGGACAAGCAAAGAAGAGAAGAAATCAAGAAGAGAATTTTTTACTTTATCCCCATCCCCTCATCCCCTCATCCCCCTATCTCCTCATCCCCTTATCTCTTTAATCTGGGTTAACTCAGCGATCGCAGGTATCCCACACAAACTCCCGCCACAGGGTTGGCTGTAATGGTCTGCGCCATCGAGCCAGCGATCGCACATTTGCCCCGGGAACTGCCATAGTGCAGATCAACAATTTTAGGGAACCACCAGCACTGGGCAAGGCGACAGGTTAATTACGCGGACAGTAACGCTATGAGCCGAGCCTTCCTCCGTCAGCCCCATGCCACGGCATCCCATCACAATCAAATTAGCTTCTAGCTCATCAGCCACATCACAAATTGTAAAGGCTGGCTTGCCCTCGCGCTCGATTACCTCTGCTTCAATACCCTGCTCGGCAAACAGGGCTTTTGCCCCCGCTAGCAAACTGGCGATCGCCTCAGGAGAAGTACTAACTTGTTCAGCCTCAGGTGTATCTGGTGTCTCAATGACGGACAATACAATCAACCGACTGCTATGGAATTTCACCAACTTGGCAACGGTTTCAGCAGCCTGCTGCGATTCGCGACTGTGGTCAATGGGAAACAAGATCGTCTTAAACATACTGTCGGAAAAGGGGGAGATAGCTACAAAACTGGGGTTCTTCTAGCGATTTGCGCCTTACTGCTCATTGTCTCCCCAAAATAGGGCGATCGCAGCAAAAGATGACCCCCAAATCATGGAAAATAGAGACTAGGTAGAAAGACTTATTAGGAGGTTGTCCGGTGTCCAAAAAAACTGTAGCAAACCTTTCAGCCGCTGACGTAGCCGGTAAGCGTGTCCTCATGCGAGTGGACTTCAATGTCCCTTTTGATGACCAAGGCCACATTAGCGATGACACTCGCATCCGAGCGGCTCTGCCAACTATTCAAGATCTAACGAGCAAAGGTGCCAAGCTTATTCTAACCAGTCACTTGGGACGCCCTATTAAAAAAAATAAAGAAACGGGCGAGATCCAAATTGTGCGTGAAGGCAACAGTCTGGCTCCGGTTGCAGAGCGACTCCAGACAGCCCTAGGCAAGCCAGTGACCTTTGTCGATGATTGCGTTGGTGACGACGTGGCTGCCAAAGTAGCGGCCATGGCCAATGGCGATGTGGTGTTGCTGGAAAATGTGCGCTTCTATCCTGAAGAAGAAAAGAATGATGCTACCTTTGCCCAAAAGTTGGCGGCTAATGCTGACTTGTATGTCAACGACGCTTTTGGTACTGCCCACCGTGCTCACGCCTCCACCGAAGGGGTAACCAAGTACCTCAAACCTTCTGTGGCAGGCTTTTTGATCGAGAAGGAACTGCAATACCTGCAAGGAGCGATCGAAAATCCCCAGCGCCCCCTTGCCGCCATCATCGGCGGTTCCAAAGTTTCTAGCAAAATTACCGTTATTGAAACTTTGTTGGAAAAGGTAGATAAACTGCTAATCGGCGGTGGCATGATCTTCACTTTCTACAAAGCTCGCGGACTCAGTGTTGGCAAATCCCTGGTAGAAGATGACTTTGTGGAATTGGCCAAAACCCTAGAAGCCAAAGCGAAGGAAAAAGGTGTGCAACTGCTCCTGCCCTCTGACGTCGTTGTAGCTGACAAGTTTGACAAAGATGCCAATGCCCAAACCGTCAGTGTAGAAGCGATTCCCGATGGCTGGATGGGATTAGACATTGGGTCTGACTCTGTCAAACTGTTTCAGGAAGCCCTAGCCGATTGCAAGTCGGTGATTTGGAATGGGCCAATGGGCGTATTCGAGTTCGACAAGTTTGCTGCCGGAACCGAGGCGATCGCCCATACTCTTGCAAACCTGACCGCCACAGGCACTATTACCATCATTGGTGGTGGCGACTCTGTTGCCGCGGTTGAAAAGGTAGGCTTAGCCGACAAAATGAGCCACATCTCCACAGGAGGGGGAGCCAGCCTGGAACTATTGGAAGGCAAAGTGCTTCCCGGCATTGCAGCCCTGGACGAAGCGTAGTTAGCCTAGCGTTTCTAGTTCGTACTATTCGTTTACAGTCTGCCTGTGCCCTTTGAGGAAATTTACCTTTGCTGAGGCACGGGCAGATTAACTTGAGTGAGAATTTGAGCTAAGGTTCTTCTGAATTAAGCGATCGACCAAGACTATACCTATGCGTGCGATCGCCTAGCCTGAAATTCCTGACACCTGTAGATTTATCAAATCATTTTTCATTTGCTACGCTCAGAAGCGTTTAGAGTATCGAAGAGCAGAATTGTAGTTCTGAGCTTTGCCAAAATGTTCTTGTCATTGAAGACAGCACACCTTGTCCATGAACCCTAGTAATGTTAGCCAAAATATTGGGTTACCGAACGATAGCCAGGACATTGATCTGCGCGGCTTAACTGAATCAGAGGTTCTCGCCCGACGCGCAGCCGGTAAAGGTAACAACGTTTCCCTCCAAACAGGCCGCTCCTACACTCAAATTTTTAAGGAAAATCTGCTCTCCTTCATCAACCTGGCTTTTTTCACCATTAGCCTCGTCATGTTTCTGCTGGGGCGCATCGGTGACGGCATTTTGGTTGTCGTAGTGATTTTTGGCGGGGTATTGGTCAACATCATTCAAGAAATTTGGGCAAAGCGAAAGTTAGATGAAATTGCCCTGCTCTACCGACCCAAAGCCGCAGTAATCCGCGAGGGAATAGAACACAACATCGATCCGAGTGAAATCGTCTTGGGCGACATTGTGGTGGCGCGACCGGGTGACCAAATTTTGGTTGATGGCTCATTAGTAGGTGATGGCCGCATGGAAGTAGACGAATCCCTACTGACGGGGGAGTCAGACATGATTCCCAAAACAACTGGTATGCCAGTCTATTCCGGTAGTTTTTGTGTAAGCGGTACCGCTCTCTACCAAGCCGAGAAGGTAGGGAGTGAAACCGTTGCCTACAAGTTGGTGATGGGGGCGCGTGCCTTTCGGCATGTGGCCACTCCACTCCAGCGCGAAATCAACACAGTTATTCGCGTTTTCTTGCTGATAGCCTGTTTTCTGTGGACGCTGGTAGGCATCAGTTTGTTGAGCCGATTTTACTCACCGAATGATGTGGCTCAGCGGGCGGCTGTAATTGCAGGGTTGGTTCCGGCAGGATTGTTGCTGGCGATTACCCTGGCCTACGGATTAGGTGCGGTGCGTATGGTGGGGGAATCGGTATTGATCCAGCAGGCCAACGCGGTGGAGTCGTTGAGTAATGTGGATGTGCTGTGTCTGGATAAAACCGGTACGCTGACGACGAATCAGTTGCAGTTGCAGGAGGTGTATCCGATCGGTTTGTCTGAGGAGTCGTTGCGATCGCTCCTGGGCACTTACGCGGCCAGTATTACTGCCGGTAATAAAACAACGGAAGCGATCGCAGCAGCCTGTTCTGGATATGTGCTGGATCCAGTTGCGGAAGTGCCTTTCTCCTCAGCACGCAAGTGGAGTGCGATCGCCTTTCGCAGCGATTCTCCCACCGCTGATCCTAATCAATTGCTGATTACACCAGCCGCTTCCATGCAGGGAACCTACGTCCTGGGTGCACCCGAAATGCTGCTGGCATCGGTGCCGTTAACTGAGGCCATGCACGCTTACATTCGAGCAGGCACCCAGCAAGGATTACGTATCATTTTATTTGCCGCTACCCCAGAAATAATCCCACCTTACACCCCAGAGACACCCTCTGCCTTGCCCAGTTCGCTGATTCCGCTGGGACTGCTGCGATTTAGCGATCAGTTGCGCCCAGAAGCCAAGTCAACTCTAGATGGATTTGCCCAAGCAGGCATTGCTATCAAGATTATTTCTGGGGACAACCCCCAAACGGTGGCAGCGTTGGCCAAGCAAGCGGGACTGGGCAATGAGCTTCAGGTAGTGTCAGGTATGGAGTTGGCACAAATGACGCCAGCCGAGTTTGACCAAACGGCTGGCACCTGCACAGTGTTTGGCCGCATTACTCCAGAGCAAAAGGCTGATTTGGTCAAGAGCTTGCGCCGCCAGGGTAAGTATGTAGCGATGATTGGTGATGGTGTGAATGATGTGTTGTCGCTAAAGCAGGCCAATTTGGCGATCGCGATGGAAAGCGGCAGCAAGGCCACTCGTGGCGTTGCTGACATTGTGCTGATTCGAGATTCCTTTGGAGCCTTGCCTCATGCGTTTCTGGAAGGACAGCGGATCCGTAACGGCATTTTGGATGCGATGAAGCTGTTCTTGGTGCGCACGATTTGTGTAACGCTGCTAATTTTTGCCACAGCGATCGTGACCGACAGCTTTCCTTTACAAAACAAGCAAAGTGCGATCGTCTCTCTGATTGGAGTTGGTTTTCCCAGCATGTTTATTCCGATCTGGGCTAAACCAGGCAACTTCTCAGGCCACGGCTTAGTTCGTGCCATGCTGCATTTCATCGTGCCTGCTACTCTCACCCTGACGCCTGTGGCACTGCTCGTCTACCTGCTGTACTTAGTTGTTGCCGTGCTAAACTTGCCGCCTACGGCTGATCTCACCCAACTGGACTACACTATTCCCCGCAGTGCGTTGGTTACCATTTTGGTGTTAGGAGAATTGCTGTTGTTGCCCTTTTTGAAGCCACCTACTACCCATTGGGTGGGTGGAGAGCCGCTGAGTGGTGATTGGCGCTATACGATCGTTGCGGCTGTGTTGTTCGGTGTTTATCTGCTAATCGTGTCATTGCCGCCTTTGCGACAGTTTTTTGAGCTAGCCGCACTGACCCCGGTTGACTATCTTTTCATTGGGTTGGTGGCGCTTGAGTGGTGTTTAATCTTGCGGGCACTGTGGCGATCGCGCTTCTTTGACAGCTTCCTGGGTACGGATTTGGGATAGCTCTGGTAGTGACGATTCATACCCTTGCCCCTAGACTAGAATCAACACTATCGCACACCGCTCAAATCATGGCCAAGCGCACATTTCCAACTCTGTTCCTTGCAGTAGGCACTGGTGGTTTGGCTGCAATCACCAGTCTGGCACTGCACCCTACCGCGGCCAAAGCAGACCAAGCCTATTGCCTTGATCAAGCCGATGCTAAACGAGCCTATAACTTGTTGGTCAAAGAGGCTACCCTGCGTCATTTTTGTGAGCCCTGCGGCGATCGGGTTTGGAAGGAAGAAGCAATCAAAACTGTTGTCATTATGGAAAATGGTGGACAAGGTTGTCCTACTTCAATTCAGGTGAATGGTAAAAGTGTTGATCTTGCCTACGTCTATGTCCCCCGTAGTTGGTGGTGGCAGAATGTGGCATTGCTGCTAAACGAAGCAGGTAGCCGTCTTGATGTGCAACGCATCCCCAAATATCTACCGCCCCGCCGCTAGTTGTCTTCCTACTCTTAACTCAGCTAGTTATGGTGCCCACAACGTCGGAGAGCAAACCCGTTATTCCCCAATACCCAGTAAGCCTCTGGGAAGGGTTGGCTATTACCACAGGAGCCGTATTGCTGGGCTTGCTGGCGGCAGCAGGCATTTTCCTCAAGTTCATTAACCAAGCAGTGGATCCGCAGCGTGTCTTAGCTATCGCTAATAGCTTGGCAGATTACACATTGCCGGGTGGAACTGTAGGAGCTTTTGGTACTAATATCGGCGGGCTCAAGATGGCGATCGTCACAAGCCCTACGTTTCCCAGAGACCCAGCCATCTTGCAAACTGCTGATTTGAGTAAGCTGTCAGGCGTAGAACTATTTTTAGCCAAATACTCCTTGGATATCGAAACGAATGAGTTAAACGCTGAATTGACTAATCTCGGAGAACCAACGGGATTAGGATCTTCCATCGCTCATCGCAATGGAGAAGATTTCCAAACTGAATCTGAACGCATTGAAAACCATACCTTCTGTGGGGACGAAATCCCTGTGCGAGTACAGTTGGGATATTTGATTCTGGCTGCTCAAGCACCTCCTATTCCTGCGGTTAAGTACGATGCCGTCACCACCTTTGCTAATACCAGACGAGTGGCTACCGTAGTTGCGATCGGCCCTACCAAGACCCAACTTGCAGACAAGGCTTTCAAATCCCTCGATTGCAAGTAGCAGAGGCGATCGTCAATAAATCCAATTGTTAGACCGTAAATCCTTGAGGAGGCATTATCCAGTGCTATCGCAAAGGCCAAAACCATTTTTTAACCAAAAGACAACCTATTTGGGTGACGAAGAAGAAAGCAGTTGGTGCTAAATTTAACTTGTTGGTAGTTAAAGGTTCACAAAGCCATTGAAGCTTTTTTGCCTAACTGGATACCCTTGGTTGTTCTCGTGGTATCTGGACATGAAACTAAAGCGGAAGCGGCAGTCTGACCCTGCTCTTTCAGTGTTTGACTGTTGTGAAGCCCCCAGTATAAGCTGACCGATCTGTAACTCAAGGTTCGTTGTCTGCCTATTCACTGTTTGAATTTTCTAGTGACATTGGTGCTACGGACTGGGTCGGTCAGGTTTCAAGTAAGCCACTTTGCAGCTATTTCGATAGGTCGTTTGCATAGAGGCAAAGCATTCTTTGCCAACCGAGTAAATGCGTGCCTTCAGAGGTTTGTTGTGCCTCTGTTTAATCGATCGCATTAGCTCCTCTATGACCCAATTACTGGGCTCCCGTTTTTTGCTTATGCAAGGCCAATGGGTCTATGCAGAGAACGGGGTGCTGTATTAGCCAAAGCAATCTCCTCTAAACAACCTATTGCCCTAATAGGTTTTAGGTGGAGCCTAGTTCAGGCTAATCAGGCCGTGAGTTCCGCTCCTCAACGATTCGGAAAGCTGCGTGTTTGCATCAACTTACTTCTTCATGCTGTCTATCTCTGGAGTACAACCATGTCCAAACTACTTAGCCGCAAGATTGCACCATCCCCCATGCCCGCAGAAATTAGCGTGGTCGATTTGATTGATCGCTACTTTACTGCCTATAACTCTGCTCGCTTGCGAGAAATTTGCCACCTCCTCAGCCAAGAAGTAATGCAGGATGGGGTGACTGTAGCTGTCAGCCTGTCGGGCGCACTAACTCCGGCGGGTTATGGAGTTTCGGTATTAGCCCCTCTAATCCGGCATGGGTTTATTGATTGGATGATTAGCACCGGGGCGAACTTGTATCACGATTTGCACTATGGGCTAGGGCTAAGCTTGTATTCCAGCAATCCCTTCCTGGATGACGTCAAACTACGCCAAGAAGGGCGGATTCGCATCTATGACATTGTGTTTGACTACGATGTATTGCTGGAAACTGATGCCTTTATTCGCGAGTTGTTGCGGGCAGAACCATTCCAAAAACGTATGAGCACGGCTGAATTCCACCATTTACTGGGCAAGTATGTCTGGGAAATTGAGAACCAAGCTGGCGTGCAACATTCTTGCCTGTTGTCTACAGCCTATGAGTGTGGCGTACCCATCTACACGTCATCGCCTGGAGATAGTTCGATCGGCATGAATGTCGCGGCTCTGGCGTTGGAAGGTTCTAAGCTGATGATCGATCCGTCACTGGATGTGAATGAAACGGCAGCGATCGCCTACACAGCAAGAGATGCTGGCATTCCTGGCATTGAAGGTAAAAGTGCCGCAGTGATTTTGGGTGGCGGCAGCCCCAAAAACTTCCTGCTGCAAACTCAGCCTCAATTGCATGAAGTGCTGGGACTGGAAGAGCGCGGACATGACTACTTTGTCCAAATTACTGACGCTCGTCCAGATACGGGTGGTTTATCTGGTGCCACTCCAGCAGAAGCCGTGAGTTGGGGCAAGGTTGACCCTAATGAATTGCCCAGCACGATCGTGTGCTACACCGACAGCACGATCGCCCTGCCAATCATTGGAGCCTACGTGATTAACCAAACACCAGCCCGCCCACTCAAGCGCCTTTACGATCGCCGTGAAGCCATGCTTGACATCCTCCGTCGCGATTACGAAACCACTAAATCGCAGTCCAAGTCAGAGATATCAGTAGAGATGCCTTCCGCTCTGCCTGTGGCCGTTACACCTGAACCAGTTGCTACCTACCCCTGCGGCACCCCCATCCGCAATGGGCGCAAACACTAGCTTGCAAAAGGCCGCACATAATCACACATAATTAAGCGGGAATCCAGACGTGTTCTGGTCCCGCTTTTTCATGCTTAATTCAGTTTAATTCAATCGCCCAAGCCTACCTTTTGGGGTCAGCTTAGCCATTATTAGGTGCACCGGTAATCGGAACAAAGTCAAAGTCAAGATATTGCACTGGCGAAAAGGTACGCCCGTAGTTGCTGTTATTCTCAAGCCCCCCTTCACCTTCTGACACACCCAAGCCAAAAGGATTTATCTCCATCACTACATAGTAGGTGCCATCACCACGCCAGCCAGTCCAGTCAGCCGTTGGCACCCTTACGGGGCTTGCACTGTTGAAGACTGCTCTGGGGTTAGAACCACCTGGGTCAGTAGTAACACGGCTATCAAAATTGACCCGATCGCGCCCTGAAGAATCACCCCGTCGTTCCATGCGGGTTACCCGAGCACTGGTTAGGAAGAAGTCATTGCCATCCAGCAAATTGTCACTGGAGAAGTAATAGTTAACTGTGAAGGTACCTGCTGGGAAGGTTGGGTTAGTCAATGTTGTGGTGGGAGAGTTGCCATTATTTCTGATGGCTCCTGTGAAGTAGAAGGAAGAACCCGGTGTCAGGGGCGTGCCAGAAGTAATTTCCTGTCCACCCGTTAGTCTTAATGACAACCCATCACCGACTAGATCTGGACGCTTGGTATCCTTAATGGGAATGCCAGCAGCGATCGTGTTGTTGGTTTCAAATGTCTCAATAATTTGTCCATTAGGATTACTAGCGCCGCCATCATCAATAATGATGCCGATGTAATAAACCTGATCGCCGCCCCAGTACTCGTCATCTGCATTGGGAATGATCACATTCTGAGTCCTAACACCAGTTGTGCTACCCACCGCCAAATTAGAAATTGTCACGTAATCGCTGTCGTTGATCAGCCCATCTCCATTCAAATCTAGGCGTTTATCACCACTACCGGCAGCAGTTGAAATAATTTGATCCCGCGATAGATAGAATCCAACTCTAAAGGTGGCAGGGGTTTCACCAGCGGGGCCTGTATAGCGGATGTTGTAGCGAGTTTGAATGGTTTGAGCATTAGTAATGCTAATCGCCTGGGAGCTTGGTGTAATCTGGGTGCCGCCTGTTGTGTAGAGGGCAAACGATTCTGGCAGCAAGTCTTTGGGTGGAATTTCAACCTTACTGAGCGTTAGTGAATAGTCTGTTTGAGTTGTTGAGGTAGTTTTAACTAGCACGTAGTAGCGACTACCGGCTGCCAAGTCGATGTTGGAGATTTGCTCACTGGCATTGCCAGCATTTTCTGAGCGTGCAATAACTTCATCAAAACTGTCGATCGCCCCGTTGTTATTCTTGTCTTCGATCAACCACAGGTCAGCATTGGCAGTGAGTCCTTGCAGCGATAAGCTGACTTTACCAGCCGTAGACAGATTAATGCGGTAGTAGTCATTGAGATCACCTTGGCCGATCGCATCGGTATAAGACCCAGTCGCATTTAGCGTCCCAGCATTAAATGCTGTCGCCATGGTATCTCCTGCCAAATCGATCCGAGGTAGTGTCGTCAAAACACTGGCGATCGAGTAGTTGGTAGGTACTGTTGCCAATGCAAACGTACTCTTCACTGCCGAGCCATTCATGTACCAGATTTCGGTCTTGCCGTTGTCACTGGTACCAGAGTAGTTACGCCAAACCAAATCACCCTTGCCATCTCCATCAAAGTCACCCACCCCTTCAATCCGCCAGGTTGTGGGGCGTGTTGGCAAAGAATTGGTTCCAATAACAGTTGTTCCATTAAATAACCAGGCAACCCCCTGCCCATTTGAATAATCGCGCCAGATTACATCGGGTCGGCCATCACCGTTGTAGTCAGCGATAGTCTCAATTCTCCAGTTAGTTGGAATCGAGGTAATGTTGGCCGTTCCAATCACCGTAGAGCCATTGAGAAACCAAACAACATTTTGCCCACTGGTTGAATCGCGCCAGAACAAGTCGGGTCTGCCATCGTTATTAAAGTCGCCGACCCCTTCAATTTTCCAATTGGCAGCCGCCAGTTTCGGCAAGGTAGCTGTAGCTTTTACAGTACCAGCATTGTTCAGTAACCAAACTACACTGTCGCCACTAGTATCTTCACGCCAGTAGTAGTCTGCAATGCCATCGCTGTCATAGTCGGCTGTACCCACAATGTTCCAAGATGGCGCGGGTACTCGACCTACCGTTTGAGTACTGACCACCGAACTATTATTCATTTTCCACACAATGTTACTGCCATCGGTGGTGTACTCTCGCCAGAGCAAGTCCGCACGACTATTGGGAATGGTGTTGACACTGAGAGTGTAGTTAGTGGTGATACTGGTATCGGAGGTGTAAACACGGATGTAATAGGTACCTGCAACCAGTGGATCGGTCACGAAAGCATCCACCAAGCTACCAGGATTGGTCGAACTGTAGAGTAAGCCATCGACAGGGTTGCCGGTATTGTCAAGCAGCGCCAAGTTGGCATCTCCGCCTTGAGACTGCAAGGATAAAATCAAACTGCTGGTACGGCCAACTTGCAGACGGAAATAGTCGTTGGCATCACCTGTTCCAACTGAGAAGCTAGTATCTGATCCCGAGTTGCTAAACGTTTGGGTGCCAATAGAGGCATTAATAACTCGTTGAGTAGTGTTGTTGTTATCAAATAGTGCATTGTCAACCATAGCGTTCCCTCCAGATGCTCAGACCTATGTTTCCCTGCTTTATAGGAACAACAAGCACCTAGAGAAGAACTTCATACAACCTTTGAAATAAAGATCTTGACAGAATGTAAAAGCCGTATTTTGTCAGAAATTTTACCTAACGTACTAGCAAAAAAACTGCCGAAAAGCTCTCTAACAAATCAATAAGCCCATACGATGCTGAGTGATTAGATTAATCAGCTCAAGAGTTAATAGAAACACAGGCTTGCAATCTAACAAGAAACAACCGCAAAAATAACGAAATATTGAGATAAGTAATGTAATTACGACCTGGTTTTTTGCCAAGATTCCCCTAGAGTTGATCTACCCAATGCGCGGCAACTGATGGTCTGTTGCTGGGCGCATTGCAGCCTAACCCAAGTGAGAGTAAGGCTAGGGTCTTGATCTGAAGGGGCAACCATGGAAACCAGTCTGATTTTGTCGAATATCCTCAACCCGCCTGTATTGTTCTTTTTTTTGGGGATGACAGCAATCTTCGTCAAATCTGACCTAGAAATTCCACCGCCTATCCCCAAGTTGTTCTCGTTGTATTTATTGTTTGCGATCGGCTTCAAGGGCGGTGTGGAGTTAGCCAAAAGTGGCCTTAACCAAGCTGTGTTGTTGGCACTACTAGCCTCAATGTTTATGGCATGCGTGGTTCCGGTCTACACCTTCTTTATTCTCAAAATTAAGCTAGACGCCTACAATGCAGCGGCGATCGCAGCGACCTACGGTTCTATTAGTGCCGTTACCTTCATCACCGCCAGTTCCTTCCTACAGCAATTAGACATTCCCTTCGATGGCTATATGGTTGCCGCCTTAGCCTTGATGGAGTCTCCCGCTATTATCGTGGGACTTATCTTAGTCAACCTATTTACAAGGTCTGAAGGAGAAGCACAAGATTTCAACTGGTCAGAGGTGCTTCGGGAAGCCTTTCTCAATGGCTCAGTGTTTCTCCTGGTAGGCAGCCTACTGATTGGCGTGCTTACTGGAGAACATGGTTGGGAAGTGCTGTCACCCTTTACCCAAGACATGTTTTATGGGGTACTAACCTTTTTTCTGTTGGATATGGGATTGGTTGCAGCCAAGCGGATCAAGGACTTGGAAAAAACTGGCATATTTCTGATTTCATTTGCCATCTTGATTCCAATTCTGAACGCGGGCATTGGGTTATTAATTGCAAGGTTTATTGGTATGCCACGAGGAGATGCCCTGCTGTTTTCAGTATTGTGTGCCAGTGCTTCCTATATTGCCGTTCCCGCCGCCATGCGCCTGACCGTTCCTGAAGCCAATCCTAGCCTCTACATTTCAACGGCATTAGCGGTCACCTTCCCATTCAACATTATTCTTGGCATTCCTCTGTATTTGTATGGAATCAACTTGCTGTGGAGTTAGGCTATGCATCCTGTTAAGCGAATTGAAATTGTGTCGGATTCGGTAGAGTTGGGCAAAATCTTGGATGGCTTGGAAGAGAGTGGTGCTTCCAGCTATACGGTGATTCGGAATGTAGTTGGCAAGGGCATTCGGGGGACGGTGTTTGATGATTCTGCCGTTACGATGCTGGACAACGCTTATATTATTGCGTTTTGCCCACCAGATAATGTCAAGGCTGTTCTGGAGAAGATTCGTCCTATTCTCAACAAGTTTGGTGGCTCATGTTGGATTTCAGATGTGATGGAAATTCGATCGATGCGCTGCGTGACTTCATTGTGATTTTTTGGGGGGTTCAATCATGAATCGATATGGATACATTGGTCGGCGCGATATGCTGCACTGGCTGGGAGCCGGAGCTTGCAGT
>Ga0224722_1000126_pt1 | contig 43083 bp, 28 predicted proteins | sample Balambano_FR1_Me_FD_161646 | JGI IMG/M metagenome (GOLD analysis project Ga0224722, IMG submission 161646) | Freshwater sediment microbial communities from Lake Towuti, South Sulawesi, Indonesia - Balambano_FR1_MetaG | ecosystem: Environmental > Aquatic > Freshwater > Lake > Sediment | place...
CACCTGCCCGCCATATGTAGACGCGGCCTTTAAGAATGTGCGCATGACCTGTGATGCCACCCAGCGCAACCAGGTATGCTACAGCAACAACCAGATAGAGGCATCATGGCGCGAAGGCGCAGCCCCTACCTCGTTCGATTCTCCTGGCGATATCGCGCCTATCACCCATTTTACGCGCCTTTCGCTGCTGGCCGATGTCAGCGCCAACACCTGGGGTATCGCGCTGATGCGCCTGCAAGCCAACCTGCCAGATACACTCCCAGGCGAAAATGTAACCCTGCTGCTGTTTGGCAACGCCACATTTAACGATGGCGGCGTAGAGGGTTACACCTTTACCTCTGGTATTGGCACCGTTAACTGCAACGGCGCACCCGCCGATGGCCTGCTGGTACAGACCCCGGCAGGGGCCTATGAAATCACCATGCGCATAAACGGGGCGGATATTCGCCTGGGCTCCACCGCGTTCCTGCAGGCTCAGCCGGGCGATCGCATGGTCGTTAATGTGGTCGAGGGGCGTGCAGTCGTCAGCGCGCGGGGCGGCACTGAGGTTGTGGTGGCGGGCAGCCGCACCAGCATTCGCCTGGACGATTCCGGCACCGTCAGCAGCCCCCCTGCCCCACCAGAGCCATACACCCAGGACACTGTGACAGCGCTGCCAGTAGAGGCACTTGACCGCCCGGTAGAAGTGCCGCCGCCGCTGCGTCCGTCTGCCAGCGCGCAGTCGGGCACTGTGCGGGCGGTGGATGCCAACGGCGATCTGGTGCAGACGATGGTGCTGGCCTACCCCCAGGGCGCCACTAACCCGGTTGCTGGCAGCGCCACCGGTGAACTGCGCCTGCCGCCCGGCACTTACGAGATCGCTGTTGGCGCGCCCGCCACTCTGCGCGCCATCGTCACAGTAGAGGCCAACACGCAGACCACACTCGTCGCCGCGACGGGCCGCGTGGTAACGGTAGACGCGGCAGGCGCGCCTGTGACACAGCTGATGTATGCCTACGACGCGCAGAATCGTTATGTGACGGCCAGCAGCACCGGTGAACTGCGCCTGCCGCCCGGTAACTACACCATAGAGGTAATGACCAGCCCCGCACGCCGCGAACAGATCAGCCTGGAAGCGGACAAGACGATCAGCATTAATCTGGACGAGATGGGCACCATTCGCCTCGTGGGCGAGGATGGCAGCACCAGCACCCGCGTTACGGGCCTGATCTACCAGGGTGAGGATGTGGTTGGCGCATTCCGCAATGGCGTTGCAGAACTGCTGCCGGGCGAATACCGCCTGAGCATCCAGACCAACCCCTTCATAGAGACAACCGCCCGTGTAACAGCAGGCCAGGAAACCCGCATACAACTGCCCACCGATGGCGTCATTCAGATCATTGATCCAGAGGGCAAGCCCATGAACGTGCTGTTCCTGGCGCGCAACGAAGCAGGCGAGGTCATCTCGGGCCAGGGCAGCGCGGTGGTGCGGCCAGGCGCTTACACCGTAGAACTTTTCACTGTGCCCGCGATAGAGCAGCGCGTCGTCATCAGCGGCGCAGACACGCAGACGATCACCATTCAGCGGCCCGGCACGGTGCAGCTGGTGGATTCACGCAATGTGCCCAGCGACATTTTCATGACAGTGCGGGCGCCGGATGGCACGTTTATCACCGGTGCCAGCGGGAAAGCAACGCTTCAGCCAGGGGCTTACCTGGTTGAAATTGGCACGAATCCACCCACGACCACGCGCGTCAGCGTGGCCAGCGACCAGGTGGCGACCATCACGCTGGCAGAGGCGGGGCTGGTGACAATTGTAGACGAAGGCGGCAGCCCTGTGTCGCTGCTGACCGTCGTCTACGACCCTGAAGGCAGGAGTGTCACCAGCAGCATCACGATGCCCATCATGCTTAACCCCGGCGAGTACCGCGTGGAAGTGGCCACCACGCCGCGCATCAGCGAGCGTGTGCGTGTGGAAGCAGGCCAAACAACGCGCGTGGTGGTGCCCACGCCAGGCAGGCTACAGGTAGCCGACAGCGCCGGCAAAGTGCTGGACCTGTGGTACGGTGTGACCAACCTGCAAGGCCAGCATATCACGGGGGCAACGGGTGTGCTGGAGCTTCTGCCGGGCAGCTACCGTGTAGAAGTATCCACCGTGCCGCCCACCGTGCAGGAAGTGCGCGTTTCAGGCGCACGTATGACCACCGTTACCGTACCAGCTAGCGGCACTGCCCAGATTGTTGACGCGCAGGGGCGGCTGATGCGGGCCTTCATCATCGTGTCAACGCTCGATGGGCGCTACATCACCAGTGACAACACCGGCACAATTGCCCTTCAGCCTGGCGATTACCAGTTTGATATTACGGTGGATGGGCGAACCGTCAGCGTGAGGGGTACAATACAAGCTGGCCAGGTGACGAACCTGACGTTTCGTTGAAAGGTGATGCGCTCAGACCAGCGCACAGAGACCATGCCAAATGCCGATAGAAACGCGCTGGTACGACGCTGAAAAGACCATTCTGTGGTTTCGCTACTACGGCAACTGGGGCTGGGAAGATTACACCCAGACCTTCTATGTGGAAGGGCCGACGCTGCTGGCGGGTATCACCCATCCTATCGGCACGCTGCACGAGATGACGACCTTCCCGCCCAGGGCCAGCATCGCCCTGATGTCTAACACCATGCGCGCTACCCCGTCACAGATTGTGGCCAGGGTGGTTGTGCTGAACGGCACGACCATCAGCAATATTCTGATACGAACGGCGCTGACGGTTGTGGCGCGCATCGCGTTGCAAAGCCACCGTATGCACTACGCCAGCAGCGTTGATGAGGGGGCCGCGCTGCTGCGCCGCCTGCTGGGGGAACACGCATAGTCCCTTGTCGCCTGCACGGGTGTGGGTTAATCTTGCCACATCGCAAGAGCATCAGGGTAGCCCATGAGCAAGACGCTGCAAATTCTGGTCGTTGACGACGAAAAAACAATCCGTGAAGTCGTCAAACGTTACCTGGAGCTGGAATCCTACACCGTCTGGGAGGCTGAAGACGGCGAGCAGGCCCTGCAAACCATGACCCAGAAATCGATTGATCTGGTTATCCTGGACGTGATGATACCCCGGATAGACGGGTTTCAACTGGCGCGGCGGCTGCGAAACCCTACTGATTACGCCGTCATGCAGACGCACGGGGACGTTCCCATCATCTTTCTGACGGCGCGCAAGGACGAACACGACCGGCTGGCAGGCTTTACCTATGGGGGCGACGATTACCTTGTGAAGCCATTCAGCCCGCGAGAACTGGTGGCGCGGGTCAAGGCAGTCATCCGCCGCAGCATCGTTGGCGTCACCGGCACTGAGGAGCCTATCACAGTGGACAGGCTGCACCTTGACCCGCGCAGCCGCAGCGTGGTTATCAACGGCGTGAATGTGGGCCTTACTGCCAAGGAGTTCGACCTGCTGTGGTTCCTGGCGCGCCATCCACGCCAGGTGTTCAGCAGGACGCAGCTTTTGGACAATGTGTGGGGCTATGAATTTTATGGCGACGAAAGCACGGTTACCGTGCACGTGCGCCGCCTGCGCGAAAAAATAGAGCCAGATGCCACCAAACCGACCTATATTCAGACCGTTTGGGGCATTGGCTATAAATTTGAAATCCCGGACTAGCAATGGGACTACTGCTGAGAAGTTTGATCATTGGCGGCACGCTGATTGGGGCGTGGCGTCTCGTCGTGCGCCTGCAAACGCGACCCACCTACCCCCCGGCTGGCACGTACATCCACTATGTGGACGCCGTAGATCGCTCGCTGGGTTTTGCCAGCGTGGCCAACCTGCGCGACATTGGCGGGTATCGCACTGCTGACGGGCGCACGGTGCGCATGGGGCGGCTTTACCGGGCTGCCTCGCTGGCTTATGTCAGCGACGAAGAGCAGGCGCGGCTGGCAGCCCTGGGCATACGGCTGGTGTGTGACCTGCGCAGCGAACACGAAATTGCCGGTGCGCCAGACAAAACGCCGCCAGGGGCAGAATACTGGCACCTGCCGATGCTGCAAGTCGCCGACCGGTGGCGTGAAGCTGCGCGGATGATCTTCGTGCCTCACTACCTCGATTCGCTGCTGGTGCGCGTTTACATCCAGATGATTGATCACCAGCATGAGCGGCTGGCCAGCATTTACCGCCGGCTGGGGCAGCCAGAAGCCCTGCCGGCGCTGGTACACTGCACGGCAGGCAAGGATCGCACTGGTGTAACAGTGGCGCTGCTGCTGCGCTTTCTGGGCGTCCCCAGAGAGGCGGTGCTGGCCGACTACAGCCAGACGAATCATGCCTACGACTACATCCAGAATCTGTCTACCGACCTGATCCGATCGCTGGAGCGGCTGGGGCTGCGCCGCCAGGACATCATGCCCCTGCTGCTGGCAAACCCGGCCACGCTGGCGGCTGCGCTTGATCATGTGGAGGCGCGCTACGGCTCTGTCGACGCTTACTTCAGCGATGCGCTGCGGCTGGCACCGGCGGAGATAGACGCGCTGCGCAGCCAATTCCTGGCATGACCCACCGCCTGCTGAGTATCCCCCTGCTTGCCTTTATCGGCCTGCTGCTGTTCAGCCTGGGCGGCACCATTGCGCTGAGCCTTATGGTGTTTCAGCTCAACATCACTGCCATCCAGCGGTTGGTTCTGATGATGGCAGGATCGGGCATTCTGACGACGCTTACCGGGCTGGGTCTGTACCGCTTAGGGGTCTTTGGCTGGCTGCCATCCATTTTCTGGACGATTGGCATCATTGTGCTGACGACCACCGGCATCGTGATGCTGAACATCTGGATGCTGACGCAGGCAATGTTCATCAGCTCGGCTTATTTAAGCGTCACCAGCAGCGTGCTGCTTTTTGCCGGTCTGACGGCGCTGGGGGTGGGTTACTTCATCACCCGCAGCATGACGGATCGCCTGCGCACGCTCAGCGAAGGCGCAGAGAGGATTGCACGGGGCGACCTGAGCACACGCGTCGAGGTGCAGGGGCGCGACGAGATCAGCCGCCTGACACAGAGCTTTAACGCTATGGCCAAGGATTTGCAGGCGGTAGACGAGGAAAAAGCCAAACTGGAGCTGACCCGGCGCAACCTCGTCGCGTGGGTCAGCCATGATCTGCGCACCCCGCTGGCCAGCATGCGCCTGATGCTGGAAGCACTGGTGGACAACATCGTGCCGGATGAGGAAACACAGAAGCGCTATCTGGACAACACGCTGAACGAAATCCACAACCTGGATCAGCTCATAGACAGCCTGTTTGAGCTGGCCCAACTGGATATTAAAGACATCCAGCTGGATTACATGACTTTCAGCCTCAGCGAACTGCTCTCAGATATCGTCAGCAGCGCCAGCGCCAAACTTGAACGCAAACAGATCAGCCTGAACTGCACGATACACCCGGAGGCCGACATTGTGACAGCAGCGCCAGACAAGATACAGCGGGTGCTGATGAATCTGCTTGACAACGCTATCAAATACACCCCCTCTGGCCAGAGTATCGCAGTTCGCACCTCCCCTACCCCGGAGGGCACACAGGTTATCGTTACCAACACCGGCATCACCATCCCACCTGAACAACTGCCCAAACTCTTCGAAAGTTTCTACAGAGGCGAGAGCAGCCGCACACAGACCGATGGCGAGCGCGGCGCTGGGCTGGGGCTGGCAATTGCGCGCGGATTCGTGGAAGCGCACAGCGGGCGTATCTGGGCAACGAGCAGAAACGACGAAACAAGCATTACCTTTACGATTCCTCACCAGCAGTGAGCTGACTATACGAAGATTAAAACGTATCCACAGTTGAATGCGGATACACTGAAACTTCACCATTGGGGGCGTTACTATCACTGTATCCATAATCAACTGGAGGCTGTTCAAAACCCTGTTTAAAACCCTGGGTTGATGCTGGTGCCAGACTGGGTTAAAGTTGCCAGGAGTGTGCGGAACGTGGAGGCTGACATGTACAAAGTAGTGTTGCTGCGGCATGGTGAAAGCGAATGGAACAAAAGTAACCGTTTTACCGGCTGGACAGATGTGGATCTGACTGAGAAGGGTGTTGAAGAAGCGAAGAGCGCCGGTCGTCTGTTAAAGGCGGAGGGCTACGATTTTGATCTTGCCTTTAGTTCTGTTCTGAAACGTGCGATTCGTACTCTCTGGCTGGCGCTTGACGAGATGGATCTGCTCTGGCTGCCAGTAGAAAGAAGCTGGCGGCTGAATGAACGCCACTATGGCGCGCTGCAAGGCTTGAACAAGGCTGAAACTGCCGCTGAGTTTGGTGAGGAACAGGTGAAGATCTGGCGTCGCAGCTATGACGTGCCGCCGCCAGCTTTGAAGCCCGATGACTCTCGTCATCCGTCAAACGACCGTCGGTATGCCGAACTCAGCCCTGAAGAGCTGCCCCTGACCGAGTGCCTGAAGGGCACAGTTGCGCGTTTTCTGCCCTACTGGCACAGCGCAATAGCCCCTGCTGTCCTTTCTGGCCGGCGCGTCATTGTCGCAGCGCATGGCAACAGCATTCGTGCTCTCGTGAAGTATCTTGACAACGTGAACGACGCTGACATCGTGGAGTTGAATATTCCTACTGGCGTTCCGCTCGTCTATGAACTGGACGCAGCGCTGAAGCCCATTCGCAGCTACTACCTGGGCGATCAGGATGCCGTTGCGGCTGCCCAGCAGGCTGTGGCCAACCAGGGCAAGACAAAGTAATCATCCTTTCATCTGCCGCTGGGCGAGTTTTGAACAGGCTTTTGCACAATGAGAGAGATCAGCAATGGTCTCTCTTTTTTTGCTGTTACTCTGGAGGAAGGCCTATGAACCGCGTGCAGCCACAGGCTGGTCAAGAATCCGTTTGGGATTACCCCCGCCCGCCCAGGGTGGAAAGTACGATCTCGCTAATTCGTGTGGTGTTCAACGATGTGGAGATTGCGCGGACAAAAGAAGCATTCCGCGTTCTTGAGACAAGCCACCCTCCCGCTGTCTACATTCCGCGCGCCGATGTGCTGCTACAGTACCTGCACCCATCCGCGCGCCGAACCTTCTGCGAGTTCAAGGGCGAGGCGACTTACTGGTCAATCAACGTCAATGGCCGCGTCAGCCGCGACGCGGCATGGTCATATCGCAACCCCAGCCCTGGCTTTGAACAGATACGCGACCATCTGGCGTTTTACGCCTCTCGCGTGGATGCCTGTTATATCGATGATGAGCAGGTTGTGGCACAGGAAGGCGATTTTTACGGGGGATGGATTACCAGCAGGATTGTAGGGCCATTCAAGGGCGCGCCTGGCACCTGGGGCTGGTAGCGCCGACAGTGTTGACCTTTGGCAAAGGGCCAGGCTGGACGGCATTTTTGCGCTGCCTTCTTGTCGAAAAATGGCATTCTATGGTAAGCTATATGTCAGTGTGAAGTCTTGCAGCTTCCTAACTTTATAGACCGTTCAAATAACTGCGAACATGTCCATCACGACGTGGCCGTTGTTCCGTTTTTAGTAAGTGTTGAAAGCCAGGGACTAAAAACGAACGATGTCCATGTAGCACCCCGTTGTACATGGACATCATCGCGTGCATAGCCAGGCTATGCGAGGATATTGAACGTATTGGCGCGCACACTCCCCAAAACCGGAATTTTTGTTCCGCAACCCTGGCGCGCAGCGCACAACACGTGTAGCAAAACCTATGAGTATTATACCTCATAACAAGGGTTTTGTACAAGTTAGTTTCTCATCAATCGCACGTTCTGAGGGGCGAAATCTCGCTTTTCAACCCTCAAAAGTGGGGTTTTTGAGCCGTTCTCTGGTCGAATCCTATGCTCTTTACGACCAGGGCTTTAATGTATTTCCTCTGCCGTTTGGGCACAAAAAAGGCTATCCCTGGAAGACATTACAGTATACCCGCGTACCTCGCCAGCACCCCGAACTTGGCCTGGGAAAGCTGACGCTGGGCGACTGTAACGTGGCTGTTATGTGCGGCAGCACCAGCGGCAACCTATTTGTGATTGACTGCGAAACGCCCCGGATGCTGGGCGCCCACATGAAAAAACTGATGCAGCGCGGCATTCCGCTGTGGGTAGTGCGCACGGCGCGCGGCGGCCATATTTACCTGCGTTCTGCCAAAGGCGAAGTGAACAGCATTCCCAGCGGCACGCTGCCCCATGCCGAAGTGCGGGGTCGTGGCGGGTATGTGCTCGCGCCGCCCTCCTGGCATCCTTCCGGCGCGCGTTACCGCTGGCTGCTGCGCCAGGGCCATCATGTGCCGGTGGTCGATCCAGCGGTGATCGACTGGCTGACAGACATGGACGGCCAGCCGGTGAAGCTGACGGTGCAACCGCGCGCGCGCCACAGCCGCCCCCTGCATGCCATCTCCCCGCTTTCTGCGCTGTCTGCCACCACGCGTAATTACCTTCAGCGCGGCGCGCTGCTGCCAGAGGGCACGCGCAACAACCGACTGTTTGCAGCCGCCTGTGATATGCTGGGTAACGCCTATACCCCTGAAGAAACGCGCGAGATGCTGCTGCCGCCAGCGCTGGCAAGCGGCCTTAGCCCATACGAAATAGACAAAACGCTCAACAGCGCCAGCGCACGCCAGCGTACCCCCAGCCGCCCACAGGCGGCTGCCTCCCCTGCCAGCCACCAGTTGTGGAAACTGGCCCTGTTCTATGCCACACTGCACCCCTGGCGTGGGGCTACCGCCGCCACAGAACGCGCTGTGTTCCTGGCGCTTGTGGAACGCGCGCGCCTGAGCGTGAATCAACGGGGCGTGTTCCGCGCCAGCATTCGCGAACTGGCAGTGCTGGCGCGCGCTGGCATCAATACGGTGCAGCGCGTGCTGACGAAATTTCAGCTTGCGGCTGTTCCTTTGCTTTTTCATGTCGGGCAGGATGCGCTGAGTGGTGCCAACACCTGGCGTTTCAGCGACCATCTGCTGAATCAGGCACGGCGCTACCTAGCCCGGCATCCGCAGGCGGTCGTGCCAGCCTACTGGCAGCATTACAGCAATGCGCTCTTCAACAGCGATGCCGCAGAGCGCGGCGCTGTGGGCAAAAGCGCCATGTTCCTTTACCAGTGGATGCGATGCCACGATACGCCGCTGATGCCGGCGCGCCTGGCGGCTGCCAGCGGCCTGAGCCGAAACCAGGTCAATTACGGCCTGAGCCGCCTGAGAGAAATGGGCCTGGTGGTGCGCGTTTCCTGTGGTTGGGCCGCCCGCAGCTTTTCGCTGCGGGCGCTGACTGATCATGTGCTGGCCCAACGGCCCCAGGCTGCCGGGCGGGGCACGCGGCGGCGGCGCCTCTTCCTGGAGGAACGCCAGCGCTACGCCGCCCGCATTCTGCTGAAGGCCCGCCTTCAGCGCGAAGGGCGTCCCTACCAGGATGCGCTGAAACAGACGCTGCCGGTGGTGCTGTGCCGCGACCAGCTTGACGAGGACATTCGTTGGGTGCTGGATTGTAAGGTGGCAAAGGTGCTGTTTGAATCCGGGGGGGAATGCACGCTTGAGAACGGCGTTGTATTAAGGTACTGCCCGTTTGATTAGTGTTTTTTATTCTAAATCATCTTTATCGCTAGCTTTCAGTCTTTTGCACTTTTCGCAACCTTTTTTATTCCAAGTAGTGCTTACAATCCTGTTACAAGTTTTGCGAAAAAAACACGTCAAACTACAATTGCATACAGTACCCCGGACGATAAGAGTGTATTGTTGTGGCAAGAACTGGTTTTACTACTCTCCTCTATCACAACGCAGATGTTGCCTTTGCGCTGCAACTGGCAACTGATTTGCGCAACCGTGGTGTCAACCTCTTTCTGGATCGCCTGGATATTCGTTCACAGGATGACTGGAACGCTACTCATACCAGTGCCGTGCTCAACTGCGCGGTGCTGCTCGTCGTTCTATCGCCGTCATTTGTCACCAGCCCGTTTGCTCGTAACGCTATGACCAGGGTGGCAGAACTGAAACGGCCTATCCTGCCGGTTGTGCTGCGCCCGTTGTCGTCGGTGGACTACCCCACGCAGGTGGATTATCGCCGCTTCATCAGCATGGTGGGCTGGCACGACAGCCAGGTGTACAACAGCGGTCTGAATACGCTCTTTACCGCACTTCAGCAAACGCGCACGGTCGCCATCTCACGCACGGTAGACCCTGAAGTACGCTATGTTAACAGCCTGAACATGCTCATTGAGCTGTACAAGTCAAATCTGGAGCCACCTGTCGCGCCTGATGATGTGGAGGAACTGAGCCTCATCCCGCCGCGCCCTCGCCTGGAGGCGAGCTGGGGCACTGGGGGTGTGATGCTGGCGCGCGGCGTCACGATGCAGGAGGCGTCACCCATTGACCGCCTGTCACGCTTTGCAGCGCAGACTTCCCGTTTTGCTGTTATCGGTGCCAACGGCATCGGCAAGACAACTGCCCTGCTGCGGCTTATGCAGGAACATGTGCGCGCGTATCTAGAGAACCCGCGCTACACGCCAGTGCCCATGTACGTTGACCTGAGCTACTGGTCGCCGCATGAGGACATCCACACCTTCCTCACCCAACAGGCGAAACCCATCAGCGATCCCACCGCCGACATCGCCAGGGGACGTGTGGTCGTCTACCTGGATGGCCTGAGCGACCTGGGCATTCATGAAGAGGTGAAGATCGGCAAGCTGCGTGAATGGCTCAACGGCCGCAAGCCGCCGCAGCGCGTTGTGCTGGCGTGTGACAGCAGCCTGTACAGCCGCCGCTTTGGCTTTGATCTGCCGGTTGTCAGCCTGGAACCGCTAACAGATACCCAGGTGCGTGACCAGCAGAGCGCTGTGATGGGCCGCCAGGCCCACGCGTTTTCTCAGCGGCTGCTGGCCCACCCCCAGGGGATGCGCTGGATGCGCAACACACTGCTGCTGCGCAACGCCATGTACTTTGTCTGCATGCGTGACCACGCCGAACTGCCGCCTAATGCCGAACGCCTGATCGTGCGGGTCGTGGAAGCGCAGTGGACGCAGGAACAGATCAACGACAACCCGGACTGGATTCTGTTTAACGAGATGATCGTGCATCTGGCTGAATTTGCCTTTCGCCTGATGACGAGCGGCCAGCCATACAGCGCCACACCAGAACAGGCGGTGCAGTGGCTGGGCAGCGAGAGCCTGCTGCACGCGCTGGCCAGCGCCCGCATCCTGCAGGTGTTGCAGCGCCGTGTAAAGTTCTGGCACCGCAGCGTGCTGAATGTCTTTGCTGCGCTGCACCTGAAGAACCAGAACGTTGACGAGTACCTGGCCTATACGCAGTTCGACGACAGCGGCAGGCGTGTTTCTCATCACTGGGATGCGGTGCTGGTTGCGCTGGCAGGCGTTCTGGATGACCCAGAGCCGCTGCTGCTGCACCTGTCTGAAGTCGATCCTTACCTGGCGCTGGAGGCGATGGTTGGCCGGGACATTCGCGGCGAAGTGCGCGATGCTGTTTACGAACAGTTTATGCGCTACGCCCTCAGCCAGAACACCGCCCAGCACGCTGCTACGCTGACCCTGCTGGAGAATGCCACGCTGGGGCGCACCGTAGCGCAGATTCTGGCGCTCATGCGCGAGGGCCGCTGGCCCCTGCGTGAACTGGCGCACCACTTCCTGCTGCGCCTTCACTACCCCATCGCAGAAGACCTGAAGATCATTCAGCAGTGGGATGGCACAGTGCAGGAAGATTTGGCGGTCTACTTTGCCAATATCGGCGAGGAAGCCGTGCCCCCCCTGCTGCACCTGCTGCACAGCCCCCTTGCCCAGGCGCGCGCCGGGGCGGTATGGGCGCTGCACATCTTGAAGGATCGCGCCGCCCTGCCCGGCCTGGCGCTGGCGCTGGGAGATGATGATGTGCGGGTGCGGCAGGCGGCGGCCCAGGCGCTGCGGGATCTGCCTGATGCGGCCATTGTAAGGCAGCTTGTGGTGCGGCTGGGCGACGATGACTGGCGCGTGCGCAAAGCCGTCACCGAAGCGATTCTGACGTTGGGCGCGGCGGCCATTCCATCGCTGCGCCGCCTGCTGAAGGCCCCTGAACCCGTGCTTCAGCGCATCGCTATCGGTGTTCTGGGTCGCCTGGGAGATCAGAGCGTTGTGCCCGATCTGCTGCCGTTTGCTGAGCATGAGAACCCCGATCTGCGCGCGATCAGCGTGATTGCGCTGGGCCAGTTAGCGCACCCTGATGCAATTGAAGTGTTGAAGAGCCGTGCAGAGGACACGGTGATCCCACGTTGGGGCAAGCTGCCCATCGCCCAGCTTGCGCGCCAGGCGTTGGAGCTTATTGGAACGGAGGACGCGATGAAAAGCATCACAGAACTCTTCGGACGGCGGGCTTCAACCGCATCGAAATCCAGCGATGTGGTCAAGAACCGTATCAAGTCAGACAAGTCGCGCCATCCTGTGCCCCCTGCCCCCTTCGTGGAGGAAATTGTGCCCTTGCCAGCGCCCGCAGATGACAACGTGCCGGGGGAACTGGCGACATTGCAACCGCCGCCCCTGGTTGAACCGCCTGTGCTGTCGCCCAACCTGGATGACACAGCAGACGAACTGGAAGTGATTCTGCGCACATTGCAGATCGCTCATTCGCGCCAGCGCGACCGGGCAGCAATGCGGCTGATTGAACTGGCGCGTAAAAACCACCGGCGCTATAACCCGGCCATGGTAAGGCGGCTGGAAGCGGGTCTCTACGACGAAGATGCCTATATCCGCGAGAACACGGTAGAAGCGCTGGGCCACCTGGCAGATCCCTCGCTGGCTTCGGCACTGGTCGCCAGCACGCTGCGTGATACTTCCTGGACGATACGTATGGCGACAATGCGCGCCCTGGCAGAAATGGGCGATGCCAGCGTTATCCCCCACATTCTGCCACTGCTGAAGGATGACCGCGCGGCGGTGCGTGAAGTAGCCGCCGAGGTGCTGGGCCAGTTCGCGCGCCCAGAGGCGCTGCCAGGTCTTCAGGAAGCGCTCCATGACGAAAGCCCCTTCGTGCGCTACACTGCGGTGCGCTCCATCGCCCACATCGGCGAGGCGTCTGCTGTGCCAGCCGTGCTGGCGCTGCTGGAAAGCGACGACAATGAGCTCAAGCTCCAGGCGATCAAGGCGCTGGGCATCATCAGCACCCCCTCGGCAGATATCACCGCAGAGGTGATAAAACGCCTTGGGGAATATGTGGGCAACAGCTATGAATCGCCGTTCTACCAGGGCCTGACGCTGGGCGTGGTAGCCGAACGGGCACTTGAGCAGATTGGCACACCGGCTGCGCTGTGGACACTGGTAGAGCGTTCCAGCCGAACGAGCCAGCAAGGGGAGTAAAAGGCTGCAACGATGAAGATTTTTATCTGTTATGCCCGTGTGGACAAGCCTTTCTGCAAGGAATTCGTGAAGGTGATCGACAATCACGATGTTTTCCTTGACGATCGCATGTACGCGGGTGACGACTGGTGGTCAATTATCCTGCAACGGATTGCCTGGTGCGAGGTCTTCGTGTTCCTCATTTCCATGAACGGCCTGCGCTCACACTACTGCAACCGTGAACTTCAGGTGGCGCTGAAGCTGGGCAAGGCTATTTTGCCTGTGCTGGTGGATGCCGAAGCAGAAAAGCACATCCCTGCCAGCCTGAGCAAGATTCAGTGGGCCGATATGACCGGCACTGTAACAGATGACGTAAAGAATTACGTCACCCGCTCTTTGTACGAAATCGAGCAGCGCATCACCAGCCGCAAGGCGTCGCCGGCGCCGGCTCAGGTAGGTATTGGCCATGAACCACCCCCCTACCCCACTAACGATGACCCGGTAACCCACATTGGTATGGCCAGCAAGGCCATGGAAAAAGGCGACTTTGAGCGCGCCCGTGACATCCTCATGCGCCTGAATCGCCAGAACACGATCCAGGGCATGCAGCGTCAGATCGTAGAGGATATGATCCAGCATAATGATGCGCTGCTGGCCGAACAGATGACAGAGCGCCAGCGTGACATGGACTATCGCATCCTGTACGAGCTGGCACAGTATCCCATCAACCGCGCCAGCGCAGTTAAATACTTCCGCGATTTTCAGCGCCGCTTCCCTGATTACGACCCCAGGGGTGTGACGAAGCTGCTGTTCGGTGATCGGCCCAATTTTCCGGCGGCGCCACAGGCGGCATCTGCGGCGCCCATGCCCACGCCCCGCCCACAGACGGGCAAGCTGGCAACCGCGGGCATTCAGGGCTTCCGTATGGATATGCTGGAGTTTCTGCCCGTGCACACGGTAAGCCGTATGCGACCGTTTGAAATGGCACGCTACCCCATCGTCAATGCCCAGTTCAACATGTTCCTGCGCGATCCGAACGGTGCTGCCCGCACCCGTTGGTGGTCTTACTCATCCTATGCGCAGAACTACCACCAGAAGAACAACCAGATTCGCCCCTCCTCTAACACCGGCGACACGCACCCGCGTGACAGCATCAGCTGGTACGATGCGGTGGCGTTTTGCTACTGGCTGAGCGAAAAGCTTGGCAAGAAAGTCTTTCTGCCTACGCGGGCGCAGCGTATGCGCGCTGCCCAGGGCAGCGACGGGCGCATCTTTCCGTGGGGCAGCATCTTCAACAAAGAGCTGTGCAACAGCCGTGAAAGTGGCCGCGCCAGCACCACACCTGTGACGATGTTCCCCGGCGGTGCCAGCCCCTACGGCATCATGGATATGTCGGGCAACTGTTGGGAGTGGTGTGTGGATGCGCCCAGCCACAACCGCCCGTTCGACCTGAAAACGAACGCCAAGCGAGCCGTAATGGGCGGCGGCTTTCGCAGCAATCAGGCGCAGCTTGTCAACGATTACACGTTGGAACAGGCACCAGATACGCAGTGGCCGATGATTGGCTTCCGCGTAATTGTCATGCTGTAGCTCAGTTGCGGTACTGGTAAAAGAACGTATCCTGCAGCGGCGTCTGAAAGAACGGTTCTAGCAGCGCAATTTCGGCTTCGGATGGGTTAATCACGCTGCTGATGCGCTCTGGCGGTGTCTGATCACTGACGCGCGGCAGATCAGGGCAGTTCATCGTGACTGCATCTTCCACTATCCAGCTAAAGCCAGCCCTGTACTGAATGCGAACCCAGTAACCACTGGCGTTGATGGCCATTGCGTTCACGATAGCCCCATGTGGGATCAGCCCAAGCCGTTCGTTGAAGCGCCCAATGCCCCGCCGCACCAGTACGCCAATCTCCCCTACTGTGTCAATAACAGCTTCACAGCCCAGCAGTTCGGCTTCCAGCCGTGCGGCGTTCAACGGGTAATCAAGGGCTACAATACGTGGGGCTGCCGGGTCCAGCCAGGCAGTGCTAGCGGCTGGGATTCGCAGATTTTCTTGCCCGATCACGGCTGTTCCCTCGCCGATGTGAAGGGCGATTGTGTCAGATTGTTCAGGCAGTGACCATACAGCAGAAACCTCACCTGCCTGGATCAGTGTGCCGTCGGTCATCTGGAGGGAATATGGCAGCGGGTGGGTGTTCCAGCGCTGTACCATGACCCCGATAAGCGACGCCTGCCATTCGACCTGGCCAAGCGTCTCTTGTGGCGCATAACGGGTGAGGGTGAATTCGGTTTCTGGCAGCACCAGCACCTCGCCGCCTGCGAAGCGGATCGAGACACGCCCGGTGGTATCGGTGCGCACGCTGTCACCGCTGCCAAATGGCATCACGGCGCCACTGCCCAGCGGCAGCCAGGCTTCTGTGTTTGCGCGGCGTATCTGCACGCCGTCATAGCGCACGTTGAGTATGCCCGCCAGTTCCTGCGGGGCCTGGCTGTGGGCCAGCAGGCTGCTTAACAGAACGAGCGTTAAGGTGAGGAATTTGCTCATGATGTTGCTTCCGATTGACGGACGAGGGGAATCTCGACGAAGAAAGTGCTGCCCTTCCCCTCCTCGCTTTCTACCCATATGCGGCCATTGTGGGCATCAATAACCTGCTTGACCAGGCTTAACCCTAGGCCTGTGCCCTTTATATTCTGGGTTGCCTGTGTGCGTATTCGGTAAAACTCTGTAAAAAGCTTTGGGAGGGCGTCAGACGGCATGCCGTAACCGGTGTCAATCACCTCAATACGGGCGACATCTTCGCGCTGGTAAACGCGCACAGTCACCGACCCGCCTTCAGGGGTATACTTTACCGCGTTGCCGATGAGGTTGGTGATCGCCTGTGATATCTGGCGGGTGTCGGCGTGAACCAGCAACGGCTCGCGGACAATGTCCTCGGTATAGGTCTGATTTTTGCGGTACAGATCAGGCTCGTGCCGTGTAGCTACCTGCTGTACGACTTCGTTTATGGCGATGTCTTCCATGTGAAGAGCGCCACTCTTTAGTTGTTCCAGGTTAAGAATCTCGGTGATGAGGGTGTTCATCTCATCCCCTGCGATACGAATATTGCGCACGAATGATTTCTGCTCATCGGTCAGTTCGTCCATCAGAAGCAGTTCTGCATAGCCAAAGACACGGCCCAGGGGATTTTTCAGATCATGTGACGCCATGCGAATCATACGTGTTTTCAGTTCGTTGAGATCCTGAAGGTTCTTTTTCTCGGCTTCGGTTTTCACGTTCAGTTCTTCCAGCAGTTTTTTCTCTGCTTCAGTTCTGGCGTTGAGTTCTTCCAGCAGATGCATCTGGGCTTCTGTGCGGATGCGTAGCGTAATCTCTTTTGTAATATCAAAGCCGATAGTGAGGATGAGTGGTACGATGAGCGCGAGTACGGGGTAAAACAAGTTGCTGATCGTCTGCGCCAGGCTGAACTGCACAAAGGCGAATACTACATAGGCAGCCACAAAGATCAGCATGAGCAGCAGTTTTCGCTTCCAACCTACCAGGTAGTACACGAAGGTTGATCCCAGTGAAAAGGCAGCGATGACAATGGCTTCAATCGTTGGGCTTTGTTGCCTGAGGGGCACATTCTGGAGCAGGGTTTCAATGGCGTTAGCCTGTATCTCTACCCCAGCCATAGGTTGCACGCTGGCAGGCACCAGAGCCTGATCTGTGACACCCGTGCTGTTCATAATACCTACAAGCACAATGCGATCATGGAACATACGTTTGTCTGTCCTGCCCTCCAGCACATCCAGCAAGGACACGACAGGGAAAGTTTGTGAAGATTGTGTTGCTGCGGGGCCAAAGAAGTTCTGTATCCAGAACCCATTTTCATCTACAGGCAGGGCACGTTCCGGGGTAATTTCCAGGTGCTCGGCTTTTTCTACAACAAGCTGAGAGACAGCCTGTGCTGGAATGCGAAGATAGGCCATGTATACTGTCAGGCTGAATGCCAGTTCCGTGCTGGTAACAGTTTGTATTAGGGATGGTTGTCGCCGTATCCTGCTGTCGCTGTCGGGGAACGCGTTTACATAGCCCAGGTAATGAGCCTGATCAGCGAGAGCCTGGGCGGGCACCAGTTGTGATGAGTAACGAATGCCGCGCGTGTATGGGCTGTTTTTCTGTAAGGCTTCAGGCAGGTTTACACCGGCAGCAGCCAGCACAAGACGTGTTCGCTGTTCGCTGTTCCTTGCCTCGGCAAGAGCCTGGGCTAACCGAGAATCCTCAGGGGTTTCTCCGGTGAACAACAGGTCAAAGGCGATGACTCTGGCACCGGCATCAGCCAGCACCTCGACGAGGTTTGCATAGATGCTGCGGTCCCATTCTGCGGGGGCGCGCCCATAGGCTGCAAACGATTGATCATCCAGCGCCACAATAACCAGAGTGTCAGAGGTTGGCAGGTTGACGTAGTAGTTATTTGTAAGACTAAGCTGGAATGTGGTGAAGAAGTTCCCCTGCCACAGAAGTAAGAGTATCAGAGCAATCAGACTACCTGTGATGATGGGTCGGAAGTAAGGCTGCCAGCGCTGAATGTTCAAATACCAGGTCTCTCCGGAATACGTTTGTAATAAACTGTTATTATAGTGTGCCAGGCGTGTACAGGCGAATATGATCCCAATTGAGGTGTTGGTGGGTCACTACGTGGGAACATTTTATCACTACGCAACTAATCGGAATCAGATCACTTTGTGATGCCATGCTTTGTGGTAAGTAAATGCTGTGTGTGTGCAATTTCGCTCTCCAATCTGGCTTTGTCCCAGCCTAGTACCTGCGCCATGATGGTGCCAATCTCTGCAATCACCTCTTTAGAATTGTGCCCAAGCATGGCAATCAACGAGCGACGAAGCATGACATCTTCGATGTGGTAGGCGGCTTCATGCCTCACCAGAAATTCGATTTCGCGTTTTGTGTAATGTGGAAGTGACGTGAGCGGAGAATCTTTGGCTGCGCACATATAGGCAGCGACTTTCTCAGCATATGTTCCGTAGCGATCCAGCAGCATGGATAGCGTCGTAAGGTCGAGTTCGGTTTTTCGTTGAGATGTTTCCAGCCAGGTTAAGCGCTCTCTATCTGTTAGTGGAAATCCTTTCCCACCCCCAATAGGAATGCCACTTGTGTCTATCTTGCGGTTTCGACCAAGGTCGCGCAACACCAGATCAGCAGCTTGTTCGCTGAAAGCGCGGAAAGTCGTCCATTTACCTCCGATAAGCGAGTATATGGGAACTGGGAACTGGGATGTCGGGGACGTGATTTGAATGCTATGATCACGGCTGATAGTCCCAGTGAGTTTATCATCGGAAGCTGGCAGCGGGCGTACACCACTGAAGCGAAAGACCACCTCCTCTGGTTTCACGGTGATATTTGGAAACACTTTGTTTACTAGCGCGAGGAGATACGCTTCTTCTTCAGGTGTGCATACAGCATCTTCAGGATTCTCAATACGAATGTCTGTTGTGCCAATGATGACGCGGTTGAGATATGGAAGAATGAGGACGATACGACCATCATCATTCTCGAAAAAAATCTCGCTGCCCCCTGTTGCGTCAAGCAGCGTCTGATTTTCTACAACTAGATGAGACCCTTTTGTGCCGCCAATGAACCTTGTTTTTTCCGTGATGATGTTATTGACAAAGTCAATCCAGGGTCCGGCAGCATTGACAACGACCCGTGGTTTTACACTTAGAGTCTCATTTGTAAGCAGGTTAGTGAGCACAACTGTGTCCTGTTGGGAGCCTGTAACCTGGCAGTAATTTAGTGCGTGTGCGCTGGAAGAAGTGTTAACTGCGTCACGAATCAAATCCAAGCATAGGCGCTCTGGGTATGGCATGAAAGCATCGTAATAGTTGGCGGTGCAGATGATGTTCTCATTAAGATTTGGGTACTTTTTGAGCGACGTGTTCTTAGAGTAGAACTTGTGATAGGGCATTGTTTGCTGCGGACCCGTGAACAGGTCATACATCATCAGACCGAGCTTGATAACGATAGCCCCGCGTTCCTTTGGTTTTTGTGTGAATCGTAAAAACTTGAGAGGCGCATTCAGCATACCAGAGAACCATTTGAAGATAGGAATAGCAGTTGGCAGCGGTTTTGCATAATGAGGTGCATTTTTGAGTAGGAGGTTGCGCTCGTTGAGGGCTTCGCGTACAAGCCTGAACTCGCCGTTTTCCAAATACCGAATACCACCATGGAGCATGTGAGAGCTAGCAGCACTGGCACCAGAACAGAAGTCGTTTTTCTCGACGAGGAGGCAAGAAACACCCTGCAATGCGAGGTCTCTAAAGGTGCCGATGCCGTTGATACCCCCCCCGATGATGAGTACATCTACTTCGGGTTGCTGAACCAGGACTTCCAGTGTTTTTGAGCGATCCATGAGTTCCTCCATTTTGCAGGTTAATTATACGAAAACGCTGAACCACTTACGATAGCGTTCAAATGGTTGACAATGGCAACAGTTTGAGCGCTGATTCATGCTCAACAGCCTCACAACGTTAGTGGGTGAAAATAATAACGATAAGTTTTGATCGAGTTGAATTTGTCGTACTTACGATTAGCTAATGAGATTGTCATGTTTTGAGGAGTGTATCTACCCTGCCCTGCCCAACGCTGGAAGTAGTGCGTTTGCAATTCAAAACAAAACAGTATCAATACAGTGGAATCCCACATCGCTTTTTGCATGCTTGATCACAAATTCTGGCACACCATTATCTTAGATTGTTTGATACAATTGAGCTATGTTCATAACAGATAATAGGATTGCTTGAATGAAAGTCTTGATGCTGCTTAATGAAAAAGGTGGTGTTGGCAAGACCACAATGGCTGCAACCATTGGAGCAGGCTTAGCAATAATGGGGTATAGGGTTCTGCTTGTTGATGCTGATCCTCAAGGTCATTTAACCCTTAGCTTTGGATTGAAAAAACAACATAGTCTGTATGATCTGTTGGTGCGTGATGCTGAGTTCAACGATCCTGGAATTGTTTATCCGATCTCTCCAGAACTATACGCATTGCCTAATGCTAAAGCAGAGCAGGGGAGGCTGTTTGTCATCCCGGGAAATCGTGAAACAAGACTTATTGCGCAGGCGTTAGAAACAGAGCTCTTTGCAATTCGTAAGAAGATGATGGAGCTTGAACAGGCAAATGTGGTAGATGTTGTGATCTTTGACACAAGTCCGACACCCTCAGCCTTTCACGCACTCATATTTCTTGCCGCTCAACATATTATTTACCCTACTGAGGTTACTTACCTGAGCTTTGATGGTTTAGTTGCTTCAATTCAGAGCACAACAGGTTACAGCAACAAGAAGAAAGAGAGTGGCCTTGAAGAGATCAAGCTTACCGGTATCATTCCTACGAAATTCAGGGCAAAGACCCTTGAGCACCAGGAAAAGTACCGGGCATTGAAGAAGGGATTCGGTGAGCTGGTTTGGCACCCGATGCCACAAAGTGTTATATGGGAAGAGGCTATTGCACGTCATAGATCAATATTTAACTATGCTCACGAGCACCCAGTTGCAGGGGATGCGTGGAAAGTAGTGAGAGCAACAAAGGAGAGTGTGTTCGGTGTCTAGAAGACGTCGTGATCGCGATTCATCAAGTGATGATCTGATTAACCAGTTGAGCGACAATGAAGCACCAGAACCAGCCATTGAGGCATCTCTTACGCGATTAGCGAACGACGCGTATGGCAGCCGGGTTGGCAGTGATCTGTTTCCGGAGCTCAGCAAGGGACGTATCAAGGTCTCTCTCGTACCGTTGGATCAGATTTATCCCGATTATTCACAACCGCGTCGCGTCGTTCCATCTACCGTAAGGCAGTATTGGAACGGCAATTCAGATGCGGCTTCTATGGCACAGTTGTTTGAGATGTGGCTCAAAGAAATTGTATTGGAGCGTAAAGGAAAGGCGTTTGATTTAGATGGGTACCTTCAAGGTACAGTAACAGAGCGTGCCCCGCAGTTGTTAGATGAAATCAATGACAAAACCCGCAGCCCGGAGATCGGCGCTCTTGAACACTCCTTTCTGCGCATCGTAACCCTCGCTGGCAGTATTAGGCGTGATGGGCTGACGAACCCCATAACAGTCGTAACCCGTAACGATTTCTATGTGATAGAGACAGGGGAACGTCGCTGGTTGGCGTTTCAGCTTCTCAACTGGTACTACCGTGGTGCTGAAGACGCTTGGTCAAAGATTCCCGCAAGGGTAATGGACCAGCTAAGTATTTGGCGCCAGGCAACTGAGAATAACGCGCGAGCTGATTTAAATGCGATTGCCAAAGCTCGTCAGTTAGCATTAGTGATTATGGAGCTATATGCACAGACAGGGATAAAGTTTCGACCCTTTGAAGTGTTCAAGAATGAACAGGCCTTCTATGCGCAGGTCGCTGATCCAATTCAGTATAAGGTTCCATATGGCAAAGGTGAGCTGGTGCTTAGCGCGATGGGCTTTGAGAATAAATCGACAGTAAAGCGTTATAGAGATTTGTTGTCATTGCCGCCGGAAGTATGGACGCGTGCGGATGACTATAATGTGCCGGAGAGCGTGCTTCGCCAGATGGTGAACAAACCGGTAGAACAGCAAATGGGTTTGTTCAATATGTGGCTGGATAACGGAAGACTAAACATCAACGACACGCAAGGTATGGTGTTTGATCGCAAACGTTCGACGCACTTTGGCAAGTTTGGTCGTTTGATGGAATATGATTTTGAGCAGCTTCAGGGTGAGTTTGATGATCTCGATAGTAACAGTAAACAATTGGTGCTAGATTTCCTGAAGACGTTGGTTAAACGCCTGAGCAGTTGAAAGAGTTGCCGTTGGCAACCAAAAAACTCTTCATCTCCGATACACTCAATACAAACTGTTCTGCACCCGTTGAAAGCTTTGCCGTCTCAAACGCTAGGACAGGATAGCCTGATGCTCGATACCAGCTCAACGTGAGCACGGCTCCGCTCTCAACAGCATCCAGTTCAAGTGTGCTGGTAATTATCTCCCCAATTGCCCAACTTGTGGTTGGGCGCGACCAGTTTTCCGGAATCATGTCAACTTGCTGGATAAGTTTTCCATCGCCATCCAGCACGCGAGCAGATAATCGGTAAGACTCCGACAGTTCTCTGTTCGTCACCCAACAAAGTAGAAACTCGTTTTGCCCCGAATGGTAGCCACGCAGTTCGATACCATTGTCCCACTTAGCAACAGGTTCAACCTGCTCAGTTACAAATGAGCGCGCAAGAGGCTGTATAGACTGCATACCAACAAAATACTCCACATCGTGAGAAGCTATCCCCCCGATTGAAATAGTCAATGTGTAGTTACCCGCTGCTAAATCAGATGGTACATATGGAGCAACAAAGACAAGCCCATGTTCGCCAGGCAGCCAGTTGTTCCAGGGTTTGGATGCAAATACTTCAGCGCTGACCACGCGTGACAGCGAACTTGAACGCCATGTAACTGACGCTTTTAATGCTTCAACAACAGTTCCTGCCTTAATTGCCAATCGCACTTCAATTTGATCCCCCGGAAAAACCTGGGCATCATCCAGCCAGCTTTCCATAACTGCCCATTTATCGCCTGCGGCATCAAACGATTGTGCAGGACGCAAAATTTTAAAAGGGGCAGTTACTGTGAACGGTCGTTTGGCAAACCCCTTCTCATCAAGTTCTGATAAAACCCCGCCTGATGTATCGTACACAGTTAACTCAACAAAATACGTGCCTTCTACCACGCGCGAATCAATCTCTATCTGAACTATATCTTCCACCATGTAGCCTGGTAACCAGCGTCTGGTACTTATGCCACCAATCTCGTAAGTATCCGACCGCGCAAGCTCATACCCCATACTATCTGTGAGTCGATAACGAACGGCATAATCCTTTGCTACTGCTTCACTCGCCAGCGTCCAGACGGTTCTCACATGCAGCGTGTTGCCCGCCAGAACGGGTTCATTCAGCACTTCAGCCTCAACGATAATCAGTTCACCCCCCATAACAGCATGTGGACTCCCGTTTCTCAAGGATTGCAGATGCCAGGAATGAAAAAGATTATCCGTGTGATCAATTACCGTCAGCTTGACAGTGAAAAGCCCGATGCCCAACAGGCCTGCAATCATCACTAGCCTGAACTGCTGCTGTTGTTGCGACATGGGCAAATCCTGTGGCTGCCCTGAAGTGTCAACCATAACCCCAGAGCTAATCGCTATCAGCAACGCCGCAGCGGAAACCAGTGCAGCAAAATGCTGAAGGGGTGTACCCACATAGGCAATCGTCATCACATGGGTACCGGCTGGAAGTTGTACCTGCATCGTTCCATCGTCTCGTATATCCGGGCTGATCTGTTGATCATCAACGGCGATATGCCAGCCTGGAAAATACAGCCAGTTAATTTGAGCAGTCGTTGCTGCCGGGCTTGTGTAATGTACTCTACCCCTAATACCTGACCATGTTTCGCTTAAAATGGTTAGCTGTGGAGCTTCCATACGTACAATCACCTGGTTGTGCTGCCAGGCCTGCCGAATACGGTCTGCATCTGGCAGCACCTCAACCCAGTTGGGCAGATACTCACTGTATGATGACAGGGCAACCTCATTCGTCCTAAATTCATGAGCCTGTGCATCCTGTATGGTATTGGCTTCAGGAGCAAAATAAGGACGGTATGTGAATGATATGCCGTAACACACCAGCATCGCCAGTAAAAACGCGTAGAGGGCCTTTTGTGCGGTTCTAAAGGGTGCTGAAAACAAGGCTGCAAATGTTAGTGCGCTCCCCAGTGCCAGGCTGAGGCTTCCAATTCCTAAAATACGCCAGGCGAACTGCGTGTAATTTAGCAACGGTACTGTGCGCCACACCCAGGCGCTTGCTTCCAGATTCATAAAGATGGAGAGCAGCACGGTTACTAGACAAAACAAGGCAATGCCACGCGCGGCTGGTAAGCGCCTCCAGATCAAGGGAAGCCCTATAACCGCGAGCAGCAGCGTAAACAGGTTAACCGTAACAGGGATAGGTGCCTGCTGCTGTAGCGGATCTACAGGTTGCGGCAGTACCAGTACGTCGGATAAAGAACGAAGATGTGTTGTGACATCCAGGCTGGGCAGCGCTTCTGTAATGCTGTTGATCTTGACATATGACGCTTCAGCTAACGCAGGCAGCCAGAAGAAACACGTCATGCCCAACCCCAGAATGCCAGCACCAAGCAGCATCCCGAATGTTTTCGGGCGGTTGCTGCTCTGCCAGATGAGCAGGAGCGCATACGGAGCGATCAGGAGCGACCCATGCACAGTGACGATATTATGCATGGGTACGAATAATGCATAGCTGAACACACTGGCAAAAAAACTAAAGCGATCAGGCTTGTCTGCCAGTCGTTTAAGGGCTGCCATCACATATGGCAGAATGGCCAGCGCTGCTACTTCCGTGATTGTCCCGCGTGATACAGCATCGTACAGCAGATAAGGTGCATAAAGATAAGCTGTCGCACATATGATGCCACCATATCGATTCGTCCACACCTTGCCCAGCAGATAGGCTCCTGCCATCGCAATCCACAGGTATATAACCATGCCAGCTAGCCACGCCTGGATGAAACTGATGCCAAAGAGATGGATTGTTCTTGGAAGATAGTATGCAAATGGCGAGAAATAATTAAAAAGCGGCGCCCCATACCCAAACGCTAGACCTGATGAGTAGCGAGGGTACAGCGGATGATCGTAACGCAACGAATGATCAAGAACAATTGTTCTATAAAGATGCAGCGTGCCATCATCCGTATATAGCATCTGCCCGGTTGTAAAGGGCTGGATAGCTACCAGCGACAAGCCCAGGAGCGCAAACGCAAGCACAGCCAGCGATGCTATCTGCTCTAATCGGCCAGAATACAGTTTTGTCTCAGCATTGTGTGCTCTCATACGATACGGTCTAATTGTGATGAGCGTTTGCAAAGCTTAATCACAAACCAGCACCGATCCTAGACCAGATTTCCGGACGCCTTATGAAGATATTCAGCCAAGAGTGGGCAGATGCCTTTGCTGCTGTACTCAATCACAATACTGTTTACCAGGAAGCATCTAGATCTTGGGAGGAGGGCTCCATTGCTCTGGTGCTGGATACAACCGCTCAAGCGGTATGGCTCGACCTTCTGCATGGCCGATGTCTGGAGGCGCGGGCGGTGGATGCTGCCCAGGCTCATACGCTGGCGACCTTTGTCATAGCTGCCGATGAAGCAACCTGGAAAGAAGTGCTTGCGGGCCACATGCAGCCGCTGATGGGTATCATGCGGGGCAGGCTGAAATTGGCGAAAGGCAGCATGGCTCGCCTCATGCCATACACCCGCGCCGCCACAGAGCTTGTGAAAAGCGCGCAGCATATCGCGGCAGAATTTTAGCGCCAATGAACTATCAGATAGGTTTCTGGTTGATCTATACGGTGCTGACAGCGGTGTTGCTATGGTGGGTAGATCTGGCGGTAAAAGAACTGCTTTTGGGCCTGGTGATACTCGCAGCTGCTGCCAGAGCATTGCCCCGGCTCGCCAATCCCATAGTACGGGCCCTGACAACCCTCCACCGTCTTCCTGCGCTGTTCTGGTTCCTGTGGCTGGTGGGCAATGTGCTGGTTGTGTTGGGCTGGCTTCTGTTATTCCAGCCTGCTGCTGGCGTCGCTGTGGCCCCGTCGGATCTGGTATTTGTGGGCGCAGCGGCGAGCGCGTTTAATGCGCTGTGGTTGACGGGCCTGACGCGTGATGCTGTTCGCCAGATGCCTGAACGCATGGGCTGGCGGCTGAATGGTTTGATCGCTCTGGCCACGGTGGCTATCATGCTGCTGGGGCTGGAGTTAACCCTTCGTTATCTCTTCGTCTATTCAGACAATTTTGCCTTCAGCAAAATGCACCAGAACTGGGTGCGGGTGTACTGGCATCCCGTAAACTCGCTGGGCTACCGTGATCTTTCGCCAGCAGAAGGAGCAGGGCATCGCCTTCTCGTGATGGGCGATTCATTCGCTGCTGGCTACGGCGTAAACGATATTCAGCAAACGTTTGCGCACCTGCTGGGGCAGCGGCTGGGACCAGGTTACAGCGTCAACATTGCCGCGGAACCGGGCTGGGGTACCGGCACCGCTCGCGCAGCAGTCCAGCAGTATCCCTACATCCCAGATATGCTCATTCTCTCCTTCGTTATCAACGATATTGTGGAGGGTGACGCTGCCAGGGTGTACACAACGCCTTTTCCAGGCATCAGGCAAAGCCCCCCTGCGGAGTGGGCAGCGCTGATAGAGGCGTTCTACATCGCGAACTTCTACTACTACCGCCTTTATCACTATCACGGGTTCAACAGCGGTCAGCGCTACCTGGATTGGGTGCTGAACGCTTATGAGGACGAGGAAGTCTGGCGTGTGTACACCACTGAACTGGATCAGGTGAGGGCCTGGGCCCAGGCCAATGACGTGGCTTTCTCGGCCATTGTGTGGGGATATCTGCCAGATCTCGCCCGCTCTAAAGGCGCTACCGATCGTGTGAACGATTATTTTAACCAGCACCATGTGCCTGTCGTAAATATGGCTGTTGTTCTGGCCGGCGAACCGGCTGCCCGTCTGGTGGTGAACGCCTTTGATGCTCACCCCAGCGTGTACAGCCATGAACGGGCGGCTGATGCTCTGTACCAACTGCTGGCCCCCTAAGAGGGGGCGGGTGGCTTCTGCTTCAGCCATTGGCGAAGCTGCATCCCCCCCACGAGGTGGCTGATCATGCGGGTCAGGTGCAGGGTGAAGCCTGTCAGCCGCAGCAGACGAAAGGTCATGGAAGGAAACACCTTGCGCTTATTCGCTCGCAGCCCGGCAATAATGGCCCTGGCTACAACCTCTGGCGGCTGTGAAGGCGGCATGACCGGCACATTACGCCCTGCGCCAGCAAAAAAACCGGTGCGGGTGGCAACGGGGTACACCATCATCAACTGCCCATGGGCTGGCAGATCATGCCGGTACGCTTCTGCAAAGCGATCAAGCGCTGCCTTGGTAGCCGCATACAGGCTGTAACCCGGTATGGCAATGTAGGCCATGGCGGACGCAATGATAACCAGTGTGTAGGGGCGGCCTGCCGAATGCTCCCGCAGCCGCGCCGCGCTGTAAATGGGCGAGAATACATTCAGTGCAAAGATGCGTTCGATGTGCTGCCAGTCCGCATGGGCAAACTGCTCATAGTACGCAAAGCCCGCGTTAGCGATGAACACATCAATATGACCAAACTGCTGCGCCGCCTCATGGAACAGGCGCTCTACCTCGGTCTGTGTGCTCAGATCGCCGACAAACGTATAGACGCGCGCGCTGCCAGACAAGGCGTCAACGGCGCTCTTCAGCGCGTCAGCGTTGAGGTCGGCGGCCAGAATAGTACACGGAATGGCGCTGAGCTGGATCAGGAGCGCTTTGCCAATACCAGACGCTGCGCCTGTGATAACGATGTGCTTGTGTTCTGGATTCATGACTTTTTGGAATTCAGTATACCCTCTGACTGTGGCCAGTCCACAGATTGCGCCCCCAGCCATGAGGCCAGCGCCTCCGCTGTGTCGCGCAGCGCGGCCTGCTGTTCCGGCGAAGGTGGCGCCTCCCAGTGAACAGCATTGATCTCAAGCCGTTTGTCCTTGCGATTCAGGCGGGGATCAATGCGCCCCACCAGGCGATCACCATCCAGAATGGGCATGACGAAAAAACCGTACTGCCGCTTTTCCTTTGGGGTATAAATTTCCAGCCGAAAACGGAAATCAAAGAGCTGTTCCGTGCGATCACGGTCACAGATCAGGTTGTCGAAAGGGGAGAGCAGCGTCATGCGCGGCTGCCAGTCACCCGCTTCAACGCGATCCAGCAGATCAAGATCGGCCACGTACCATGTCCCCTTCCAGGTGTGCCGGTCGTCGCCAATCGCTACCCGCTGGATGTGCCCTTCTGCTTCCAGCCGCTGCAATGCGCTGGACATCTGTGGGTAGCGATAGCGGGTGAAGTGAAGGTTAATGTGCCGGGGCGTGGCGGCCCCCAGGGCGCGCAGGGCGATGAGAGCCGCCTGCCGCGTCACCTCGTGTTCGTCCAGCTCGGCCTGCGGCGTCCAATCGGGCAGCAGCTTTTCTGCCAGGCCCCACAACCGGCTGTTCGGGGTGCGCGCCGCCACCAGAATTTCACCGCGCATCCACATGCAGTCAAGCATGCGTTCAATCGTGCGGCCATTCGTCCAGCCGCTGCTGTGCCAGTCCAACTGCGGGCGTTCGTTATCTCCCAGGTCTTTCACAAGGTCGTTTACAGCGGCGAATTCCCGTTCTTGCAGCACAGTGCGGATACGATTGAGAAGGTTATGATTAGCTGCCATCCAGGCATGGGTGCGCTGGGTGTATGGGCTTGTCCCATCAATCGCCTGCTGCATGTGAAAGGCGTGGATAGGGTAGTGTTCGGTCAGCACGATGCTGGCCGCGTGCGCCCAATACTCAAAAAGCGCGCGTTCTTCCCACATCAGGCGGTTGAACTCTGCCATGTCGTATGGCCCCAGGCGGCTGTAAAGCACCAGGAACTGTGTTTGCATTACAACTTTCGTGGGGTCAATCTGCAAGCAGCCCAGGCGCCGGATGGTGTCTAGCATGGTGTAAGGCCGGTTTTCCAGGTGCTGCGCGGCTGTTGCCAGCCGCCTGGCTGTCTGTGGATGTATCCGTCTGATGCTCATGGTGCATCTCCTCCGAATAATATAGAACAAGTGTACCCATAACCGAACAGATTGGCTAGTGTTTCCGGCCAAAGCAGCGGCTTGGCGTTTCATTGGCCTTAGCACCATTCCCCGCGTAGTTGGGTGATGGACGTATAATGCTTTCCAATAGTTGATCAGTGCACTGCCAGGTCGTGTATGGCCGCCGCCTCTTCTGTCGATACCTCCTACAGCACAACCGCTGCCTTTCGCAACCATGATTTCCGCGTGTACTTCATTGGCCAGTTGATCAGCGTCAGCGGCACGTGGATGCAGAACCTGGCCCAGGGCTACCTGGTGTTTCAGCTTACCCAGTCAGAAGCCTGGCTGGGTATCGTCGCCTGTGCGGCTGGCCTGCCTATCGTGCTGACATCGCCGGTGGCTGGTGTCATCGTGGAACGCTTTCCCCGGCGTTGGCTGATGCTGGCGACGCAGATTGCCCAGATGAGCTTTGCCATCATTCTGGCGCTGCTTTCGCTGACGAACACGGTGCAGGTGTGGCATATCGTGCTGCTGGCGCTGCTGCTGGGGGCCACCAACGCGCTGGATGTGCCGGCGCGCTGGACGATCGTCAGCGAGATTGTTGGCCCAGAAGACCTTAAAAGCGGCATCGCGCTCAATTCCATCCTGAACAGTGGTTCGCGCGTGGTGGGGCCAACAGTCGCCGGGCTGATCCTGGTGCGCTTTGGCGCGGCAGCCTGCTTTCTGCTGAACGCGCTCAGCTTTGTGGCGGTAATCATCAGCCTGCTGATGATCCGCGTGCGCTATCCCATTCCCACCAGTACGGGTTCACGCCCTGCGCAGCAGCTTATAGAAGGGTTTAGCTATGTGCAGCGTGACGCCCTTATTCGCACGCTGCTGCTGCTGGCCGTGGTGGGTGGGGTATTTATCCTGCCGCTGCTTCAGATATTGCCCGCTTATGCCGATAGGGTGCTGCGTTCGCCAGAAGAAGGTTATGCGGCAGTTGCCGCCGCCCAGGGCATCGGCTCGGTGGCGGCGGGGGCGCTCATCGGGTTGCTGTCTGCGCGCTTTGGGTATCGCCTGCTCATTCCGGTCTCGTGTGTGCTGGCCAACCTGGCCGCGTTTGGCATGGCGCTGGTGAACACTATTCCGGCGGCCTGTGTGATGGCTTTTCTCAATGGTTTCTTCATGATTCTGATGTATATCAGCGTCAATATGTGGATACAATTAACGGTGCCCAATGCCTACCGGGGACGTGTGCTGGCCCTCTACACCCTGTCCTTTACCGGCCTTACCCCTTTTGGCGCGCTGGTGCTGGGCTTGGTGGCCAACCTCGTTTCTACCCCGGTGGCGCTGATGGTGTACGCTGCGGCTGGCTGCGCTGTTGGCCTGTGGGTTTGGGGCAGCTACGCATGGAGGCAGCATGGAAGAGACATTTCTGTACCTGACGACAACCGGGCATAAGAGTGGTAACCCGCACTTCATCGAAATCTGGTATGTGGAGCACAACAACGCCTACTACCTGTGCGCGGGCAGCCGCGACCGATCTCACTGGGTGCAGAACATTATCCACAACCCGCGTGTGTCGTTCAGCGTAGGAACGCGGCAGGATCATCATGCCGTTGTGGCGCCCATGGAGGCCGCTGCGCGCCCACTGGATCCCGCGCGTGACAGGAATCTGCACCACATCGTCACGCAGTTATTCAACGGTCGCTATGGCTGGTCTGATGGGCTGCTGGTGGAAATACTGCCACCGCTGGATGACGAGGACTGAAGGCGCGGTCTTTGCTAAGCGCTGAGGGCTGCCCGCACTTCGCGCATCCGGCGCTGAAGATAAGCGCGCTCGGCGTGGTTCTCGCACAGCTCCAGCGCGCGATCGTAGGCGATGAGCGCATCCTGAAGCCACCCGCTGCGCCGCAGCAGGTCCGCGCGGGCCGCGTGGAACAGATAGTAAGCTTGCAGCTCGCCCTGCTGCTCCATGTCGTCCAGCAGCGCAAGGCCCTTCAGCAGGCTTTCACTCAGGGCAACAGCGACCGCGTGGTTCAGGGCAACGATGGGTGAGGGGTGCAGCCGCTGAAGCGTCTCGTAAAGCAGCGTTATTTGCTGCCAGTCGGTATCCTGGGGCCGGGCAGCGCGGGCGTGCAGGGCAGAGATGGCCGCCTGTATCTGGTACGGGCCAGGGTGCCGCAGCGCTATTGCGCTGTCGAGCGCTGCCAGCCCTTCATCAATCATCGGCCTGTCCCATAACTGCCGATCCTGGTCTTCCAGCACCACCAGCTCGCCTGCGGTGCCTGTACGAGCGGCCCGGCGGGCGTGGTGCAGCAGCATCAGCGCCAGCAGCCCCCGCGCTTCAGCGTCGGCCATATGGTGTGCGTCCAGCAGCCCATTGAGCACTTTCGTCAGGCGGATTGCCTCCGCGCACAAATCCAGCTTCAGCAGGTCTTCGCCAGCGCTGGCCACATAACCCGCGTTAAACACCAGGTAGATCACGGACAGCACCGCGTCCAGCCGTTCCAGCAGCACACTCTGGTCAGGCACTTCGTAGGGGATACCCGCATCCTTTATCTTGCGTTTGGCCCGCACCAGGCGCTGAGCCATCGTTGGCAGCGGCACCAGGAACGCATGTGCAATTTCTGGGGTGGGGATGCCAGCCACCACCTGAAGCGTCAGCGCGACCTGCGCTTCCAGCGCCAGGGCAGGGTGGCAGCAGGTGAAGATCAGTTTCAGGCGTTCGTCGGGGATATCTTGTTCCATCGGGTCGTCAGCGTCGCTCTGGGCGAGCTGTGCGTGCAGCACAATGTCGCCCTGTTTGCGGTGAAAGGCCTGGCTGCGCCGCAGGCGATCATACGCTCTGCGGCGTGCAGTCGTCAGCAGCCAGGCCGCCGGATGTGTGGGGATGCCGGTGCGTGGCCAGTGCTCAAGGGCGGCGATGGTGGCTTCGTGCAGCACGTCTTCTGCCAGTTCCACATCGCGCAGGTGGCTGATGAGGATGGCCAGAATCTTGCGCGATTCCTTCTGGTAGACCGCGTTGAGCGCCTGGGTTACGCTGTGCATCGCCGCCTCTGCCAGTTACTGGAACACAACCACTGGCCGGATTTCCACGCTGCCGCTGCGCGCGCCTGGGATCCTGCTGGCGGCGGCAATTGCTTCGTCGAGGTTGGCGCAGTCAATCACGTAAAAGCCGCCGAGCGCCTCCTTCGTTTCAGCAAAGGGGCCATCTGTCGTCAGGGTCTTGCCGTCGCGCACACGCACAGTCGTGGCGGTGCTGGTGGGCATCAGCGCTTCAGAAGCGCTGGTCGCCGCGCGGTAGGCGTTGCTGAAGGCGAAGTATTCTCCCATCTCCTGCTGGCTCTCTTCTTCAGTTGCATTGGCGTAGGCTGCTTCGTTGCCGTAGATCAGGAATGCGTATTTCATGATGTTTGTCCTTTGCATGTCTCGTTGATTGGGTAGGGGTGTTTCTTGCAAATATGACGAACGACGGCTGGCGAAATCGACAGGAACCGACAACAGCAGGTGTTTCTAATATTCTACTCATTTTTCCAGGCTGGCGATACGGGCGTAAGGCTGCCCGGAACTGTGCTATTATGGCTGCGGAAGAAAACACTGGCAGGATTGGCGATGGGTGCTTACTTGCGTGGGTTCTGGTGGCTGGTGGTGGTATGTTGGGTGGGGTCGCTCACGGTGGCGCAGGCGCCAGCCGTGACGACGGGCACCATAGACGCCAGCACACCCTTTGTGGAGCGTGTGGTCGCGGCCTCTGGCGGCGAGACGATCGTCGTTGAAATGACAGCCACCAGCGGCGATCTCGACGCTTATCTGTACCTGGTGAACGCGGCAGGCGAGGTTATCGCAGAGAATGACGACCGTGAGCGGGGCAACCCCAACTCACGCATTATTTATCCGCAGGCCGCCGCTGGCACTTACCGCATCGTCGCCACGCGCTACGGCGGCCCCCAGGGCTCTACGGCTGGCGCGTTTGAACTGAGCCTGGAACTGCGCCCACTTTCTGCTGCGGGCCAGAACCCCTACGATATCAGCCCAGGAACGCTGGCCGAGCTGGGCTTCCCGGCGCTGGAACCGCGCCCGCTGGCCGATTGGACGATTCTGGCCTATTACGGCGCCGATACCAACCTGGAAGCGGGCCTGCTGAAGGACATGCGTGAGTTTGAGGCAGCCGGCGGCAGCACCCAGGCAGTGCGCATCGTGGTGATGCTGGATCGCAGCTACGCCAATTTTGTCACCCAGCCGGATTGGCACAGCATACGCCTCTTTGAAGTGACTGCCTCGGTGGATGGCGACCCATTCACCCCGCAAAGCCTGGCGCTGGCTGATCTGGGGGTAGCGCCTGTTTCCAGCGATGGCGAGGTGTTCAGCCAGTTCCTGGCCTGGGGGATGGCGACGTTCCCCGCGCGCCAGTACGCCCTGACCTTTGGCAGCCACGGCGCAGCCTGGGAGGGCCTTATTCAGGACGACACGCCCAACCCCACCGACCAGACCCTGCCAGATGCCCCCAACGCCAAGAAGCTCCTGTCGCTGGTCGAACTGCGGCGGGCGCTGGAGGTGGCGCGCGGCGTCGCCGGCGTTGAAAAGTTCGACCTGCTGATCAACGACGCCTGCCTGATGAGCAGCGTGGAGTATTACGGCGTTATGGCCGATTTCTTCCGCCTGTCGCTGGCGTCGCCAGAAGTCGTCATAGACCCGGCGCTGGATATGGCGCTGCTGACGCGCCTGCTCAACGACGACCCGACAGGCGACGTGACAGCCATCGCCAGAATGCTTGTCGATACCTACATCGACGTAGACATTCGCCGTTCTGCCAGCCCGGATGTGGCCAACCTGAACCATGCCGTGGCAGACCTAGACGCGTTCCCCCAGGTGCTGACCGCCGTTGAGGCATTCGCCCGCGTCTTTAACCGCAATCCGCGCGTACACGCCCGCGCGCTGGGCACTGCCCGCCACGACGACGCTACCTACGTCTACAGCAGCTTTCTGGGCAGCACAACCAAGGTAGACCTGCGTACCCTCATGGACAGCGTGGCGCGCAACACCCAGAACCCGGAACTGCGCAGCGCTGCGCTGAATGTGCGCGATGCCGTTGACCGCGCCGTTCTCTACGGGCGTACCGGCGGCAGCCCCGCCCAGCACAACATCGGCTACTTCAACATCTACTTCCCTGAAACGAGCGGCTTCTTTCGTCAGCTGGATTACCTGGAGGTGACCCCGCTGCCAGAGTGGGGGCAGATGCTGCGCAACTACTACAACGCCAGCAACCCTAACCTCGCAGCAATCACCGGCCAGCCCGCCGCCGAGCTTCACGGCGCATTCTCGCCGCTGGTGAACATCACCAGTGTGTACCCGCCTGCAGGCCAGCCAGCCAGCGTCACCAACCCCATCGTCGTGGAAACAGAGATCGTCGGGCGCAGCATCGCCACTGTTGACAGCACCATAGACCAGGTGCAGCCCGACGGCACGCGCATCCGCCTGGCGACAGAACGCCTGCTGCTGGATACGGTGGACGAAACGGGCGCTGTCACCCGGCGCAACATCTGGGAGCCGGGCGTTAACCTGCGGTCCAACAACTGGGATGTCACCCTGCCGCTTGTCTACGAGAGCGATCCGGCAGCCGGTTTTTACGAACTGCTGACCTTCACCGAAACCGTCGCCTACTTGGATGGCTACTATGCCGAGCCGGGCAGCACCGTATACCACGATGTCACGGTGTTGTTCAGCGTGGTGGAGCGCTTCAGCGTGGAGGAGGGGCGCGTGCTGCGGGTCATCAGCCGTGCGCCCGATTCTGAAACCGCGGCCAACATCGTCATCCCCCAAGGCTCCTTGTTTATTCCGTTCCGCCAGCGCGTCAGCGCCGATGGTGTGACGACGCTGGAGCTGAGCACCGCCCGCCTGACATGGCCGGCTGACGGGCTGCGCTATCGCTGGGCCCCGGCCCCTGATGGCACCTATGAGATTGGTATCCTGGCCATGGCCCAGGGCGGCGCTACAGGCTTTGATCGTGAGGTGGTGCAGGTCGTCAACGCGGGTGCTTCGCTGGGCGAGCGCGGCGAAACGGTGCCTTATGCCGGGTTCACCCTGGTGCGCCCCGCTGATTGGGAACGCCTGGTTTACGATATAGAAACGCTGCCGCCCTACAAGGTGGAAAAATACCGCATCACACAGCCAGAAACGCAGCACAACTACAGCGTCTATGTCCTCAGCCCGTTCGACAACGATGGCCAGGATATTCCCGACGATCTGCCCTACATTGCCGACTTGTTCCAGCGCGCCAGCGGCGCTCAGGTGAGCGTGCCACCCACCGCGCTCACCGTCGGCGGAATCCCGGCGCTGGAGATCGTGTACGTGTATGAGGGCCTGGAAGGCGAGGTTGCTGGGCGCGGCTTCATCATCTATGAGCCGACAGTGGGCAACGCCATGCTGTTTGCCGCAGAGGTGCCCGGCGCCAGCGAGGATCCGGCGCTGCTTTACCAGCGGCTTCTGGCAGCGGTGCACCTGTTCCCGGTGGCCCCTGTGCTGGAACAGACGGCCAGCCAGTGGCTGTATGCCTTCAACGATGAGGGCAGCCTGGCGCTGCCGCCCGACTGGCTGGAAACGGATTGGCAGCGCTATGCCCCGGATGCCAGCGCCCCCACATTTGTGGAATGGCAGTCCTACGCGCTGGACGAGGTGGGGCTTATGGAAGACATCCTCGCGTTGTACGCGCCGCAGATACCCGCCTACAGCCTGCGCGTTCGCAGCGTCTACACCGGTTATTACGCCTGGGACGTGGCAGAGTACACCGCCCAGCGCGATGGCCAGCCGGTAACAGGGCGGCTTTATGCGACCCTGGTGGATGATCGCTTTCACGTCGTGCAGTTTGAAGTGCCCGCTGACGCCAGCGCCTCGGCTGTCATCGCCAGCACGCTGGAAATCATCGTGGACAGCGTGCGCCCCTACTGACCGCTGTCGGCGCTAAGCGGCCTGGGGGCGCCGATAGTTCAGGATGAGGTAGATCGCCATCCCCAGTATCAGCCCCCAGAAGGGCGCGGCAATGCCCAGCAGCCGCATTTCTGATGCGGTGCACAGGAAAGCCGCAATGCCCGCGTCGCGCCCGTTCGGGCTGCCAGTGGCGTTGGTCAGGCCGCTGGTGATCGTACTGGTGAGCGCCAGCCCGGCCACCACGCTCACCAGTACGGCGGGGAACCCGGCGAAGAAGGCAAAGATCGTCACGCCGAAGAAACCAAACAGCGTGTAAAACATCCCGGAAATAAACGCCGAGGCGTAGCGCCGGTCGGGGTCTGGTTCGCTGTCTGGCGCGGCGACCAGCGCCGCCGTCAGCGCGCCCAGGGTCACGCCATGCCCACCGAAGAACGCCAGCGCCACGCTGGCCAGGCCGGTGCTCGTCAGAATGCCGTTTATGGGGGCATCATAGCCTGCCGTGCGCAGGACCGCTTGGCCGGGCGCATACTGAGAGGTGAGCGCCAGCGCCAGCGACGGCAGCCCGATCGTCAGAATGGCGTTGAGGTCAAATTCTGGCATGATGAGCAGCGGCTGTGTCAGTTCCAGCGGCACGCCCTGCAGGTTGATGCGCCCGGCCAGCGCCGCGATGACGCCGCCTGCCACCAGTGCCCCCACCGTAGGCGCGCGTGAGTTGCGCCGCTTCAGCACAAAGAAGGTGACAATCATCATCGCAGCCATGGCCACAATGACGGGGTCGCTGTTGCCCAGCGCCGTATATACCCCTTTGCCAAAGGTGAAGAGAATGCCAGCGATGACGCCAGTGATGACAGGCGTAGGCACCAGCGCCAGCACCCGCGCAAACAGCCCGCTGACGCCCAGTGCCGCCACCACCAGCCCGCATACAATATAGGCCCCTATGGCCTGAGGCAGGCTGATGCCGGGCAGGGCCGCCGCCAGCACTGCCACCCCGGCGGTAGACCACGGCGCGATGATCGGCTGGCGATAGTACAGCGAGAGCAGCATCGTCATCACGCCGTCTCCCACCGCCACCGCCCAGACCCATGAAGCCGTTTCCGCCGCGCTGAGGCCGCCTGCCTCGGCTGCCCCCAGCACCAGCAGGATGGGGCCAGTGTAACCGGTAATGACTACCAGCAGGCCTGCAATAAAGCCAGACAGCGACAGCGCAGCGGGCAAATCCCGCAGATTCCTGATGAAACCACGACGTGGCGGGTGCAGGGCAGTCATCACTTGTGTTCCTGGATGGGCATGTGTACGCATGAATGTGCGCTAACTGTAGCGCTAACCCCTTCGCGGTGAACAGTACCACCTGCGACCAGTCGGCAGGGAACTTTTTACCGCGCTTCTGCGTATTAAAACTAGGTTATGTGCGCAAACTTCTCATGTTGGCTGGCACATTTTCCTGTACTCTGTATACGACGTTTACACTTTTTGCCCGACTGATGAGGAGAGGACAAATGAGAAAAGGATTCATCACTGTGCTGTTCGCGCTGCTGCTGGGGGTCTTCAGCCCGCTGGCCAGCGCCCAGGAGGACAGCGCGCTCGTCCGCGCGGCGCGCTACTATGGCGCAGACTATCAGTTTTATATGGCGGTGCGCACAGATGATGGCTATCTGAGCGACCTGAACAGCGTGATTAACCGCATCCTAGGCAATCTGCCAGCCGACGTAGCCGGTATGCTGCCGGCTGAACTGGATATTCGTCAGCTCATCGACAGCCAGGTTCTGGCCAGTGCCCCTGTCAAATATGCCGACATCCGCGCCTTCCTGGGTGATACGCTCTCTGTCGGCATTCGCGATATTGCCGCCACGCAGGATGGGAATCCCCAGGATGCTGGCTTTCAGGTGGTGGTCGAACTGAGCGACGCCGCCGCGTTCCAGGCTTTCCTGGAGCAGCAGGCGCGCGGCGCGCTGCCTACGCCCAGCCAGCAGGGCGAATTTACGGTGTATGAAGTGGATCGCGCCACGGTGCTCGCTGTTGGCCCGGCAGAGGTCATTATCACCACAGACCCGGCTGGCCTGGTGAGCCGCATAGCGCGCCTGAACAGCAGCGAAGGCTTTAACAGCGCAGTGAACGCGCTGCCCGCTGACAACTACAATATCGTGATGTACGTGAACTACGCTGCCCTGTTTACCAGCATGCCAGAATTTAACGCTGTGTTCCCTGCGGACATGCTGGAACTGCTGCCCCGAAACGCGGCGGTTGGCTTTACTATCCTGGATGCCAGCACCCTGACGATCGACATCAGCGCCGATACTGCCGCTGGCGTCGATTATCTGAAGCCGGTGAACCCTGACTTTGCTGCGTTTATCCCCGGCGATACTGATCTGGTGGTTCACAGCAGCAACCTCAACGGCTACTTTGAATACCTCCTCACCACCCTGGGTGCAACTTACTCGCAGTTGGGTGTTGATCTTGATGTCGAGGCAGAAGTTGAAAAGGTCTTTGATCAGATCAGATCCGCCTCGCAGATTGACGTGCGCGAGGACGTGCTAAGCTGGATGAACGCCGACTACGCGCTGTACGGCAGTGCAGACCTGCTGGCGTTTTTGGAACTGATGGAAACGATCGCCAGCGATGGGCGTGTGCCGATGGATGCCGGGCTGCCGCTGGAGTTTGGCCTGGTAATCGCTACCGATAACCCTACCAGGACGGCTGAAACCGTGACCAAACTGGGCACTTTACTGAGCGCTGTCACCGCCCGCCAGGAGAACGTGCGCGTGGCCGAGGTGAGCGAAAGAGGCTTCAACGGTTACGAAATCACACTCACGATTCCGGTGGCTGGGCCTTCGCGTTTCATCAACTACGACATTCTGATCGGCTCTGACAGCGCGGTGTTCTTCCTCGGCTCTGCCACAGCGGCTGAGCGTGTGCTTGCCGGCGACAACCTGACGGCCACCAGCAATTATGCCAACGCCGGGCGTTACATCCTGCCAGATGCGGTGTCTGTAGGCTATACCGATGATGAGGGCGTGGATATCATCGTGGGTGGTCTGGCCAGCCTGGTGGTGCTGGGCCCCACGATCAACAATGTGTTTGAGAGCATTACCGACGAACTGAGCGGCACTGGCGGTTCGGGCAGCAGTTCCTCGCCGAGTTCACCCTCGCCGGAAATGATGATGCAGCAGTTCCGCCTGGTGCTGGCGGTCACCAACTCTCTGTTCGATAACACCACCATCAGCAGCGCTGTCAGCGGCAGCTTCACGCTGGGCCGGGCCACGCTGACGCTGAAGTAACGCGCCTTCAGTCTGCAACCTGCCACATCAAGGGGAGCCACACGGTTCCCCTTGTTTTTTTTGAGATGCGCGGCCAGGCTGAGCATCTGGCCCGGATATAACCCCGCGCAACCGTCGTAAAGACCGCGCGGCCTTCAGCGCCTGCTGCTGCGTCAGCTACAGTTGGGGGGCTGCCACGCGCCGCGCAATTGCCTCACGCACGGCTGGCGCAACCTTTGTGCCGAACAACTCTATCGCCCGAAGCACTTTGTCGTGCGGCAGGCTGCCGACCGTTAGCTGAAGCATGAAGCGCTGGTGGCGGAAGATGGTGTGCTGGAACAGAATTTTCTCCACGATATCATCGGGGCTGCCCACGAAGTTAGCACCGCGCAGTTCAGCGGCGGCTTCGTAGTGTGGCCGCTGCATGGGCGCCCAGCCGCGTTCCCGCCCGATCTTGTTCATGCCAGCCTGTACCGCAGGGAAGGAAATGTCGATGGCTTCCGCGCGCGTGTCTGCAATGAAGCCGTGAGAGTTAATGCTGATGAGCAGGGTTTCTGGGTCATAACCTGCCTGGGCTGCCGCCTGCCGATACAGGTTGGTAAAGGCCGCGAAGCGTTCCGGCATGCCGCCGATAATGGCCAGCGCCATCGGCAGGCCCCGGCTGGCAGCGCGTACCACTGATTCTGGCGTGCCGCCCACCCCTACCCAGACAGGCAGCCTTGCCTGGACTGGGCGCGGGTAAACCCCCTGGCCGCTCAATGCCGCGCGATACCGTCCCTGCCAGGTGATCCGCTCATTTTCCCGCAGCTTCAGCAGCAAATCCAGCTTTTCGCTGAACAGCTCGTCATAATCGTTCAGGTCGTAGCCAAACAGCGGAAAGGACTCTATAAACGAGCCGCGCCCCGCGATGATTTCGGCGCGCCCCTCAGAGACAAGATCCAGGCTGGCAAAGCGCTGAAACACCCGCACGGGATCATCCGAGCTGAGCACGGTTACAGCGCTGGTGAGGCGGATACGCTTCGTGCGGGCGGCGGCAGCCGCCAGGATAACTTCTGGCGCAGACGACACAAAATCGTCGCGGTGGTGTTCGCCCAGCCCGTAGATATCCAGCCCTACCTGGTCTGCCAGTTCGATCTCCTCCAGCAGGTTGCGCACGCGCTGGGCTTCGCTGATGCGCTGGCCGGTGCGCGGGTCTGGCATCCGCTCTGCGAACGAGAACAGCCCAATCTCAAACGGGCTTGGTGGGGTGGGGGATTGCTGCGTCATTCTTGGCTCCTTCATTAAATCCCCGGCGTGGGGATGCTGCGTCTGCATATAAAACGCCTGACGCTTCTGTAGCCATAAAGATTACGCCCGCCACACAACGCGCCAGGCCGTGAACGACCTGGCTAAGGCTGACCCCGTGAACGGGGTCGGGAAGCGCGCCGCGTGTACCGTACATTTGGTGTAGGATGTCTTTTGGCCTCCTTCAGGGGGCCAGCCCCAGGCAGGTGCTTCAGCGCCTGCCACAACGCCAGGCCGTGAACGACCTGGCTAAGGCTGACCCCGTGAACGGGGTCGGGAAGCGCGCCGCGTGTACCGTACATTTGGTGTAGGATGTCCTTTGGCCTCCTTCAGGGGGCCAGCCCCAGGCAGGTGCTTCAGCGCCTGCCACCCAACGCCAGGCCGTGAACGGGGTCGGGAAGCGCGCAGCGTGTCACACGCGTTTGGCGCAGAGTGCCCTTTGGCCTCCTTCAGGGGGCCAGCCCCAGGCAGGTGCTTCAGCGCCTGCCGCTACCCAACGCTACGCCGGTTGGCCGGAACCTGTAATTATCGTTATACTCTGTGCCTAATACCCGTTCGCTGTTGTATCAGGCCTGCCACATGAGTGATCTTACCCCAGTGCTGGAAGTGCGCGGCATTACCAAGCGCTTCCCTGGCGTCCTTGCCAACGATAACATCAACCTGAGGTTATATAAGGGCCGTGTGCTTGGACTGCTGGGCGAGAATGGCGCTGGCAAAAGCACCCTCATGAACATGATCTATGGCCTGTACAGGCCCGACGAAGGCCAGATCCTTGTCAACGGCAGGCCCATCGTCATCAACGAGCCTTCCGACGCCATCCGCAATGGCATTGGCATGGTACACCAGCACTTCCAGCTTGTGGATGTCCTGACGGTGACGGAAAACGTTATGCTGGGCAACGAGAGCAACACACTGGGCTTTTTGCAGCGCCAGCAGGCCAAGCGGCGCATCCAGCAGATCTCACAGGATTACAACCTGGACGTTGACCCTGACGCGCTGGTGCGCGACCTGCCGGTTGGCACGCAGCAGCGCGTGGAGATCATCAAGGCGCTGTACCGCAACGCCGACATTCTCATCCTGGATGAGCCTACCGCTGTGCTCACCCCCCAGGAGGCTGAGGGCCTGTTCAAGGTGATGCGCACGCTGCTGGAAAAAGGCGTCAGCATTATTTTCATCAGTCACAAGCTCAAGGAGATCATAGAAATCTGCGACGATGTGGTGGTGCTGCGGCGCGGCCGTGTCGCAGGTGAGGCTGATCCAAAGAAAAGCACCACGCAGTCGCTGGCCTCGCTCATGGTGGGGCGCGATGTGCTGCTGGAAGTGGAAAAGAAGCCCGCTGCTCCTGCTGATGTGGTGCTGGAAGTGCACAACCTGGTGGTACACAACGAACGCGACATACCGGCGGTGAAGGGCGTCAGCTTCGACGTGCGCGCCGGTGAAATCCTGGGCATTGCCGGGGTACAGGGCAACGGCCAGACTGAACTGGTGGAAGCGCTTACCGGGCTGCGCCATCCCGTCAGCGGGCGGGTGATGCTGCTGGGCCACGATATCACGCGCTATTCACCGCGCCAGATCACGCTCATGGGGGTAGCCCATGTGCCTGAAGACCGCCAGAAAGTGGGCATGGTAGGGCCTTTTACGGTCATGCAGAACCTGGTGCTCAGCACCTACTTCATGGCACCCTATGCCCGTTCCGGCGTCATCGACGATGAGGCCATTGCGGCTAACGCCCAGACGCTGGTGAACCAGTACGACGTGCGCCCACCCATCATCAACAACCCGATGCAGGGGCTTTCTGGCGGCAACCAGCAAAAAGTTATCGTCGCCCGCGAGTTCAGCCGCCCCATTCGTATCCTCATCGCCAGCCAGCCCACACGCGGCCTGGATGTAGGGTCGATCGAATTCATTCACAAACAGATCATCCGCATGCGCGACGAAGGAACGGCGGTGATCGTCGTTTCTGCCGAGCTGGATGAAATCCTCAGCCTGTCGGATCGTGTCGCGGTCATGTTCGATGGCTATGTCATCGACATTCTGCCGATTGAAGAGGCCGACCGTAATAAAGTGGGGCTTCGCATGGCAGGCCAGATGAGCTAACCCAAACCCAGGATGTGACCATGACCCAATCCGCACCCCGCACGCCACCTGCCCCCATCCGCGCCTGGATGCGCATTTCGCCCAGCCTCATCCCGTTTCTGGCGGTGCTGACGGCTTTCCTGTTCGGTATCCCGCTCATCATGATCATCGAAGGCAGTGTCCCGCGTGGCCTGCAAACCTCTGGCGTAGCCTACAGCGCCCTTATTGAGGGCATTACCGGCCTGGCCATCAACGATGTGATGACGCCAGACAACCTGGAAGCCATCTCCAGCTACGCCGATACTGTCACCATCAGCCGCGATGGCCTGACGCGCCAGGCCCGCCCCATTGAGCGTGTGGACAGCATCGGCGCTGACAACCTGCGTTACTTTGAGCAGGTCTTGTCCCGCTATCCTGATCTCACCGACGATGAAATCGCCGCCATCGGCCCGGCTATTCAGGCCATGCGCGATATCGGCGAGGCCCGTGTTCGCCCGGCGGGCGAGCTTATCGCCCGGCTGGAAGCCGATGGCCTGTCACGCGCGCGCATCAAGCAGTTGACGACGCTGGTTTCACGCAGGACAAC